>Ga0265595_1000199_pt1 | contig 58407 bp, 52 predicted proteins | sample saktaG_15_FD_190148 | JGI IMG/M metagenome (GOLD analysis project Ga0265595, IMG submission 190148) | Saline water microbial communities from Sakinaw Lake, British Columbia, Canada - sak_2013_06_06_50m | ecosystem: Environmental > Aquatic > Non-marine Saline and Alkaline > Saline ... | reverse complement strand
GGCTTTCGGTTGGGGTACAGAGCTTTGATTACGGGCTTTTGAAGGCAATGGGCAGATATGAGAAATATGGGAGCGGCGACACAATTGCCGGGAGGATTGCGGAAATATCGGGGCAGTTCGATACCTTGAATGCCGATATGATTTTTAACTTTCCTGTCCAGACCGAAGAGATTCTGGTCAGAGACCTGGATATTCTGATCGATACAGGTGTTGATCAAGTGACCTATTATCCCCTGATGGTCTCGGAATCCACGCGCAGGAAGGTGGAGGGAACGCTGGGGATAGTTGATTACAGGAAGGAAAAGAGGTTCTATCAACTGATTTCCAAAAGACTTTCCCCTTACTACCGTTTTTCCTCGGCGTGGTGTTTTTCCAGGAGAGGAACTATGGTTGATGAGTATATAGTGGATTATGACGAATATGCCGGTCTGGGCAGCGGCTCTATCGGATACATGGATGGTAGAAGTTATGCGAACACCTTCGACATACCTCGATATATTGAGATGCTGGACAGGGGAGGACTTCCATTGATGGCGGCGCGTGATTTTACACCTCGGCAACAGGCGAACTACGACTTTCTGATGAAGCTGTTTGGTCTTAAACTGGATATCTCCTTCTTGAGGAAGAAATATAGTAGCGGGAGCATCGGCTATCTCTGGAAAGAGATAGCCGCATTTATGCTGGTCGGAGGATTGCGCTACAAGCGCGGCACTTTTTACCTTACGGACCGTGGCAGATATTATTGGGTCATAATGATGCGGGAATTTTTCACCGCAGTCAACAATTTCCGCGACTTCTGCTTGGGGAGATAGGGAATAAAATGGATGACAAGATCAGAGAGTTACTGAAAACCCTTCCGAAGATTGACGAGGTGCTCCTCATTCTCGAAAATGACGGCGCGTTTGAAGGTGTTTCAAGGGATATCGTGGTAGAAAAATGCCGCCAGGTTGTAGACGAGATGAGGAAGGACATATTGGATTCGGGGAAAGGCGGTGGAAAAACTCCCAGGCCTCTTTCCCCTGACAGGGCGGCGCGGGAGGTGCAAAAAAAGTTGCTTGCCCTTCATGACTACAGCCTCCGCCGTGTGGTGAATGCCACCGGAATCATCCTGCATACCAATCTGGGAAGGGCCCCTCTCTGTGGGGAGGCCCTGAAAAGGATTATTGATGTCAGCGAAGGCTATTCAAACCTTGAGTTCAACCTTGACAAGGGGAAACGCGGGATAAGATACGACCATGTGAAGGAGATACTCTGCTGCGTATCGGGAGCGGAAGATGCCATAATCGTCAACAATAACGCCGCCGCTGTCCTCCTTGCCCTCAATGCCCTGTCGGAGGGGAAAGAAGCGATCGTTTCGAGGGGAGAGCTTATTGAGATAGGGGGAGCGTTTCGTATTCCCGAGGTTATGGAAAAAAGCGGGGCCATTCTCAGAGAGGTGGGCACCACCAACCGCACGCATTTTTCGGACTACGAGAATGCGGTGTGCGGCAATACCGGTTTGATTCTTAAGGTTCATACAAGTAACTTCAAGGTGCTCGGCTTTACGGATGAGATAAGTCTGGATGAACTGGTAGCGCTTGGCAAAAAGAAAGACATTCCTGTAATGAATGATCTGGGGAGCGGATGCTTTGTGCCTTTGGATAAATATGGTTTTGAAAAGGAACCGACGGTTCAGGAGGTCTTGAAGACGGGTGTGGATGTGGTGACATTCAGCGGCGACAAGCTCCTCGGTGGACCGCAGGCTGGTGTAATCCTGGGCAAAAAGACGATACTGGACAGGATAAAGAAGAATCCTCTCAATCGTGCCCTGAGAATAGATAAATTGACCCTTGCGGCCCTTGAGGCAACTATGATGCATTATCTGGATCTCGACAGGGCGGTGTGCGATGTAAGGGTTTTGCGGTCGCTGACGGAATCGGTCGCCGATGTCGAAAAAAGGGCGCGCAGGCTGTTGGGTCTGCTGGAGGAATTATCCCTGAAAGACCTGACCTTCTCCATTATGAAAGAGCATTCCATGGCCGGTGGCGGATCGCTTCCCACGCAGGAGATTCCCACCGTTGTCGTGACTGTAAGCTCTCGCGGCATCCCGACTAGCAGGATGGAAAGAAGATTAAGGAAGCTGGAAGTTCCCATAATTGCGAGGATATTCGAAGACAGAGTCCTCCTCGATCTGAGGACGATAACTGAAGAAGAATTTGTTTTTATAGAGGAAGGAATGAAACACATAGCGGGGCTTGCGTGATTTTCAGGACCTTGGCTTTTAATGCTTTCGATTTTTATGTTTTCCGACCGGTTTCCCGATGAAAAAGAAAATGACATCCGTAGATGACAGAGAATTCAAGCTCAGTGTGTCTCCCTCTGAGAGTGGAGAGAGACTTGACATTTTTTTGTCTAAAAAGGGCGTTTTCGTTACGCGTTCGCGGGTTAAGAGGGCTATTGATGAAGGGCAGGTGCGGGTAAACGGAACTGAACCAAAACCGGCCTGTCGTCTGAAGATGGGCGATATGGTCATTGTTCGGAGGGAAGAGCCGAAGGAATGTGACCTTGCTCCGGAAGAAATACCCCTTGATATCATCTATGAAGACGCGCACATCCTCGTGGTGAACAAACCCTATGGCATGGTCGTCCATCCCGCGGCAGGAAACCGCAGTGGCACACTTGTCAATGCCCTTTTGTTTCATTGCGGGGATCTTTCCGGCATTGGCGGTGTTAAAAGGCCCGGTATAGTACATCGACTGGACAAAGACACATCGGGGCTCATGGTGGTCGCGAAGTCGGATGAGGTCCACACCGGGCTGGCAAAACAGTTCAAAGAACATCTCGTGAAAAAAACCTACAGGGTTCTTGTGCATGGAGATATGAAAGAAGAAGAGGGGGTAATCGATCTGTCCATAGGGAGGCATCCTGTGGACAGGAAGAAGATGTCCACTAACAGCAGAAGGGGCAAAGAATCTCTGACCCGCTGGAGTGTAGAGGAACGCTACAATATCGCCACACTCCTTGCTGTCCGGATTGAGACAGGAAGGACACATCAGATCCGGGTGCACCTGAACGCCATAGGATATCCTATTGTCGGGGACGCTGTTTATGGTAATTCGAAAAAAAGAATCGAAGCGGTAAAAGATAATATCCGGCAGGTGGCGTTGAGGAAGATTCGCAGGCAGGCTCTCCATTCGAGCAAATTGTGCTTCCATCATCCGATCACAGGCGACCTTATGGATTTTTCATCTCCGCTTCCAGATGATATGGCGCAGGTATGTGATGAGCTTCGGAATAGCGAGAAATAATGTTTAAAAACCCGGATCATAGATATGGCACATCGGACGCGTTCAGATTTTCCAGGAGAGATGATGTGCGGTATCTGGAGTGTCTGGAGCTTGGTGGGTGCGATTTTATAACCCACGCGTTTTGTACCAGATGGGGCGGCACAAGCGGGGGAAAGCTGTCCAACCTCAACTTCGGCACGCGTTCGGGTGACACCGAAGAACATCTCTTGAAAAACAGGGAGATCCTCCGCTCCGCCTTTGACATCCAGGAACAAAATTTCATTACTGTCAATCAAGTCCACGGAGACAGGCTTCTGATTGTTGATGAAAAGACGCAGGATTGGCGGCATGGTAAAAAGCTCGAATATGACGGCATTATTTCTTCGATGCCCGGCGTGTCTGTCGGCATAAAGACGGCCGACTGCGTTCCGGTGCTTCTTGCCGATCGCGCAAAGCGGGTGGTCGGGGCGGTGCACGCGGGATGGAAGGGAACATCCCTGGGAATTGTGGCTAAGTCCATAGACACTTTCATGAAAGAATTTTTCTCCAGGCCGTCAGATATCCTGGCTGTCATAGGTCCCGCCATAGGCCCCTGCTGCTACGAGGTTGATGAAACTATTTTTCATCACTTTGATAACAACCCGAACAGAGAGTCTTTCTTCACCGAAGGTAAAAAAGAGGGGAAATGGATGCTTGATCTTCCCGCCGCCAACAGATCCCAGTTGCTTGGCAAGGGCGTCCCCTCGGACAATATATTTTCTGCTGATATCTGCACGTCCTGTAACAGGGGCACCTTCTTCTCGCACAGGGGGGAGAATGGCGGAACGGGAAGACAAATTAACTTTATAATGTTACGATAAACTGCCCGCTTGGCATAACGTGAAAAAATCCTTGACATGTCCGCCGGTTTAGTATAGACGGGGCTTTCATTAAGGTTGTGTGCTAAATCCTTCCTTCCGAAGTATTTCAGGAGACCAGATTAGCTACCGGAAATAAAAGGACATTGTGACGTGCATCATAGATGCCGGAGGTCTTTTAGCAATTCCAAGTCTGTTTCACTGTAACCTAGGGATTTGTTCTGTGGCGCAATCAACCGGATTCGCAATATTTAGATTTTAAAAAAGTTTACACTTCAAAGGAATTCTGCTTCATTTCCAGGATCTGTTTTTATGCTTTTCATAAGGTTTCAAGGAGATAAATAAATACAATACCCGCCTGAATTGGGGGGAAGGCATCTATGTGCATCCCCTGAAGTATAACTATTAAAACCCGGCATCAGAACCATACAATAAAGGAAAGATATATGAACATTTCAGAGGTCAAAAACAAATCCATAGGTGAGCTCAATGAATTGGCTAAGGGGCTTAACATAGCTGGTACGAGCGGGATGAAAAGGCAGGATCTTATCTTCGCAATTCTCCAGTACCAGACAGAGAAAAATGGCGTCATCACGGGAGAGGGAGTTTTGGAAACACTTCCGGATGGATTCGGATTTCTCAGGTCGGTAAGTTATAACTATTTTCCGGGGCCCGATGATATCTATGTTTCCCCCTCTCAGATACGCAGATTCGGGATGAGAACGGGGGACACGATATGCGGGGAGGTGCGGCCTCCGAAAGAGGGAGAGAAATATTTTGCCCTCCTGAAGGTGGAATCCATAAATTTTGAGGCCCCGGAGGCGGCCAGAGGTAAGATACTCTTTGATAATTTGACACCACTGTATCCCGAAGAAAAATGGATGCTGGAATCGGATCCGGAGAACTACTCGACAAGGATTATGGATATTTTTACACCGATAGGCAAAGGGCAGAGAGGCCTTATCGTTTCTCCACCCAGAACAGGGAAAACAGTCCTTTTGAAAGATATTGCCAACAGTATTACAGCCAATCACGCAGAGGCCGTCCTTATGGTTCTCCTGATAGATGAACGTCCTGAAGAAGTGACGGATATGGAGAGAAGCGTTTCCGGAGAGGTTATTTCTTCAACCTTTGATGAAACTGCCACACGGCATGTCCAGATCGCGGAGATGGTTATCGAAAAAGCCAAACGCCTGGTAGAACACAACAGGGATGTTGTTATACTTCTGGACAGCATTACCCGGCTGGCCAGGGCCTATAACTCCGTTGTGCCGCCAAGCGGTAAGGTGCTCTCCGGTGGTGTTGATTCCAACGCCCTGCACAAGCCGAAGAGGTTTTTCGGCGCCGCGAGGAATATTGAAGGAGGTGGCAGTCTCACAATAATCTCGACGGCCCTTATCGATACGGGAAGCCGGATGGATGATGTTATCTTTGAAGAATTCAAGGGAACAGGGAATATGGAACTGCATCTCGATAGAAGAATCTCAGACAGGAGAATCTTTCCCGCGTTCGATCTTGTCCGTTCCGGTACAAGAAAAGAGGAGATGCTGATCGACAAGGAAAATCTGAACAGATTGTGGATACTGAGGAGGCTCCTGCAGGAGATGAGCCCTGTGGATGCCATGGAATTTATCATTGATAAGGTAAAAAGAACAAGCACCAACAAGGAATTTTTTAAGTCCATGAATCAGTGATTTGGGAATTATTTTCTTGAAATTCATTTTGATATGGATATAATGACGGTTTTTTAAATGCCGAGGGAGGCTGACAGGAACTATGAAAAAGAATATTCATCCGGAATATAAGGAAGCAAAGATAACATGCGTCTGCGGGAATGTTATTGAGACGAGATCCACCAAAGGTGATACCAAGGTTGAGATATGCTCAAAGTGTCACCCATTTTTTACTGGAAAACAGAAAATAATGGATACTGCTGGAAGGATCGAGAAGTTCAATCGCAGATATGCCAACCTTGAGCAGAAGTAACAGGTGTAACTGATCAGGCACAAAGAGGGTTTTCTGCTGACAATCTTTTGCAAGATGCTTGCCTCTATTCTTTCTTTGTGCCTTTGTGACCCTGAACAGTTGCTTTTTATCAGGTATCTTCCGGCCCTTAAGGGCTGTCCGTTAGTCATCCCCTTCTGAAGAAAATCGTCATCAATCCGGGAAGAACAGTATGCTGACAAAGCTTAGTGAAATCGAGAAAAGATATCAAGATCTGGAAGGATTGTTGAGCGATCCCGCCGTAATCGGCAATTATGGTGAATACCGGAAGTACGCCAGGGAACATGCCGGCATTTCCGATATTGTGCAGGCCTACAGAGAGTATGAAGATATAACCTCTCAGATTGAGGACAATAAAGATCTTCTCAAAGATGGGAATGAAGAGCTGCGGGAGATGGCAAAAGACGAGATCCCCCAGTTGCGGAAAAAACTACAGGTTCTGGAAGAAAAGTTGAAACTTCTTTTGCTTCCAACAGATCCAAATGACGAGAGAAATGTCTTTCTGGAAATAAGGGCTGGCACAGGAGGAGATGAGGCAGGACTTTTTGCCGGAGATCTTTTCAGAATGTATACCAGGTACGCGGAAAAATGTAACTGGAAAGTGGAAATTATGAGCTCCAGTATGTCTGGAGGCGTGGGAGGATTTAAGGAAGTCATACTCCTTGTTGAGGGAGATGGCGCGTACAGCAGATTGAAATACGAAAGCGGTGTTCACCGTGTACAGAGGGTTCCAGTTACCGAGACACAGGGGAGAATCCATACATCCGCTGTGACGGTTGCAGTTCTTCCTGAGGCAGAAGAAGTGGAAGTGACTATTGACCCGAATGACCTTAGGGTAGACGTCTATCGTTCCACAGGCCATGGGGGGCAGAGCGTCAACACCACAGATTCCGCGGTAAGAATTACTCATCTTCCAACAGGACTTGTGGTAACCTGTCAGGACGAAAAATCGCAGCATAAGAACAAGGCAAAGGCCCTCAATGTACTCCGGGCCAGGCTTTTTGAACAGGTAAGCGGGGAACAGGATGACGCGATCTCCGAGACGAGGAAACAACAGGTGGGGAGCGGAGACAGGAGCCAGAGGATACGAACCTACAACTTTCCCCAGGGGCGGATGACAGACCACAGGATCGGGCTTACCATGTATAATCTGGAAAATATTCTTGATGGAGATATCAGCGCCATCATTGATGCCCTGAATACCCATTATCAGACAGAAGCCCTGAAGACGTCCGATGTATGACTGGGCGGATCATCTGATTGAGAAAGTTTTCCGTTTGACTTTTAAACATTTCTGAGATAGACACAACCATCTTTTTGTGAAAGGGAAGTGTCAGGTGACAGATTTTTCCGCGAAAGGGCTTTTGAATTTATCCAGCTTGCTTAGCCTCGCTCTTAGCAGGGGTAAATACCCGCGGCCTGTCATCTCTGTAATATAACGAAACAACAGATAAAGATTTGAAGGGCCATGGGCGAAAGTCTCATGGCCTTTTTTTTGGGGGAAAGCAATGGCAATGTACGAAATAATATGGCATGGCAGGGGCGGCCAGGGGGTTGTCCTGGCGGCGCAGATTTTAGCGGAGGCGGCTTATATCCAGGGGTTCCGGGGCGTTACATCCGCGCCCACTTTCGGGCCGGAGAGGCGAGGCGCTCCCCTCACCGCCTCAACAAGGATATCAGACGAGCCGGTCAGGACCTTTTCGCAGATCGCTTCTGCCGATATTGCCGTCATCCTGGACGAATCCCTCCTTGATGTCGCGACCGGTGCGGGAAGGATTAAAGAAAATGGTCTGGTCATTGTCAATACGACTCTGACGCCGGAGCAGATCGGGACCAAAGGGGGCTTTTCGGTGGCAACGGTCGACGCCGCCGGGATAGCAAGGGAGCACCATCTCAGTATGAGTGGGGCTCCCGTTGTGAATACCCCCCTCCTTGGAGCGCTCTCCATGGCATCGGGTCTTGTCTCTCTTGAAAATATCGAAAAGGGAATAAGAAAGAAGATGCCGCAGGACAAGGCGTCCTTTAATTTTCAGGCCATCCGAACGGCTTTTGAAAGAACGCTTTACGTCAAGGGCAAGGAGTAACCCGAAACTCAGAAGAGGAGCGAAAATGGAAAATACTGACACCAATGTATCAGGCGTCTGCACACCGGCCGTCGGCGAGGCGGGCAGGACGGGTGAGTGGAGAGATTTAAGGCCCGTGATCGACAACACGAAATGCATACCGGAGGTCAAAGGCAAACCGGCCTGCTTTCTGTGCTGGCTCTATTGCCCGGAAGGGGTTGTATCCATGACGATACCGGTTAAGATCGACATGGATTACTGCAAGGGATGCGGTATCTGCGCGGAGGAATGCCCCCCCAACGCCATAAAGATGGTGAGAGAGGAGGATGCTGATGAATGATACCCGTATCATCACGGGGAATGAGGCGGCAGCGCTGGCGGTGAAACTTGCCAGGCCCGGCGTCATCGCGGCCTATCCTATAACACCCCAGACCAGCCTCGCGGAGAAATTGTCCGAATATGTCGAGAGGGGGGATCTGAAAGCGGAATATGTCAGGGTGGAAAGCGAGCACTCCTCTCTGACCGTCTGCATATCGGCATCTGCGGTGGGTGCCAGGGTGTTTACAGCGACAAGCTCCAATGGCCTCCTATATATGCATGAGCAGCTGCACTGGGCGGCGGGCTCCAGGCTGCCGGTCGTCATGTGCTGTGTAAACAGAGGGGTGGGGGCTCCCTGGTCCATCTTTAATGATCAGCAGGACTCCTTCTCGCAGAGAGACACAGGATGGATACAGATATACTGCAGAGACAACCAGGAGATTCTCGACACCATCATACAGGCATACCGCATAGCGGAAGAGGTCTATATCCCGGTAATGGTTTGCTACGACGGTTTTATCCTCTCTCACACGATGATGCCCGTGGAGGTGCCGGATGCCAGAATGGTAAAGAAATTTCTGCCTCCATACAAGCCCCATACTATCCTTTCCCCGGACGATCCGAGGACGATCAACCCCGTGTTTTTTCCGACAAGGAGGGAAAACTCGGAAGGCATTCTCTGCGACGGTTACATGGAGATGAGATACAAGCTGCAGGCCGCGTTCGAAAAATCCGGAGAGGTAATCAGGAGCGCAAGCAGGGAATGGGCAGAGATAACCGGTCGGGACCATGGTGGTCTGATCTGGGAATATATGACCGAAGACGCCGAGTTGATACTGACGGGAATGGGCTCCATTGCCACCGAGGCCACACTGGCCGCTGACGTGCTGCGTGCCGAGGGGATCAGAGCCGGAGTTGTGGGAATCAGGGCCTACAGACCTTTTCCAAAGGCGGAGGTTGCGCAGGCGTTCAAAAAGGCAACAGCCATCGCGGTCTTTGAAAAGTGTATCAGCTATGGTTATGAAGGGGGAGTCTGCTCGGACCTGAAAGCCGCCTTCTACGGCACGGATATCAAGTCTCCCATCCACGATTACATAGCGGGACTGGGAGGAAGGGATGTCAAGACCGGAGAGATTGTGGACGCGGCAAGGGCAACCCTCGAATCTACCAGGGCCGGTGATGCTGGTAATAAAACAGTATGGCTCAACTGTTATACTGGGCTGAAGGATGAAGGATGAAGACAACGGGTAAGGGGTAACTCGCAACTTGAAACTAGGAACAGACACCATCACAGGACAAAAAATGAATGAAAACATATTCAAGATAAATGACAAGGAGTATATCCTGCCGGGAAACAGGGCATGTCAGGGCTGCGGGCTTTCTCTCGCGTACAGATACATCCTGAAGGCCCTGCGGGAAAATACGATTGTGGCGATACCGCCAAGCTGTCTGTGTGTGCTTCACGGGTTGTATCCCACCACATCAGTAATCGTACCCGCTCTGAACACTACATTTGCAAGCAACGCCGCGTCCGCCTCCGGTATTGTGGCTGGCCTTGACGCCCTGGGGAAAGGGGATATAACCGTTCTGGCGCTTTCAGGTGACGGGGGAACGTATGATATCGGCATACAGTCTCTGAGCGGAGCGGCGGAGAGAAACACCAACTTTATATTCGCGTGTTATGACAATGAGGCCTACATGAACACAGGGACGCAGCGCTCCGGTGCGACACCCATGGGCGCTATAACCACAACCACACCCGTCCTGACAAAACAGGAGCCGAAGAAGGATTTTCTGAAGATCATGGAGGCCCACCATATTCCCTATCTGGCCACCGTCTCGCCCGCCTATCCGGCTGACCTGTATGAAAAATTCGTTAAGGCCAAGAGGATAAGGGGAACGCGGTACATCCATATCGATACCCCATGTCCTCCGGGGTGGGACTATCCTACAAAGGATACAGTTAAGATCGCAAGGCTCGCCGTTGAAACAGGTCTGTTCATTCTCTTCGAAATAGAGAACGACCGGTTTCGCTTCACCGGCAGGAGCAAGATCATGGCGGAAAGGGGGAAACTTCTTCCCCTCGTCAATTATGTTGAGAGACAGGGAAGATTCAAAAAGATGAGCATTGAACAGCTGAACAGCCTCCAGACATCGGTGAACAGCCGGTGGAACGAATGCCTGAAACGGGCGGAGGGATAATGGAAGAGGGGTCAAGGGAAAGACGGTTGACGGTTACCGGTTTACAGTTAAAAAAGGTTTTTAGTAAATCGTAGGGTGTATTAAGGAGCGCAGGCGACGAATCCACCTTTTGTCAAAGCAGAGCTTCTTTCACAATTTCAACCGTCAACTGTGAACCGACAACTGTAAACTATCCTTTCAAGTGGTGCCCTATCATTTCGGCGTATCTTAGCGCGGCCCCCTTGTTGGAGGCAACTATCTCACGCCCCGCTTCGCCTTTCCTGCGGAGGGTCTCGGGATCTTCCACCAGTTTCAGCATCTCGCCCAGCAGTTCACTGCCGTCCCTGATGGTAATACCCCCCCCTGCCATCTCCAGCCTTTCTCGCTCATCAATAAAATCTTCCATTGAGGGGCCATAGAGGACGACCTTTCCCCACGCAGCGGGCTCCAGGATGTTCTGTCCTCCCCTGGGAACCAGGCTCCCGCCACAGAAGACCATGGTGGCGAGGCTGTAAACCTTGAAGAGCTCTCCTATAACGTCAACAATGATAATCCGCTGGCCGGAACGCCTCTCGCCCCTGTTTATCCCTGTCATTGTAATGCAGTCATCAAAACCCGCATCCTTCGCAAGAGAAAATACCGCGTTGCCCCTCTCTGGATGCCGCGGGACGATAACCATAAGCATATCAGGATATCTTTCAAGCAGGCCCCGATAGGCTCTAAGAACCGCATCGTCCTCGCCCTCATGCGTACTGCCCGCCACGAAGACCTTTGTTCCGTGAGGTATATCCAGTTTTGCCTCCATTTCGTTCCTCAGAGATTCATCCGCCCTTGCGGCAAGGCTGTCATACTTCGCGTTTCCCAAAACATGGATCTTGGATGGTTCCACTCCCAGGGTCTCCAACCTTGAGGCGTCAATCGCGGATATGGCCCCTATCGTGCCGATCATATTCATAATCCGCTTCCAGAAAAATTTTGTCTTTCTGTACCGCCTGAAGGAGCGGGGAGAAATCCGGCCATTTACCATCGCTATTTTAATTTCCCTCTCACTGCAGATGCGTACGAAGTTGGGCCATATCTCTGTCTCGACTGGAACAAATATATCCGGGTTCACCCTGTCCATGACCCGTCTGACAACAATGGGGATGTCGAGGGGGTAGTAGATATGTGATGTGGCGTCCGTGATCAGGCTTCGCGCCATCTCCTGGCCGGTCTCCGTGCTTGTGGAGAGGACAATGCATGCCTCGGGATACATCTCTCTCAGCGATGAAACTATGGGAGCGGCAGCGGTAACCTCTCCCACCGACACCGCATGCACCCATATCCGGGGCGAACCTTTCATTTCTTCGAAGACGCCCCGCGGAATGAGCCCGAACTTGGGGCCGATACTCTTTCTGTATTTTCCAGCAAACACGATTTTCACCGCAAAAAATGGTACAACGAGGAAGGCTGCGATAAACAGCAATACATTATAAAGTAAGCAGTTCATGGTTGGTGGAACATAATGATCTTTTAGCCTTCTGTCAAGTCTTCACGAAACGGATTGACAGGCACAGCAAAAAATAATAGGATTCACCATATTAACGCACGTAAAATCAGCAGAGAGGAAAATCGACCATGACACGAACAAACAGGGCTTATATGCTGGGGACCATTCTTTTTGTCCTTATTACGATTGTGGGATGCGCAAGGTATGAGAGAAAAGTTGTGCCCTTTAAAATGCCGAGCGCCTACTCGAACGCGACGGAGGTGGCGGGAGCCACTATAGCGGCCAAGGCATACACCCGGGAAGAGGCGAAGGCCGCTTTCGGATTTGATATGGTAGGTTCGGGAGTGCTTCCCGTCCAGGTGATCTTTGACAACAGGGGGAATCATCCCTTGAAAATTGTCGCGGGCAGGACTTATCTGGTGGACATCCAGAACAACCTGTGGCCGATCCTTAATCAGGAAATAGCTTATGACCGGATAGCAAAGGAATCGGAATATGGAGAAATTCTCCCGGAAGGAGCAAAAACCAGTCTGCTGGCAGGCGCTGCGGGCGCTGTTATTGGTGCGGCGATAGGGATAGTGACCGGGACCAGCATTGGCGAGGCGGTGGGTAAGGGAGCAGCCATCGGTGCTGCCGCGGGGATTGCCATGGGTGGGGCCAAGGGATTAGCCGATGAAAGGGCGCCTCACCAGATAGGCGAAGATCTGCATGACAGATCTCTGGAAGACAGGCCTGTACCTCCGGATGACATATCTCACGGTTTTATATTTTTTCCGGGAGAGGCCAAAGAGCAGGCAAAAGAGCTTCGGTTGACTGTAAAAGAAGTTGACACAGGTGTGACACATTCCCTCATTATGAGATTTTGATATGAAAAAGATCGCGCCATCAATATTGTCTGCCGATTTCAGCAGACTCGGTGAGGAAATCCTCGCGGTCGAAGACGCCGGGGCGGATCTGATCCATGTGGACGTCATGGATGGACATTTTGTTCCTAATATTACCATAGGCCCTCCTGTCGTGGCATCCATAAAGAAGACTGCGCGCGTTCCTCTCGATGTCCACCTGATGATAGATGACCCCGACAGATATATTCAAAGCTTCGCTGACGCGGGGAGCGATATCATTACCGTGCACGCCGAAGCGACCGCTCACCTTCACCGGACAGTCCACCTGATCAGGGAGGCAGGAGCAAAAGCCGGCGTTTCGATCAACCCCGCGACCCCGTTAGTCGATATTGAACAGGTTATCGGCGACATTGACCTGCTGCTTATCATGACTGTGAACCCCGGATTCGGGGGACAGGAATTCATAGAAAGTATGTTGCCCAAGATAAGGGAGGCGAGGGATATGATTGACCGCATCTCGCCCGATATCCTTCTTGAGGTGGACGGGGGAATCACACTTCAGAACATAGGTGCAGTGAAGGAGGCCGGAGCCGATATCTTCGTCGCGGGCTCCAGCATATTCCTCAGCGAGGATTATGGGCAGACAATAAAGGAGATGCGGGCGATTCTGGGCGATTGATAGAGACCCGCAACTCGAATTATGCACATCATCATAGACGGATATAATCTCATCAGACAATCAGATTCCCTGAAACGTCTCGAAAGGTTCAGCCTGGAGGAGGGCCGTAACGGGTTGATGAAGAGAGTCGCCGGGTACAAAAAGCTGAAGGATCACAAGATAACAGTGGTCTTCGACGGATGGGCAAACGGATCTGTCAGAGAAGAACGGCTCAGGGAGGACGGTGTCCATATTGTATATTCCAGGAGAGGTGAAACAGCGGATGAGGTCATAAAAAGGATGGCAATGGCGGGAAGGGGCGGAGAGATCATCGTTGTTACATCCGACAGAGACGTGGCGGATTCGGTTGTGAAGGCGGGCGGCGTGGCAATATCTTCACCTGAATTCGAGACAAGAATGCAGGAAGAGGAGATGATGGCGATGATACACGGCGGTGAACCCTGTAATGATGATGATTACGATATCCCGGAATCCGGGGCCAGAAAGAAGGGCACCGCAAAGAGAAAACCCAAAAGAGAGAGACAGGCGCAGAGAAGATTGAGCAAGCTGTGAGGGTAACGATTCAGGTTGTTTAGACTGTAGGCTAAAGGCTTTTAGTAAGTTAGAAAATAATTTTGTTAACGCATTAGTAAGATAGAAGTTGCTTTCTCGTGGAAAACAACTTCGTTATCGCACTGATCCCCCTTAGTGGGACTTATCCCGTTTATCGGGGTTAGAGAAAAGGCTCATGAAACTCAATAACACCATAGCCATTCAAGTATACTCTTCCAAAATACTGCTTTCCCCGTTTGGAGGGAATTATATCGGTATCCTTCAGTCTACAGCCTTCAGCCTAAACCGCTAAGCCATGTTGCGCCCCCTCACTGCCGGCACATCCCTATAATCAGGCGTTTCAGCGCAAGCTCCGGGTCTATGCCGGAGGACTTCAGGGCGAGATCCAGATCGGCAAGACGTTTCATGTACCCGATAAGTTCCTCCCGGGAAAATCTGCCGGCATTGCTAAAGGTCTTATAGATCGCATAGGGATGCTGGGTTGCAAGCCATTTACCCTTCCGGCCATATTTGTCCACCAGATTTTTCACCGAGGGATAGATCCCGGCCTGAAATGTCCCGTAATCGATACCGGGGCGGAAAGCGGGAATATCCCTCGACTCAAGGATTATGTTCCCCTGAAGCAGTAGCCTTACTTCCCTGGCTATCATCGAGAGTATAAGGATGTGGTTGACTCCCTGATCAAAAAGCTGTTGGAGTGTCTGAAGCGCCTTGCCGACATTTTTTTCCACAATGGCTGAGGTGAGATCGAAGACCGAATCTTCCGCGGTCTTTTTTACAACCGCATCTATGTCATTTCTGTCAATGGTTTCCCTGTCTCCCACGTAGGCAATCAGTTTTTCAATCTCTTTCAGGGAATCCCTGAGATCTCGTCCCGTCTTTTCGCCCAGCGCGAGAAGGGCATCCGGCGTAAGCTTTTTTCCTTTTTTTGCAAGAGAGTCCTTCACTGTGTCCATAAAAAGACCCTTTTGGCCTGATTCACTCCTGGACTTCGAGAAGAAAAGGACGACTCCCATGTCGGTCATGGTCTTAAAAAGCCTCTTTCTTTTATCAGCCGCGCCGGCGGTCATGATCAGGCAGTTGCTATCGGGGATACCACCTTTCAATACGCTTTCAAGCCTGTCTGTATTCTTCAGTTTCCCTCCCCCTGTGATCTTGAGCCTGTCGCACAGGTCTATCACCCTTGGAAGCCATTTTTCTCTGTCCGTCTCTGTCGCGCCACCAGTCGCGCTCTTCCAGTCGGCATCGGAGATCTTCTTCCACTGCCCATCCTTCAGGTCTTCAAAGGACCAGCCCGCCATTTCCAGAAGGGAGATAAACGCCCTCGCGGCCCTGCCGGGTTCCTTCTCAATATTTGAGGTGATTTCTTTTATAACGTCGGCCGACGAGGTTTTTGAATGTAAGAGACGGGTGTCTCTTACAAGTACAACTTTTTTACCGGGTATGAGGGGTGGAGTGAGAAGGGAGTTACATATGGCATCTATATCCTCATCCTCCCCCTCCAGATGAAAGAGATTGAGGTCTTTCTGGTTTGGGGGGAGAATGCCGTCTATGATCCGATTCGTGGCATCCTCCACCAGATAATCCTCATCCCCGTGGATGAGATAGCAGGGGGCCGTTTTGCCCCTGCCGATATCGCCAAGGGCTGTCTTCAATGTTCCTTTCATGTCAGAGGATTACGAACTTTTTTATATGCCTTACCACCTGATCGGGCTCATCGATTACCTGAATAAGATCGAGATCCGCTTCAGATATCTTTCCCTCCGGCAGCATGGTCCCTTTTATCCAGTCCACAAGCCCCTTCCAGTATTCGCTTCCCATAAGGATCACGGGGAAACTCCTTATCCTCTTAGTCTGAATAAGGGTGAGGGCCTCAAAGAGTTCATCCATTGTGCCGAACCCTCCGGGAAGGATAACATAGGCCATGGCATACTTGACAAACATCACCTTTCGGATAAAAAAATATTTGTAGGCAATATTTATATTGGCGTAGGAGTTTGGTTTTTGTTCAAAGGGAAGCTGGATGTTCATACCGACCGATCTGGCACCGGCCTCACTGGCGCCCCGGTTGGCAGCCTCCATAATGCCCGGCCCCCCGCCGGTAATCACGCCGAATCCCTCTTCACCTAGAATACGGGCAACCTCCCGAGCTTTATCATAATATTTGTCTCCGGGGGCCTCTCTGGCCGACCCGAATATGCTCACGGCATGTCCAATCTTTGAAAGCTCTTCAATGGCATCCACAAATTCTGCCATGATCCGGAAGACACGCCATGATTCATCGACAGACAGGGCATCGACAATATACTGTTTCTCTTCCATAAATCCCTCAGAAAATACCCGGCGGTCAGGTCAGGGGAATAATACTTGCACGATGTAATTCCGAGTTGAACTGCCACCCGCTGAGAACTATCTATCTCGGCGACCACTTTCGTCTCGCTGCCTTGACTACTCTTCTTCGCGCTTCCAGGGCCTTCCTTTTCTTCTTTACAGATGGTTTCTCGTAAGCCCTGCGCAACTTGAGTTCCTTAAAAAACCCGTTCTTTGAAAGTTTGTTTTTCAGTATTTTCAGGGCTCTTTCAACATCGTTATCAAACACCTTTACTTCCAAAAACTATCACCTCCCTCTTTAAAGACAAGAAAAGGGGCAGAACAACCTCGCAACAAAGTCGCCTTCCACCCCCTGTTTCTACCTATATTTTATTATCACTCTCCATGCATAATAACCTTCAGGGTCTCTATAAACTCCCTGTTTTCCTCTTCCGTCCCGACTGTCACCCTCATGCAGTTTTTGAGGATATCAGGGGAAGTAAAGCTTTTCACCAGCACACCTCTGTCGACCAGCTGCGCATATACATCATCTTTTTCCATAAAACAACTAAAAAGGATAAAATTCGCGTCTGAAGGGTATGGATGAATCCCTTCAATTGCCATCAACTCATCAAAAAGCCATTTCCTGTCGGAAATGATCCTGTCAGTCAGGTTCAGAAACTTTTCGCTGTGTTCGACAAATAAATTCCCGATTACCTGTGAAAAGATATTCACATTATAGGGCAGTCTCACCTTATTCAAGTGGTGAACCAGAGAGGGATGTCCTATGAGAATGCCCAGCCTCAGGGCTGCCAGTCCTACCTTGGAAAGGGTTCTCAATATTACAAGATTATCCCACCGGTCGAGATCGCGCAGAAATGTCTTTCCCGAAAAATTGAAATAGGCCTCATCGAGCACCACAAGACCGCTGGATGCCTCCAGAATCTTTTCAATATCGCCTCTGTCAAAGCACTTGCCAGTGGGGTTGTTGGGATAACTGAGAAATATGAGGGACGGCTTTTTATCGGATATCACTCCGAGCATTGCGTCTGTATCGAGACCCAGGCGGTCGTCCAGGGGCACTTCAATAATATCGTGTCCTGCGTTCAGAGCGATGATTCTATACATGGCAAAGGTGGGGGTTGGAAACATGACGCTGCCTGATGTGGAGGCGTTAACGGCCGTCAGCAATATATGGATAAGCTCATCCGATCCGTTCCCGATAAGGATCGTATCTTCGTCCACCCCGTAATACCGCGCGAAATCCGCTTTCAGGCCGGGGGAACCGGGTGCCGGATAGCGGTTGAGGGACACAGCCTCCAGACGTTCTGAAATTATGTGTTTGAGACCGGGGGGCAGGGGATAGGGATTTTCGTTGGCGTCAAGCTTGATCCTGCACAAATTTTCTTCCACGGGATAGGCCTCCTGCGAAAGCACAGCGGTTTTTATAATCTTTTCAATGTCCACTCTTTGTTCCTCTACCTTTCATGTTCCACCGGTCACTCAAATATTTGCTCTCAAGGAGACTGTCTCTGATAGTCTCCTCTTCGGGAGACACCCCCCCCTCTATCAGGCGTATGTTCAAGACCTCTTCAAACCCAGCCGCAATGTTACGGCACAAAGTGTCTATTCCGATATCGTCTCCGGCATTCTCACGGATGGAAGTAACAGATGCCTTGATCTTTTCCACTTCCATGGCAGCATTTTTCGTTGTTATTGCTGCGCAGACCGCTACCGGATCAAAATCCATCAAAAGGGATCCGTGCTGCAGGAACATGCCCTTTGCCCTTACCTGAGCGCTCCCGCAGATTTTTTTACCGTTCGCGAGGAGCTCATTTTTATACGCGGCAGCAAAACAGAAGGCTCCCGCGGATCCGCTTCCGGGCCGGCCCTCTTTCACCATTTTTGCTACAACTCCTGATTTCTCAAGGCCTCTTATTATGCACCCGCTTATTATCCTGTACGTTTCGACAATATCGGAGGAAAAGTGCGGGTTGTCCTCTCCTGCCACGAGAGAATAGGTCAGATCATCCCCATGAAGAACCGCCCGCCCCCCCGTGGGTCGTCTGACGATATCTATACCCCTGTCGCGGCAGTATCCGCAATTTATCTCCTTTTCGGCATCCTGAAAATATCCCAGTGACACAGCCGGCCTCTTCCAGCCATAGAACCGGAGGGTTGGAGGCATTTCCCTCTCCCTGCCTGCCCTGAATATGGCCTCATCGATGGCTATATTTTCAAAAGGATCATACTGTTCGAAAGGGATAATCCTCCACGTGTCCACCTGATGTCAACTGACCTCTTCACTCTCGTCCATATAATCCACGTCTTCCTCCTCATCCAGTAGAGGGTCCACCTCTTCCGAATCTGTTACTTCAACCTCGTCAATATAATCCGCGTATGCCTCCGCATCCAGCAGATGGTCCATCTCTTCTAAATCTCTTACTTCAACGGTAATCATCCACCCTGTGTCATATGGGTCACTGTTGAGGATGCCCACATCGTCGGCAAGGTCTTCATTGACGCTGATGATGTACCCGCTCACTGGAGAAATCAATTCGGTAGTAACTTTCAGAGATTCTATGATACCGAAAGGCTCGCCCTGCTCAATAGGGGAGTCCACCGGGAAAAGTTCGATAGACAGTATCTCATCCAGTTTATCCTGGGCATAATCCGTTATTCCCACTGTCGCGATATCACCATCGATCCCGGCCCACGTATGGTCACGACTGTAAAGCAGATCTTTCGGAAACGACATAAACCAACAACCTCCTAAAGTTATAGTATCCTGAGATCCTTGGGCATCTTTGTCAGGATCTCGCATCCGTCCTTTTCGACCAGGACAGTATCTTCTATTCTCACTCCCCACAGACCCGGTATATAGACGCCGGGTTCCACTGTAATGACCATTCCCTCCTCCAGAATATCTTTCGACACTTCAGATAGCCTTGGCGGTTCATGGACGTTAAGTCCCACGCCATGTCCTGTGCCATGTGAAAAATATTCGCCATAGCCGGCATCACCGATATATTTCCTGGCGATCCCGTCGATATCTCTGCAGGCAATCCCGGCCTTTACCGCATCCACTGCTTTATCATGCGCGTCCTTTACGGTAGCGTACACAGCGGCCTGTTTCTCCTCCGCGCCTCCAATGGCAAAGGTGCATGTCTCATCGGAGTGATAACCCCTGTACATGGTTCCATAATCTATTATCAGAAAATCACCGTCTTGTATCTCGCGGTGGCCGGGGACCGCGTGGGGGAGGGCAGTGTTGCTGCCGGAGGCCACGATGGTTTCGAAAGAAGGTTTTTCACTCCCGGCCTCCCTCATCTTCATCTCCAGGATTGAGGCGATATCCCTTTCGGTAATGCCGGGCCTGATGTGATCCAGCGTTCTCTCAAGGGAGTGTGCCGCCATTATCGCCGCCTCCCTGAGGGAAGAAGCCTCTCCTGCATCCTTTATCATCCTTGTGCGCTCTATCTCCCCCGACAGGGGTTTCAGAGAGACATCTCCCACCCGGTCCCGCAATTTAAGATAACTGTTCAGATCAATCGCCGGTGACTCGATGCCTACTCTTTTCAGGCACAGATCGGAGATTATCCCGGCCATGCCCTCCGTCCTGTCGTTGAATTTAATGATATCGCAGCTCGTCGCTTCGTTCTTCGCCTGCGTTATATACCTTCCATCCACCAGCAGAAGGGTTTTTTCTCCGCCTACAAAAAGGGCCCCGTCACTCCCCGCAAAACCTGTAAGATAGCGGATATTTGCCTCTTCGAAAAAAAGTATGCCCTCCACATCAAACCCGGACAGCATCGATCGTACGCGCTCAATCCTGTTTTTTAGCATGGAGAAATCACCGGCCTTTTTTCTTTTGCAGTTCATTCAGCCATCCGTCCAGTTCATCAATGACCGGCCCCCATCCCTTTTTCATCAGGCGTTTCACATGCTCCGCGTATTTCACGGCTTCAACATTTCCCGGATCACTTTCCAGTATCCTGTCAAGCACATCTCCGGCCATTTTGAAGTAGCCCTGTTTCACATACAGCCTGGCCAGGGTAATGGTGTGAAAATCTGCCGGCATATCGGCATCTCCATCTTCCTCCCCGGTGGTAATGCCCTGCAATGAAGCAATCTTTTCAGATACACGCCCGTATGCCGGCGGGTCAGTGTTCAGCGCCGCGAATCTTATATAGGCCTCTATCGCCTCCTTTGTCATTCCATCCCGGCTGTAAGCGTCTCCCAGCACCTCACAAACCCGTGACTGGTCTCGCACAATATCGTGCCACTGCTCAACAATCTCTCCGGCTTCTACCGGATTGCCCATCCCGGCCCGGCACGAGGCTATGACAAGACAGGCGTCCATGTCCCCGGGAAAGCGATTCAGTCTCGCGTCCGCGATGGCAATGGCGTCATCATACAGGCCTTCTTCCATGTTTCTCATGGCATCCGACAGAAATTTTTCTCTATCCTCAAGATATGTCCTGTCCATAATGTCTGCCTTTATCACCGGTAATTTTCTGAAAAATCAATTGACATAATTCATACCGCAGTGATACTGCTCTTACCCTTATTTGATTTACAGATATCTTTCAATGGAAATTTAATATGACTTCACAAAATATTCAATTTATAAAATATCTATTTGTATGCTCCCTGCTTCTGGCCAATATTATTGCGTCCAAGATCATTGTGGTGGCAGGGCTGGTGCTGCCCGCGGCGATCATCCTCTATCCTCTTACCTTTCTCTTTACCGATGTAGTGGCGGAGGTAGAGGGTAAAAAGAGCGCCGGCGATCTTGTCATGACGGGTTTTTACATGTCGCTGTTCATGGTGCTTGTGATACTCGCGGGCAAGTTGCTCCCGCCGGCCGGGTTCTGGAAACATCAGGAGGCATACAACATTATCCTTGGATCGACGCCGAGGATAGTAGCGGCATCCATGATAGCATATATAATATCCCAGAAGCACGATGTGTGGGCCTTTCACTGGTGGAGAAAGAAGACCGGGGGAAGGCACCTGTGGCTGAGAAACAATCTCTCGACGATTGCCTCCCAGCTGATCGATTCCATCCTGTTCATAACCATAGCCTTCTGGGGCCTATTCCCTCCGGCGGCAATAGGGGCGATGATTCTCAGCCAGTACCTTGTCAAGATAGGAATAGCCCTTCTTGACACACCGATCTGTTACATATTAGTGAGGTTTTATGGAGGCAATAGAGAACAAGTACAGAGAGCGTAATTACGAGGTAGATATACGATTTCCCGAATTCACATGTCTCTGCCCGATGACCGCGCAACCGGACTTCGCGGAGATAATTATCACCTATGTGCCGGGTGAGTTTCTGGTCGAGCTGAAGTCTCTGAAGATATACCTGAATTCCTACCGAGACAGGGGAATCTTTCACGAAGAGGCGGTGAACGAAATCCTGAAAGACTTTGTGGAAAAGATACATCCCCAGAAAGTTGAAGTTGTCGGCAATTTCAATGTAAGGGGCGGGATTCACACTACAGTAAAGGCAGGGTATCCTGACAGTTGTCAGGAATAAAGGCCTCTCCTGTCGTGCCCGGATAAAAGCACCTTCAGGAATAACTAAGTATCATGTTTGAATGCATAAGTAATTAAAGATTGAAGGAAACCTCCAGGCGGTTCACAATGCTTGTAAATGTAAGCTGCCGGGCCTGCTCATGGAAGTCGGTGTCACCTGCAGTAAGAAACGTCTGAACGGCAAGAAATACTTTCGTGAACTTCTCGAACGAGTTGATGAGAGTCCCCCTTCCGTGAAGGAGCTTCTTCAACTGAGCCGTTCCGGCTATGAGATGTTTCGCTCTTTCCAGAAGCAACTGTTGCAACGCTTCGCACCAACCAATTGATATATGATCGAGTGCGATGCCTCATGACCATTCTCGTCAAATTGTCTTGACATACAAGAAATCATTCCCCTATACTTCACACACCCGAAGAGAAGCTCTTGTCAATTATTTTAAGTACTCAGAAGGAAGTCCAGATCAACTATGAAGAAAAAAATGGTAGTGGTGACCATCGGCTTTTTCCTGTTTTCCATGCTGGCGGGATGCGCTGCGAGCGAAAGCGCCCTTCAAACCGTTACGAAAAAGACCAGGGAACTGCGGCAGAAGATGTCGGATGTCCTGGCTCCTGACGAAGAACCGGCCCCTGCCACCCAGGAAAAATCCGCAGCATCGCCACCCCCCAAAAAGGCCCCGGCTGCGACTGGCTGCAAGAAGCCACCCTCTCCCATCCAGAAAAAAGCTATAAGCCCCGGTTATACATATTGCAAAAGTCCGAGAAACTCGTTTTATCAGGCCTATCTGAGCGAGGAATGGAACAACAGTGCCTTTAAATTTATCTCGATTGACGGGCTCAGGTATTCACGTGGGTTCATATTGAATTACGTGTATGACCCTAATAATGATACGGTTTTTTTCCTGAAGGAAGGGGTGGGGCTTGGCGTGGAGCTCAACAAGCACTTCGACCTTGAAATCGCATTTTACCCCCCGGATAAAAAAGACCACCAAGAATTTAAGCCTTTTAAGGTAATCGTTATTAATAGGGATGACGAAGTCACACAATCGGAAGAGATAACCAGCAGAATGAAGAATTTCAGGATTACAAGGTAGGCAGATCCTATGAAGAAAATTATTATATTCCTCCTGCTTTTAGCAATCGTTCCCCTCAGTAATGCCTGGGCTGATGATCTGGTAACTATCACTTCTGATGACATACAGCTCACCGAACCGGGATTTACCGATTTCGTAAAGCAGAAATACCCCTTCCTGGTTGAAAAACTCTATAACCTGTCCAAAGAAACAGACCTCTTGCACCTCAATGTCGATTTTAATGATTTTGCCGGATTTTGGAATTCCGTAAAGCGATACTACGGCCTTGAACGTGATTTATTAAAGAATATTCAGGAGTACACATCGGAAGCAAAGCAGACACGTGGGAAAATCTTTGTACAACAAGACCTGAAATCACCAATGGCGATTAAGCTGATACTGGATTATAAATTTTTAAAGAAAAATATCGATTATTCGGAGATGAGTATTGATTCCCTCACAAGAGATTTCAATATGCTTTTCATAGTACTGAAAAATAAACCGATAACGGCAGAGGTACACGAAGTAAAAGACCTTCGCACGTATGCGGCGGCCATGGTAAACAATGTATCTGATCTGAAAACCAAGAAAATTACCATTAAAGAATTTAACAAGGCCTCACAATCCCTGTTTAAATCCGTAAAAAAGATTGAAAACGCAGAGCACCTTCAACATCAGTTCCTAACCGTTTCCGCCGAGATTGCTGGAAAAGGTCAATTCCTGGCAAAAATAAAAGGGGCCTTTGGCGGAATCAACAATCTTGTAAAAAAGGTATATACCTTTGAGCTGTACATCGTAGAAAACAAAAAGGTGACTCTCGGTAACATTCTCAACCTCATAATAATTATAGCTTTCCTACTTGCCGCATACTATCTTGCCCGAAAGATTATCTTTACAAAACACAGTGCGGAAACGGGCATCTGGCACGCTTTCAGCATCTTGTCAAAATATGTCGTTATCCTGGCCGTCGCCCTTATCACCCTCTTTGGCCTCGGCTTAGACCTTGGAAAGGTTACCCTCCTGGTCTCTGCCGTGTCTGTTGGTATCGGCTTTGGTCTGCAAAAGATATTCTCCAATCTCGTATCGGGAATTATCCTGCTTCTTGATAAATCGATCAAGTTGGGAGATACCCTTCAAGTGGGCGAACTCTACGGAACCGTTACCTCGATGAATGCCAGATTTGCTTCGGTTCTGAGCCGGGATGGGAGAGAGCACCTGATCCCAAACGAAAAATTGATCGTTGAGAATGTGGTTAACCTGACTTATAGTGCCCCCCGCTTTCGAATTGGTATCCCAGTGGGAGTATCTTACAAAAGCGATGTACTGTTGGCCATGCGCTTGATGGAGCAGGCCGCCGAGGGAATCCCGCGGGTGTTGCCTGATCCGGGACCGAACACGTGTTTTATGGGATTCGGGGAAAGCAGTGTTGATTTGGAACTGCGGGTATGGATCGCGGATCCGGATCAGGGCTTGGTTAACGTGAAAAGTGACCTGCTTGTCGCCATCTGGAATCTATTTCATCAACACAACATCGAGATTCCTTTTCCGCAACAAGACGTGTATGTTAAAAGTCTGCCTGAGGAGTTTTCATTGTCGGCTAAAAATGTGGTTTCCCCATAAGGCTCAATCTTGCCCGATGAAAATAAAAAATGGCAAGAAAATTTGTACCATGTCCGCAAAACCTTTTGTATAAAGGCTTCGCGGACATTCTATCTTTTGCTTCTAGCTTTGAGGAAGAATAGGGAAAAGAAGGGAGTCAGTCGTTGACTATTGACTAAGACTGATCTAATCTTTTCTTGATTTCTTCATACAATTCCTGCGTTACCGCTGCGCTACTTCGCTTACGATAGAACTCATATTTCTCAACATTACCGGTGAATTCCGTGGATATATTTCGAAGGGACACCATACCCTTTTTTCACCCATAAATTTCCCGTCTGTGGAGAGAACCCGGTATTTCTCCCTGCCGGTCACTGGCAGTATTCCTTCTCGCAATTAAGTATACTGTCCCCGAAATTCCCCCATTTCTCCCTACGGCTTAAGCACAACGACCACCTTGACCACCGTATCCTGATCTCCCAGGTTGTTCGTAGCCCTGAGAGAGACGATATATTTAGTATCCACCGCCACCGGTGCAGCAGAGAGGAGGATGCTTCCGGGGTTCTGCCCGGACCAAAAAGGAGTGACAGCATATGTTATTCCGTCAGCATTCTTGAATGTCCAGTCCCAGGGAGCCGTAATAGAGGTCCCGGAAACCGCCGTGGAGTCATCCGTAAAGAGGACATGCATACCGTCGCCCAGATCGGTCGCGGTGAACGCGGCTGTCGGAGCCGTCGCCGACACGGTCTGGCTTTTAACCTCCACCGCCTCTATCACGGTGTCCTGGGCGCCGAGGGCGTCGATGACCGTGAGTGTCACCACAAAACTCCCCACAGAGCCCAGGCTGACGCTCCCGGGATTTTGCTCGATGGACGTCGAAATCAGCGTTCCGCTTGCCCGCCGGAAGGTCCAGGACCACGAGCGGATGGGAACCCCTGTCGCCGCGGAGGGTATAGAGGCATCCGTAAAGAGGACATGATTTTCGTCATTCAAATCATCCGCGGTAAAAGCCGCCGTAGGAAATTCAGCCGTGGTAAGCGTGATATCCACCGTCGCGGAGGCGCATTCAGAGCCCAGCACCGCTGCCGTTATTGTTTCGGTTCCGGGAACGAAAGAGGCCTTATAGGTCGTTTTCGCGATGCCGTTCACGGTCACGGCGAAAGCCGGATTGACCGTGCCTGTACCGGATGTAACCGAAAAAGTTACCCAATCCCCGTCGGTGGGACGGTTCAGGGCGTCGGTCACCACGGCGGTTACAGTGCTGGTGCTGGTCCCGTTCGCGGTAAGCGTGGAGGGGGCAGCGGAAAGGGCGACCGATTGTGTGTTGTAGGGGGAATTCGGCAGATAGCAGGCCTCATCCTCAACGTATGGGAGCCAGAAGGTAGAGGTTGTTTTTGTCTCCGTCCCCAGCACATAGGTGGTGGCCGTAATCTCATCTTCGACCCAGACCGCGGACGATTTCAGATATATCAGGTCAAATGTTGCCACCCCGTTTTCGTCGGTGGTAACATAGGGAGGGATTGATCCCGCCGCTGATATGGGGGGTGTAAGGGAACCATCCCTATTGCTGTCCTCACCGGGATCCAGGATCAGGTTTCTGTTTACATCTTCATTGATCAGAATGCATTCATATTCCGGCCTGCATTTGTCCTCCTCATACTCAAACCAGTAACCCGAGGCACAGTGCGGAGGCCAGACACCGAGGGAAACGGTCGTGCCCTGTACAGGGTTGCCGTCTGAGTCGGTAACCTGCACGGACATGGGGAGCCTGTAGGCCGTGTCGTTGCTGACGGATTCTATGGCAGTGCCATGAGTAATCGTCACCGAGCCGGCGGTGCCCCCGATGATTATGGAGACGCAACTGGATCCAGCCACGGGCATTCCCGCAACTTCGGCGCATATCAACACGCCGTTCGCGCCTGAAGAGATTGCACCGGCGGTAAAGGTCGCCGTCGCCTTCCCCTCGTTGTTTGTGTAGGCGATGGAGGGTGATATGAATTCTCCGCCGCCGGGCGCTCTATCCATCGAAAACGCGACAGGGGCGCCCTTTATGATCTGGTTATCGGCGTTTCTTACCGTTGCCACCAGTGTGGCCGTATTTATATCACCCGCGTTTGTTTCTATTACCGTCGGGCTTGCCTGCAGGGCGATCTGCGATGATTCGCTCACGGGGGGATAGATGTTAACCTTCAGGGAATCGCTGGTGAGCGGATCGGTTGCGTCCATTACCGTGACGGTCGCGACTCCCGCGACACCAGATCTGAGCACGGCCGAAGCCGTTCTTCCTGATACGGGTACTGTTATTACCCGACCCGTTTCACCGCCGCCTGTCAGCGTTCCAACCGTTGTCACGAAAAGGACATTTGTCTGGGTGGGGGCGTTGACCACTATGGGGAGATTAGTTCCTGTATAGAGCGAAGCGGTATCTTCCTTTGGGGAGGTAATGCCGAAGACAAAGCCGGCCTCTCCCACCACGAATCCCTGGCTCGTTTCCGCGCCAAGGGATTGCGCCGTAACCGTTACGTTTCCGGAGGCGGTTCCCGAGACTTTCACATCAAGACTGCCTCCGAAATCCGTACTGCCGGAATATTTCGACAGTGAAACACTTCCCGCCGGGGTGGCGGTCAGGATAACGGGGGCGTCAAAGATGCCCGTCCCCCCCGCGTCGCTGACAGTGACAGTAAGATCAACCGGAGCCGCGCCTACCTCTATGTTCGTTGTGTTCGCGAAAAGCGCCACGGTCGTTCCGGTAATCTCAACATTTACGTAGCGTTCTTCTACTCCGAAAACGGAAGCGCCGATCGACGCGTAATGGTTTTCCTTGTCCGCTCCCGAGGAGAAGGTTACGCTGGCCTTCCCGTCGGCATCCGTCACCGCGTGCGAAGCGCTTATCCCCCCGGCTGTCGCGCCGAAAGAGACGGTAATTCCCTCTATCACGGCGCTGCTCTGGGAGCGGGCAACAGCGGTAATGGTGGAACTGTTGGAATTATCCGACTTCACGGTTGTCTTTGAAGATTCAAGCGAGAGACTGGCAGGCACGTCGGGGGCCGCAACAAATACAACCGTTACCCCCTGAGTTACCCCGCCTGATGAGGCGGTTACAGTCGCCATCCCCGGGGTAGTGGAGCTCAAAGAAGCCACAGCGGTACCGGCATCATTCCCTGTCGGTACCGTACTTCTTGCAAAGAAGCCGAGGGTTGTGGAAAACGTTACCACAGTTCCATTCGCGACCGCTTGTCCGGAGCTGTCTTTCAGTGTGGCCGTGATCGCCGCCGAGCTTGAACCATCCGCGGGAATGTCCTCCGCAGGCTCGGCGCTGAGGGCTATGGAGCCCACCGCGCTTCCACCCCCATCGTCACTGCTTTCGCTGCCTCCCCCGCATGACATGAGGAGGGTAAGGATGCAAATAATAACGAGGCCAAACCGAATGTATTTTTCTCTCATTTTGTAACTCCTTTAGCTTCTTACTGCCTGATTTTTTATGGAATTGATTCTCCCAAAAGTAATTATCCCTCTTCCCCGATTATCTTTGGGGTAATAAATATCAAAACTTCCCTTTTTGTTTTTGTTTTTGTCTCGGTCTTGAACAACCACCCCAAAACAGGTATCTCCGAGAGCCAGGGGACACCACTTGTGCCATCAGTTTCTATAGTTTTATAAATTCCGCCAACCACTATCGTGTCTCCGTCTCTGACCACTACGGTTGATTCCACCGAATTTGTGACTATGGGAGGATTGTCGATACGTACTCCTTCAGCTGTAGATTGCCAGTCTGCATAATTATTCGTGGCCTTTATCTCCATGGAAATTCTCCCGTCAGGGGTGATCACGGGCTTTGCATCCAATTGTAAAACGGCATCCTTGAATTCGATGGTCTTGTTCCCGTTTTCGTCATATATGGGATAAGGAATTTCCTCGCCCTGCTTTATGGTGGCCTTTACACCATCAAGGGTGGTGATCTTGGGAGACGAGATTATCTTTCCATCTCCAGAAGCTTCAATGGCTGACAACTTGGCATCCAGGATAAACTTGCCTGATCCCACTATAACCCCAAGTGCCGGCGACACTGCGGCCGCGGCCGCGGGAAAATTCACCGCCACATTGCTGCCGGTCAGGCCCACACCACTGGGAAGGGAAGTTAAAGTTCCCGAGGAGGAGCTTCCAAACAACACGCCGTAATCCCTTTCCTGCCACGTGCCCTTGTATCCGTAGCCCCAGGAAACACCCAGTTCTCTGGAAAAGGACGCACTAACTTCTACGATCTTTGCCTCTATGGAGATCTGTTTGAGACTGCCCTGGGCCACATCCTTTTCTTTCTGTTCCGCCTCGGCCTTCTTGAGTTCCTCAAAAGGTAAAACAGTTATTACCTTCCCCGACTGCTTCTTCCCGAGGGCGTTTACTTCCAGAATAGTATCCAGGGCCTGATCCCAGGGGACATTCTTCATGTGCGCCGTCACTTCGGCCTTTACGCCCGGGCCCGCGATGACACTGAACCCGCTTATCTCCGATATCAGTCTGAACACGCTGTTTATATCGGCGCCCTGGAAATCGAGAGTCATTTTTTCACCGGTGTACTGGCTGTCTTTTCCCGTCTGCAGGTCGACTTCCCCGTGCGTGATCTCTATAGTCTGGGCCGCAGGCGCGTGGTTGATTTTCGGGGAATATTCCGCGGCGGGTGTCGCTGCGTAAGACAGGGTAGATACATCAAAATCAACAATTACCTTTGGGCCGTCTTTACTGTATCTGTAAGGAACCATCCTTTTCAGGAGTACTCTGGCATATGCCTCGTCTCCCCCCTCTGCCGTCTTCTGATAAAGGGTTACCCCTTTAAGGTTTTTCAGCTTTCCCCCGCTGTATTCTTTTTCCATCCCCTCGGGGATAGATACACCCCGCAGCTTTATCACCAGGGCATTGCCCGATTCCCTTGATATGTCAAAATCGGGGGCATCAGAAAGCAGGATGGATACCTGCTCTTTCCCCTTCATCGTTTCAAGGGTCACGCCCTTGATATAAGCGCTGCCGGCATTTTCCCCAGCCTTTTCCTGCGCGGAAGAAACGCCGGCGGAAGTGTTGTTGTCTATTGTTGCACAGCCGGACAGAACCAGAAGACCCATCAGGAAAGAAAGGGCAAAAGTACGTAAGCTTTTCTCTGGTTTCATGAATCCCCCCCATTTTTTCTAAGTGTAAGGATGACACGTTCCATATTTGTGTTTCCCTCAAAATCTTTTATCTTCTCCAATACAATCACACTGTCGGAAAGTATCTTTATCACGCTGCCTTCATTTATTCCTATATGGATCCCTTCGCGGAGGATATAACGTTTTCCTTCGGAGGTTTCCACCATGGCAATCCTTTTGTTTTCTGTCAGGACAATCCCGGTAAGACGGAACTCCTCCGTTCTGAATCTCTGCAGGGGAGGGATGAAAACGGCCTGGTCTTCGATTAGTTGTGTGCCCGGAGCAAGAGGAGTCTTTCCTTTTTCCACTATCTTGATAAAAGGTTTGAAGGGATCCGGTTTCCCCTCCGGGTTATATCTGTAGGTCCCGGTATCCGTCTCCCCCGGGTTGGCACAATACACCACGGCGGTCACAGGAAAGAAAAGCAACACAACAAGCGCTGCCGCAACCCATTTAAACGGATGGCTATTTCTTTTCTTCGTCCGGTTTTTCATTCGTCTCTTCCAGAAACATGTATATCTTCATCGAACAGTAGGCCTTAAGGATATCTTCTCCGGCGCTTTTTTCTCCCCTTTTGATTTCAACATCCGTTATGTTGGCTATGCGCGGAAGATTCGCCACGCTGTCAAAAAAAACAGCGATATCATTATACTTGCCCTCAACCACAATTTTTACCGGTATCTCGGCATAAAATTCCTTTGGAACGGGGGACATGGGCTCGAAAAGCACAAAATCGAGTCCCGCATCCCTCCCGGCTTCGGAGACGGATGTGAGAAGGTGGGGAATTTCTTTTTGCTCCGGAAGCTTGGCCAGGATTATTTGCAGAGTTTTCTCCAGTTTGGCTATTTCTTTTTTATGCTGTTCTATCTGCCCTGCTACCAGCCGGCTTGTCACTACCTGCCTATTGATATTCTCCAGATCTTCACCCAGTTTAGCCTTCTTCTCGAAGGCGGGTTGAAGAAGGTAAAACCAGTAAAAATATCCCAGGAGGAGAAGCAGGCCAAGGCATATCATCAGCTTTTTCCCGAGAGACAGCTTCTTTATGTCATCCAGCCCTATCGCCATTTATGATCCCTTTTCCGCCGTACACAAGAGAACAAAACCCATCAGTTTCACCCCAGAGATAACCGTCTGTTTAGACGAAATGAGGTCCACTGTTTTGATATAGGGAGATCCTTCAAGTCTTTTCATAAACTGTGCTATGGCGGGATTATTGACGGCCACTCCCTCCACTAGCAGGTTATTGTCCTTCTTCGCAACGCTGGTAAGCCACTCACTCTGGGGAGAAATCCTGGAAGCGAGTTCATCCATGATATGCACCGGGTAAGCCCTGTCTTTTTCAAGGTCTTTTATTACCCCTATCTTTTTTTCCAATATTTCTTTATCCGCCTTGAATTTTTCCAGGTTTCCCGTCACCTTTGTAAGGGCATCCAATTGGACGCGCGCCGATTTGACCTCGGTTTCCAGTTTTGCAACATTCATAACCATATAGATGTGGAGGGAGACCACCAGCAGGAAGAAGATTCCGAAGGAAAACAGCCCGATGATGACCTCACGCTTGGTGCCAGCCTTCTTTTTTTCTTCACGATATGGAAGGAGGTTGATTTTTATCATCTGTTTTCTACCCCCCTGAGGGCCAGGCCAATCCCGATAGCAGCGACAGGGCCTATATCTTGTATATAAGACGGACTGAAAACATTTTTATCGAAGGCTATATTTTTAAATGGATTGAATATTTCCACTTCACAATGAAACGTCTTTTTCATGGCCTCAACTATGCCCGGAATTCCGGCGCAACCACCACTGACGAGAATATGACTGATATTTGGCTCGGTTGCCGTTGAACTGAAATAATCGAAAGACCTTCCTATTTCCAGAAAAATGGGCTTAAGATGGCTGAGAACTTCTTTCTGTATGTTGTCAGGATCATCCGACCCCTCAAGCTTTATCAGTTCAGCTTCTTCAAAAGAAACATCGTGTTTTTTTTGAAGGGCCTGTGTAATGGAATTTCCGCCCAGCAGGATATTTCTTGTAAAAACAGACTCCCCGTTCTTGATAATATTGATATTGGTCATGCTCGCGCCGATATTCACCAGGGCAATTGTATCTGCGGCATCAAAATCATAGTTTTCCTCATAGGCTGTCTCCAGGGCGAAGGAATCGACGTCTATTATCGTCACCTTTCGTCCCGTCTTCTCGATCGCGTAGACATAACTTTCAGTAACATCCTTTTTCGCGGCAGCGATTATGGCTTCCATCTGACTGGGGTCCAGGCCTTGCTCCCCGCATATGTGAAAATCAAAGTTGATATCTCCGATGTTGTCGAAGGGCATATATTCCCCGGCTTCATCGATTATAAATTCACGCAGTTCCTCATCTTCCATTTTCCGGAAACCTGCTTTCTTAATCATGACTACATGCCCGGAGAGAGCGGTTACGACATTCTTTGTCCTGCAGCGGGACACATTAAAAAGCTCTTTTATTTTCTTAACAAGGGCGTCATTATCCTTGATCAAACCGTTTTCTATCAATCCCTTTTCCAGAGGCACCTGCGCGAAGCGGTGCAGAACATACCCTTCTGAGGTGTCCCGCAGCTCAACAAGTTTGATAAGGCTTGAGCCTATATCAATTCCGACGGTCTTTCTGCTTCTGGAAAACAGATTTTTTACTGAGAGCATACGGTTTGTCCACTTTCCATCAGTCAATAAACTGATAAACTATATCGCCCTGTTTCACCATTCCGAGTTCTCTTCTCGCTACTGTCTCAACGTGGCGCAGATCGGTCTTGAGTAACGTTATCTTTCTTTTCAGCTCATCATTCTCAGCTGCGATACATTCATTAGTCTCTCTCAGAGCCGCCTGTTTTTCCTTCAACATACGATAATCTGTAAATCCTCTGTTCCCAAAGATTATAAAAAACAGTATGATAATGAAGATTACGATCAGAAATTTACCGATTCTCATATAGAGACTCCCTTCCCCTAAAGGACAACGGCTCTCCCCTCGAAACCAGCAACAAACATGCCACATGGATCTTTAGTCCATGCATATCACGCCACAAATATTGCGAAAACCTTCAGCTATTGTCAAAAGCAGGACAAACATCCCTCATATAATCTCTAACTCGTTAATAATCAAGATGATTGTCCATATCCCGTCGATAGTCGGCACACCTTACTGTGGTATCCGGTATGCCGACTATAACAATTCGGCATGACGAGACCTTTGCTCATTATACATTGCTTCTGTTTTTCTATACAAGTGAAAAGTGGTGGTTTTCACCGGAAAAACAGTGTTTTCCTTAATGATTGACGGCTATTTACAAGATCGGCGCATCATGCCTTCCTGTCAGGAACCGTCGGAAGAGAGAAGCTGCTGAGGCTCACCCAGAAGAAATTCTCCCTTTTCAATCCAATCTTTAAGTATATTGGCGATTTCTCTTGCCTTATAATAGCTGGACATGGGTGCGGCAGGAATAACCCTGCCACCAAGTTTTATCTTGCCGCTTCTCAGCTCTTTATAGTTTGTCTCGCCGATGCTCTTTGAAATTCCGTTGGGATAATCAACACCATAGTCGTAGACCTGCGCGTAGATATCTTCATCTCTGACGGCAGTATACCGCACCATCTCTTCGTTAAGTATCGGTATTGGCACTCCTATCCCCACATAAAGGGACACACCATAACCGAGCATGCTTGCCCCCACCAGCCACTCAGAACTCATATCCTTCAGGTTTCCTATTGTCGCCAGTGTCCCCGCCCCCTCCTTCGGAACACCGTTCCCGCCCCTCAGCACATCCGCATTGTGCTGAGTGCCCGGCCAGGCCACAAACCCCTGGGCGCCGCCGAGAAATATCCTTGTGCCTATGCCGATGGTCTTGAAATAGGGATCATTCAGAAGGGGGCTTAACTGTCCTGATGTGGCATAGGTCGCGTTTGCCATGTCGGGCCTCAACACGCCCATATAGGTGTAGATTGTCCGGTCAGACATGTTCACCGCGCAATTGTAATTCTGATAGGCATTCCTGGGATTGAAGAGAACAGCGTCCCTGAGATCATGGATTGTGATGTTCTTTTCGTGTTTCCGGGCGGGATAGCAATCGGTGCCGTAGGATTCAAGGCGCAACCGGATGACCTTCCCTGCCACAAGATCTTCCAGGACATGCCCTCCGCCGTAATTAAACTCGCCGGGATGTATGCTGTTGAGAGGATCCCCTTCAACCACCTCGGTGGCTCCGATATAGCAATCCACTGCGGCAATACCGCCATAAGCCGGAACATCGTTGAGCCATACCTTTGAGGCCCTTATCTTGGGGGAGGTGTGGCCGAAATTAAGAAATGCACCCGATGAGCACATGGGGCTGAAGGTTCCGGTAGTTACAACATCTATCTCTCTGGCCGCCGCAACGTCTCCCTTTTTCTCCACAATATCTATGATCTCTTCCGCGGTGACAACTACGGCCCTGCCTTCTTTTATCTTCTCATTTATTTCCCTGTATGTTTTATTTACTTTGTGTTTCTTCATTTGATTGTTATCCCTCGTATATAGCATTGGGAAATACACTAAATCAGTAAATAAGACAAATAAAAAACCCCTGCCATTGCAACGGACAGGGGTTTTAGCGTTAAATCAGCCGAATCTCTCAAAAACTACGCGGATCGTCATGTTTATCCTGTATGACCGAATCCCCCATCTCCCCGCTCTGTAATCTCCAGGTTGTCGGTCATATTCCACGAAGCTCTGTATATCTTGTGGATAACCATCTGGGCAATACGATCACCCCTTTTTACGGCAAAGGGTTTGTCTCCATGATTGATTATCAGGATCTTTACCTCTCCCCGGTAGTCCGCGTCTATTGTACCGGGGGAATTCAGCACAGTGACCCCCCCCTCCACGGCCAGCCCGCTCCTTGGTCTTATCTGGGCTTCATAACCGGGGGGCAGCGCAATGGCAATGCCAGTGGGTATCAGTCTTCTCTCGCCGGGCAGCAGGGTTTCCTCACCATTTACCGCCGCAAATATATCCATCCCCGCCGAGTTCTCCGTCATATAACGTGGAAGAGAGATATCCTTACCTTGCAGTCTCTTAACAGAAATTGCCACTTTGTTATTCAAGGGCATCCTTCCTGCTCAGCCTTATCTTTCCACTCCTGTCAATATCGATAACCTTGACGCGAACCGTGTCGCCTTCATTAAGCACGTCGGTAACCTTTTCCACCCTTTTGTTGTCTAACTGGGATATGTGCACAAGTCCATCTGTGCCTGGCAATATCTCCACAAAGGCTCCGAAATCGAGGACCTTTTTCACCGTGCCTTCGTAAATTCTGCCAATTTCGGGCTCTTCAGTCAGTGCCTTGACCATGGCGACCGCCCTTTCCGATGCCTGTGCATCGCTGGAGGCTATAGTTACTGTACCATCATCATCCACGTTCATAGACACGCCTGTTTCGCTTATAATCCCCCTGATATTCTTTCCTCCGGAGCCTATGACGTCTCTTATTTTTTCCTGCTTTACCGTCATAGTAGTAATCCTCGGGGCATACGCGGAAAGGCCTTCCCTGGGGGTGGTCATAGTCTCATTCAGTTTGCCAATAATGAATTCTCTGCCCTCTCTGGCCTGATAAAGGGCATCTTTCAGTATATCCTCCGAAAGCCTGTCAACTTTTATATCCATCTGCAGAGCGGTTATACCCTTCTTCGTGCCACATACCTTAAAGTCCATATCTCCCGCGTGATCCTCATCACCGAGAATATCCGAAAGGATCACGACTTCATCGCCTTCCTTCAAAAGCCCCATAGCGATGCCGGCAACAGTATCTTTGACCGGAACGCCCCCATCCATAAGCGCGAGACAACCTCCGCATACAGTTGCCATGGAAGATGAGCCATTTGAGGATAATATCTCGGAAACAAGCCGGATGGTATATGGAAATTCTTCATGTGACGGAAGGAGTGGAAGCAACGCCCTCCTGGCAAGGGCTCCGTGCCCGATCTCTCTTCTTCCGGGTCCCCTCAGGCCCTTGGCCTCTCCTACTGAGTAAGGGGGAAAATTGTAGTGAAGGATGAAAGTTCTCATCTCTTCCCCGCCTATGAAATCCAGTCTCTGTTCATCCGAAGATGTCCCCAGCGTAAGGGCAACAAGGGCCTGAGTCTCGCCCCGTGTGAACAGCCCGGACCCGTGTACCCTGGGAAGGATACCGACTTCGGACGTAATTGTCCTTATATCCCTGTTGGATCTGCCGTCTATCCTTTGCCCGTCCACCATGATCATGTTGCGGATGATTTCACGCTCCAGATCTTCAAAGACACCCCCGGCCTTGGGGTCAAATCCGGCTTCGTCCTGGCTCAGCTCCGCCACCATCTTTTTCTTGACTTCGTCCCTCTGTGCATACCGCTCCAGTTTTCTCCCCTCAAGATAGACATCCCGGAGTCCGGCATAGGCAACATCTCTGACCCTCTTCCGGAGTGCTTCACTTATCTCGACCGGTTCGAACGCTCTCTTAGCCTTGCCCATTGCCTGGCAGATAGTGTCCTGAAGCTCAATGGCGGGCCTCACTGATTCAAGCCCGAAGCTGATGGCATCAAGTATTTCATCTTCAGGGATTTCCCTTGCCCCTCCCTCCAGCATGATGAGATTGACATCAAAGTCTCTCTTTCCATCAGCGGAAGGCACCTTTCTTCCAACAAGGAACAGGTCCAGATCGCTTTCGCCCATCTCACTGGCAGAAGGATTGCACGCCAGTTTTCCATCCATCCTTCCCACTCTAACTCCCGCGATAGGTCCCTTGAATGGTATGTCGGACATACAAAGGGCTGCGGAGGCTCCAAGCATGGCCGCGACGTCGGAATCATTTTCAGCATCAACTGAAAGAACCGTCGCGACTATCTGGGTTTCATGAACATATCCCTCGGGGAAAAGGGGGCGTATCGACCGGTCAATAATTCTCGAGGTAAGGATCTCCTTCTCGTTTTGGCGCGCCTCTCTCTTGAAAAATCCGCCGGGGATCTTCCCCGCGGCAAAGGTCTTCTCTTGATAGTCTACCGTCAGGGGCAGAAAATCCAGCCCCTCTCTTTTGGATTTAAGTGATACCGCTGTTACGAGAACAACTGTATCGCCATATGTAACCACTGCGGATCCATCCGCCTGCCCTGCGAGATAGTTCGTCTTTACAGACACATCCCTTCCCGCAAAGGTTGTTTTAAATACTTCGCTCATAGTAATTGTTTACTCCTCTATTTTTTTTACCTTCTTAATCCTAGACGTTTGATGAGCTCCCGATATCTTTCTACGTCTTTTTTCTTGAGATAATCGAGCATACTCCTCCTCTGCCCGACAAGCTTCAAAAGTCCCCTCCGAGAATGATGGTCCTTTTTGTGTGTCTTGAAGTGGTCTGTCAGGTACGTTATCCTTCCGCTCAGGAGCGCAACCTGGACTTCCGGAGACCCTGTATCGCCCTCATGGGTCTGAAAATCAGTTATTATCTCTTTTTTCCTTTCTTCATCTAACACGGTTATTTATCCTCCCTTATATATCTATCTTGTTTTTCTCTCTCAATTAAACACCCTTAAAATTTTAGCCGCCTGCTCTCCTTCACCCAACAGGGAAACTTCCTTCGAAGAAAAAAGCGTCTTTGCAACAGCGATGATCCTGCCATCCTGCAGGACAAATTTTACCAGATCTCCCTTCTCCAGCAAAGGAGTATTTTTGTCATTCAAAACACCGCGATCAGGTTGATATCCTTTTCTTATCCTGTCTGCTGTGTCCTGGTCAACAGCAATATTACAGATACCGGGCAGTGCATCCGCTATGGGAATAAGTCTTTTTTCAAGGATCCCGGCCCTTTCCCCGTCAGCGAGACCTTCAAGTGATATGGCATCTTTTTCACTGAAACAACCGCTTCTCGTTCGTCTGAGGTCTGACAGACACGCGCCGCATCCCAACCGGTCCCCGATATCGGCACACAGCGACCTTATATAGGTACCCTTCGAACAGGAAACTGTAAAAGTCACATAGGGGATCCTTACCTCTTCCACGTTTATATGATACAAGTCAACCTTCCTCATGGGAGGTTCAATGTCAACCCCCTGTCTTGTCCATTTATAGAGAGGCCTGCCATTGAACTTGACGGCAGAATATTTAGGGACCCTCTGCTCTATTCGACCGGCAAAACCCTCCACCGCACCCTTTATCTCTCCTGCCTGGAGATGGGGTTGGGGTTCACGGCGTTCTGTCACCTTACCCTCTATATCAAGGGTGTCCGTCCTGACGCCCAGAAGCATCGTGGCACGATAGTCCTTATCATCATTCGAAAAGAACTGCGCGAGCTTGGTGGCCTCATTTACACAAATGGTGAGAACCCCCGTTGCCAGTGGATCAAGCGTCCCCGCGTGACCTACTTTTTTCGTCCCGAGCAATTTTTTAACATCGCGGACAATATCATACGATGTCCTGCCGGACGGTTTGTCAATGATCAGCACTCCATTCATATCACAATATCACAAACTTCATATCTTGGTTCTTCTCCAATTTAGTTGGAGAAGATAGTCCAAGCCTGTCTTTCTTTCACTTGACCCCTCGACCCCTTGAACCCTTCGGATATTAAAGAATCTTCAGGATCAACTTTCTCTTGCCAAATCCCTTTTCATAAAGCCTTACATGCCGTCCTTATAGCGCCGAGTACTTTTCTCTTGACTGCTTTAATGCTCCCTTCAACCCTGCAGGCGGAGGCATTTCTGTGTCCTCCCCCTCCCAATTTGCCCGCAATTTTTTCCACATCCGCTTTTCCCTTTGATCGCAGGCTTATCTTAAACCGGTTTTTGGAAACCTCATAATAACATGCGGCAATTTCAACACCCTGTATTGAGCGGACTATATCCACAAAGCCTTCTGTGTGTTCCGGCAAGGCGCCTTCCTTACGAAGCATCTCCTGCGTGACATAAATGAAGCCCACCTTTTCACCTTCATAAAACTCCAGGGTATCCAGCGCCTTTCCCATCAGCCGGACCTGAATCGCGGGTCTGGTCTCATAAATTTTCTCCGCTATGTATCGGCAGTTCGCGCCTTTGTCCACCAGATCAGCCGCCGCCCTGAATGTTTCACTTCCAGTGTTGGAATAGCGGAAACTGCCGGTATCTGTCAGGATAGCCGTATATATATTCGTGGCAATGTCTCCGTTTATCGCAATCCCCATCTTCTCAAGAAGACGGTGGATTATCTCTCCCGTGGAACTCGCCGTGGAATCCACCAGCAATATTTCCGAAAATGTGCCGACGGAGGCATGGTGATCAATATTAACAATCTTTTTTATAGAACCTATCCTGTTCTTTTTATCTCCGACCCTTTCAATATCACTGCAATCCAGGACGAAAACCGCGTCAAACCCATTTACAGAATCCAGCGAATGTACAATATCCTGCGAACCGGGGAGGAATTCATACACGGCTGGTGTCTCGTCCTGGTTATAAACAACGACACCCTTTCCCATGCCACGCAACACGTGATACATGGCCAGCTCAGACCCCAGGGCATCACCATCCGGTCTCACGTGGGACGTGATGAGAAAGGTGGTGCCGGAATGTATAACCTCGGCAATTTCATCAAACATCTTTTTCTATCTCCGCCAGCAGCCGGTTAATGCGGTCTCCATATTCGAATGATTCATCAAATATAAACTTTATTTCGGGAACATAGCGAAGCCGCAACCTTTTCCCCAGTTCTCTTCTCAAAAAACCGGTAGCTCTCTGCAGGCCCCTCATTGTCTCTTCGCTACAGGTGTCCTCTCCCGTCCGGACAAAAAAGACTTTCGCCTGGTGGAGGTCATCCGTCACTTTAACGCCGGTGACGGTTATTTCCCTTACCTGCGGATCATTTATCCGTCTCAACAGGATATCTGAAATCTCGGTCTTTATGAGGTCGGCAACCTTATCAGCCCTTTTGAAACTCATTGAATCCATCTCACCTACAGACACTCCAGGTATCAGAAATGTTATAAATCTCTATATTGACATTAACTATATCAGCCAGATTAAGCCCTTCAATTTAGTTGGAGAAGAGGGCCCGAGACTTTCTTTTACTCAATCCCTTGGCATTTTGAACCCTTTTATAACCACAACTAATCGGGAGATGATTCAAAACACAATAAAATGAGTTCTATAATTTTCTGGCTATTGCTTCTTTTGTATAAGTTTCTATGATATCCCCTTCCTTGATATCATTATAGCCTTCTATCCCGATACCGCATTCGAACCCGGAGAGGACCTCCTTGGCATCATCCTTGAATCTCTTGAGCGAAAGGAATGTGCCGTCATGAACAACCACCCCGTCTCTCAGGAGTCTCAACCGGGCATTCCTGATTATCTTGCCGTCGGTCACGCGGCTTCCGGCAACGGTGCCGACCTTTGACACCTTGAAAACCTGAAGCACTTCGGCGCGTCCCTGAACGGTCTCTTCATATACTGGTTCAAGGAGCCCTTCCATGGCATTGCGTACATCGGAAATAGCATCATATATGACATCGTAGAGCTTGACACTCACGCCTTCCTTTTCGATAATCTCCAAGACCCTCGCGTCAGGTCTGACTTTGAACCCTATGATGATCGCATCGGACGCCGATGCCAGCATAACGTCCGTCTCTGTGACCGCGCCCGTGGAGTTGTGGATCAGTCTCAGCTTCACATCGTCCGTGCTGAGTTTCAGAAGGGCTTCCGAAAGGGCCCCCACCGACCCCTGGACATCGGCCTTAATAATAACATTCAGTTCCTTGGCGCCCTCCTTGATTCTCTCATACAGCTGCTCAAGGGTGATCTTTGAAGTTCTGGAGAGCTCTTTCTCCCGCTCTTTCCTCAACCAGTGATCACCTATGATTCGCGCCTTCCTTTCGTCCTCAACACAGACAAAGTCCATACCGGCCTGCGGCACACCGGAAAAGCCCACGACCTCCACCGGCATGGAAGGACCCGCCTCCGCAACTCTGCGCCCCTTGTCGTCGGCCATGGCTCGCACTCTGCCATACTCCATCCTGGAAACAATAGCATCCCCCTCTCTCAGGGTGCCTTCCTGAACGATAACAGTAGCCACAGGGCCTCTTCCCCTGTCGAGTTTTGCCTCAACAACAACTCCCCGCGCCAACCGGTCCGGGTCGGCTTTCAGCTCCATGATATCGGCCTGGAGAAGGATCAACTCCATCAACTCCTCTATGCCCGTCTTCTGCTTCGCCGAAACCTCAGCATAGATGGTGTTCCCTCCCCATGCCTCGGGCACAAGCTCGAATTCCGCAAGCTGCTGCTTTATTCTTTCCGGGTCGGCATTCGGTTTGTCGATCTTATTGACCGCAACGATGATGGGAACACCGGCAGCCCTGGAATGATTGATCGCCTCAACCGTCTGATCCATAACACCATCATCGGCGGCAACTACAAGCACCACGATATCGGTTACCTGAGCCCCCCTCGCCCTCATTGCCGTGAAGGCCTCATGCCCAGGAGTATCCAGAAACACGATATCCTTTTCGTTGATACGCGCATGATATGCCCCTATCGCCTGGGTTATGCCGCCCGACTCGCCCTCTATAACGTTCGTCTGCCGTATCACATCCAGAAGTGATGTCTTGCCATGATCGACATGGCCCATGATGGTCACCACGGGAGCCCTCGGCTTGAGGCTTTTGGACGGGGGTTCCTCCCTGTGCAGGATATCTTCATACTCTGCCCCGACAGATTCCACCTGATATCCAAATTCACCGGCAACGAGGGTCGCGGCATCGATGTCTATCGACTGATTGATCGTCACCATCATTCCCAGCGAGACAAGCTTGCTAATCAATTCACCGGCCTTGATCCCCATTTTCCTGGCGAGGGCACTTATCTTTATGGCCTCCTCTATCTTTATCCTTCTCTTGATCGCCCTGGGGGTTGTAATCTCTGTCGCCTTTATCCGGGTGGTGGTGATAACCTTTTCTTCCTTCCAGCTCCTGCGCTCTTCCCTGGTTTTCCCGGTTTTGGATCGATTTGCTCTTTTATCGACACGTTGTTTGATAAAGACCTTTTTGCGTCGTTGTTCATCATCTATGAGTACAGCAACAGGCCTTTTTGCTTTATTTGAAGGTTTAGATGCCGGCGCTTTTTCCTCTTTCTCAGTCTCCTCCGCGCGCGCGGGTTTGACTTCTTGATGTGCCGGCGTCCTCTTCTCAGGCTTGGGAGAGGCATCCTCTTTCGGAGGTATTTTCTTTATTTCTTTTTTTGGAGCTTCCCGGATGATTTTTATTAACGACTTACGTGGTCTTATTCCCGGTGTGGAGATTTTTTCTTTCTTCTCATCCCTCTTTTTCCTCGCCTTGTCTTCTGCCGGAACGTCTTTCTCTGAAACCGCCACCGGTTCCCTTTCCGTTTCCTTTATCGTTTCTTCCGGTACTGTCTCAGGTTTAAGTCCATCAGGAGTTTCCTCAATTTCTGGAACTTGCTGCCGAATCGCTCTCCTTCTAATGACCGTTTTCTTGACTCGTTTTTCTACGACTGCATTCTTCTCGCCCAGCGCGAACTCCCCCCGAACCCTCTCAGCATCACTATCTTCCAGAGAGCTGGAAGGGGCCTTGACAGCTATCCCGAGTTTCTCCAGCCGTTCGATAAGATCTTTGTTGTCTATGCCAAGCTCTTTCGCCAATTCGTAGACTCTTGTTTTGGACATTATTGGAACTCCCGATTGCCTTGTTGATAATATACGAACAGTTTTTAAATATCTTCAGACGGATTTTCGCTGCCTTCGTTATCCATAATCTCCTTTGCTTCTTCAATCCAGGCGATGGCTTTCTTCTGGCTGACTCCCTTTATGGAGCTCAACGCCTCGGGTTCCGCCGAACCCACCATCGCAATACCCTTATATCCTTCTTCATAGAGAAGATCGGCTGTACGCTCACCAATTCCGGTGATCTTCATGAGGGATACGGCTCCTTCTTTTTCCTCTTTTGCCAAACCGGCCTCATTTTTGACATCAATCCTCCAGCCGGTAAGCCTGGCTGCCAGTCGGACATTCTGACCGGCCCTGCCAATAGCCAGAGAAAGCTGATCATCAGGCACGATGACCTCCATCCTCCTGGCATCTTCATCCATGTACACCCTGTCAACTTTGGCCGGAGACAGGGCGTTGCATACGTATCTCACAGGATCGTCGGAGCAGGGAACAATATCTATCTTTTCTCCCCGAAGCTCCTGCACAACACCCTGCACTCTTGATCCTCTCATTCCCACACACGCTCCAACCGGATCGATGTCCTTATCCACCGATTTTACAGAAATCTTGGTCCTGTTTCCCGGCTCTCTTGCTATATTGACAATTTCTATCAGACCCTCTGATATTTCCGGGACTTCCATTTCAAAGAGCGTCCTGATAAAACCGGGGTGTGTTCTGGATAACAGTATCTGTGGGCCCTTGGAAACCCTTTTTACATCATATATATATGCCCTTATTCTTTCCCCTCTTCTGAAAGATTCCCTCTTTATCTGTTCAGAAGGAGGGATGATTCCTTCCGATATGCCGAGACTTACAATTATGCTTCCCCCTTCAAATCTTTGCACAAAACCATTGACAAGATCACCTTTCCTGTCTTTGTATTCTTCGTAAATATTGTCACGCTCGGCATCCTTGACCTTCTGGATTATAATCTGCTTGGCTGTCTGAACGGCTATTCTGCCGAAGGTATCCGTCTCTATCTTTATTCCGAGACTGTCTCCCGGTTCCGCGTCTTCATCCATGGTCTCACGCGCCTCTTCCAGGGATATCTGCGAGTCGGCACTCAGGACGTGTTCCACCACCGTCTTAAACAGGAAAGTCTCTATTTCCCCCGCTTCCTCATTGTAAGCCACTTCAAGGTCCAAGTCCGGCCCCAGTTTCTTCCTTGCAGCGGTTAAAACAGCCGTTTCCAGTGCGTCTATTATTATTTCACTGTCTATGCCCTTTTCCTTACCCATCTGTTCGATGAGACGTTTGAGATCTGGCAACATGCTACTGACCCTCCGAGCTAAAATTCGTATTGAAGATTTGCCTTTATTATCATACTGCGTGGTATGTTATAAACCCTTCCCTCCACATTTATAACGACGATTTTTTCTCCTTCTTTCTCAATAAATTCCATCAGTCGGCCCCTGAAATTCTTTTTCCCCTCTATCTTCTCGGTAACGCTAATTCTGATTTCGTGTCCCGCGTACCTTATAAAATCTTTGTCCCGCGCAAGGGGACGGTCAAGGCCCGGTGATGATATCTCAAGAGAGTAAGAACCGGGAGGAGTCTCATTTACATCGAGAAGATCACCAATCTCACCGCTTATCATGGCGCAATCATCAAGACCCACCCCACCCTCTTTGTCTATGTAAATCCTGACCATCCAGCGGGTTTTTCCCTTGAGGCATTCGACGTCGACGAGCTCCATTCTTCCGGACTCAAGGACCGGTTCAACCAGCTCTACTATCTTTTCGCGATATAATCGACTCGAACGATCCATTCCGCACCGTAAAAAATAAAAAAAGCGGGCAAAGCCCACTTCTGGGGTGCTGATAACACAGCAAGAACTTTTTTGCAACCAAAAAAACTGGAGCGGGCGATGGGATTCGAACCCACGACATTCAGCTTGGGAAGCTGACATTCTACCCCTGAATTACGCCCGCTCAATAATTCCTGCGCAGACCTTTAGGCGACCATGCACTTTTTGTCAAGAATTTTTTGTTTTGTTTGACGTTCTACCGCTTAATCTTATCATAATTGATCTCTTGTGCGCTTCAAGACCTTCAATATCTGCAAATCCGGCAGCCTTTAACCCGTGTTTCTCGAGTGCTTTGCCGGAAAAGGATATTACATTTATCCTTTTGATGAAATCGTAGACCCCAAGTGGTGAAGAAAATCTCGCCGTTCCCCCGGTGGGGAGTATATGGTTCGGGCCCGCGATATAATCCCCCAGAACTTCCGGGGTATTTTGCCCGAGGAATACCGCTCCCGCGTTGGTTATCCTGCTCAGGAGATCTTTGGGTTTTTCCACTGCCAGTTCAAGGTGCTCCGGAGCGAGGCTGTTCGCGATATCTATGGCCTCATCCATATCCGCGGTTATGATTGCCGCGCCATAATTTTCCAGTGCCTCCGCGGCCACCGGGCTCTCAAGCTCTTTTGCCTGTATTTGGGCTTCGGCGGCAACCTTGCGGGCAAATTCTCTGTCTGGTGTAAGGAGAATCGCGCCGGCCATCGGGTCATGCTCGGCCTGAGACAGGAGATCGGAGGCCACCACTTCCGGTTCTGCCATGCCATCGGAAATGATAACTATCTCACTGGGGCCAGCTATCATGTCTATCCCCGTTTTCCCATACACCATCCTCTTCGCGGTGGCCACGTAGATATTCCCGGGGCCGACTATTTTGTCAACCCGCGGAATGGACTCTGTGCCGCAGGCAAGCGCGGCTACAGCCTGAGCGCCGCCTATTTTGAATATCCGGTTCACACCGGACAGTCTCGCGGCAACGAGCATCAGGGGATTTATGTACCCATTTCTCGCGGGGGTGACAAGTATGATTTCTCCGACACCCGCGATCCCGGCAGGCACCGCAGCCATCAATACCGTGGAGGGATACGTCGCGAGACCACCCGGCGCATATATGCCGACACGTTCAAGGGGGCGCAATATTTGTCCTAGCTCTATCCCCTCGTCATCGGAATAAGACCATGACTCTTCAATCTGCCTCCTGTGAAACTTTTCTATTCTTGCGGCAGAGAACTTGAGAATATCCACATCATCGGCGTTGACTTCACGAAATGCCGCTTCTATCTCGTCCGGAGAGACCTCGGCTGTACGGGGGTTGAGGAGAATGCCGTCAAACTTTTCCGTGTACTCAAAGAGTGCATCGTCTCCCCTTGCCACCACGTCATCCAGGATTTTGGATACAACATCCTCCACGGCCTGGGGGACAGAATTCCGTCTGTTTTTTATGCGATCGAGCTCCCCCGCGAATGAGCTTTCATCTGTGCTTATAACCTTCACTTCAGCCTCTAACCCTCCTTATATCAGCCCCGATAGAAGAAAGCTTTTCTTCGATATGTTCATATCCCCTGTCTATGTGATAGATTCTGAAGATCTCAGTCGCATCTTCGGCCACCAGACCGGCAAGTATGAGAGAAGCGGACGCTCTCAGATCTGTCGCCATCACCGGAGCGCCACGAAGCCCGGAAACACCCCTGACAATGGCGCTGTTACCGTCAACAGTTATATCCGCCCCCATTCTTGTAAGCTCATTTACGTGCATGAATCTGTTTTCAAACACGGTCTCTTTAATGACGCTGACACCTCCACCCATGGACATCAGCACCATCATCTGCGCCTGAAGATCCGTGGGAAAGCCGGGATAGGGAAGGGTTTTTACGTCCACACTGGTTATATTCCGGTTACCCACAACCCGGAGGCCTCCGGCTATTGGAGTAATCTCCATGCCCGTCTCTCTTAATCTGGCTGTCACAGCGTCAAGATGAGCCGGTACGCACCCGAGGATATTTACATCCCCGCCGGTGAGCCCCGCTGCAATCATATATGTTCCCGCTTCAATCCTGTCGGGAATTATATCCGCTTCAACCGGCTGGAGGGTTTTTACTCCCTCAATCTCCACTATATCGGTGCCCGCGCCTCTGATCTTTGCACCCATTCCCCTCAACACGTCGGCAAGATTTACGACCTCCGGTTCTCTTGCCGCATTTTCAAGGATCGTTGTTCCCTCAGCCAGTGAGGCGGCCATCATGATATTTTCGGTGCCGGTTACCGTTGATATATCAAAATATATGGTGGCTCCCTTTAGTCTTGGCGCTCTGGCTTCAACATATCCATCTTTAAGATCTATTTCTGCTCCCATAGACTGCAGGGCCTTCAGATGCAGATTCACAGGTCTGGCGCCTATGGCGCATCCTCCCGGAAGAGAAACGCGCGCCCTGCCCATCCTTGCCACGAGCGGCCCGAGAACAAGAATCGAGGCCCTCATCGTTCTGACAAGATCGTAGGGGGCCTCGCAATTTGTGATTCCACCCGCATTGATCCTGAGCGTCTTGTCCCCTTCAATCTCGACACCAAAACCGGCCAGGAGCCTCTTTATTGTTCTGATATCCGCAAGATCGGGGACGTTATGAAAGGTATTCCACCCATCTGTGAGAAGCGAAGACACTATAACAGGAAGAGCGGCATTTTTTGCTCCACTCACGCGGACATCACCCTCAAGCCTTTTCCCACCATGTATGATAATTTTATCCAACTTGTTATCTCCTCTTCCTCGCAAGAACGACTCGCTCTATCCCGGCATAATCTGAGCGGAAAACAATATCACAGTAATCTTTTTCTTTCAGCATTTTCTCTATGGCGAGCCTCTGATCCGCCCCCATTTCCATGACAAGCCGGCCGCCCTTCTCCAGAAATCGCTCCCCATCACGCGCGAGTTTCCGGTGAAATTCTGTGCCCTCCGGGCCAGCCACAAGCGCCCGGTGAGGTTCATACTCCCTGACCTCCGGGGCGAGCAATCCAAATTCATACTCGGAAATATAGGGCGGATTTGAGACGATTATGTCAAATTTGCCCTCAACAGGATCGAACATGTCCCCGCATAAAAATGAAATCTTCTCCCCCACTTTATTATTCACGGCGTTTTTCTCCGCAACCGCAAGAGCATTCGGGGAAAAATCCGTAGCCGTAATGGAGGCATTTTTCAGTTCGGACGCAAGCGCGATACTGATTGCCCCGCTTCCGGTGCCAATCTCCAATATCCTGATCTTGCCCGCTCTTTCCTGTCCGGAGAGCCTCAGGATCTCCTCGACCAGAATTTCTGTGTCCGGTCTCGGTATCAGAACATCCGGAGTAACCTCAAACCCCAGCGACCAGAATTCCTTTCTTCCGGTGATATAGGCAACCGGTTCCCCTTTCATTCTCCTCGCGACCAGCGAGCGGAATCTCTCCACCTCCACTCCGGGAATCTCTTGCGCTGGGTACGCGTAGAGGAAAGGTCGCTCTCTGTCAATAGAGAATGCAAGCAGAACTTCCGCATCCAGCCCGGGTATAGGGAATCCTTCACCACCAAACCCGGACTCCGCCTCTTTCAAGAGTTGTGAAATATTCATTTGTTATCGTACCTCTGGGAATCAGATTGATACCGCACACCCTTAATCCACAGATTTCGCAGATTACACTGAATGCAAACCTCGGTGAGTAAATGAGGGAAGCAAACCTCCAACTCAACCATTTTCCACTCAACAAATGACGAGCGCTGTCTTTGCAGTTTTTAGCAGTTACGCGCGCCCTCTTGAAGCCCTGAGCCTTTCCAAAATTAATGGAAGACCTTACACCAGATCTGCCCTGATTGACCACAACAAAAAACCTTTGCACCTTCTTTGCGTGAGACCATCGGTTTCAAACGAACCTGCCCGCCGGGCATGTGATTGTGCGCGCCGGCAAAGTATGATATCAGTGTGCAGCAATTTGGGTGCATTTACCCGCGGGGGAGAGGAGAGAAGCAGATGAACAGTATCATAATAGGAGCCTTTCTTCTGGGTATGATACTTATAGGTATCCTGAGCATGAAGAGGATCAAGAGCGCCTCGAGTTATTTTGTCGCGGACAGGCAGGCCAATACTCCGGTAGTAACAGGTTCATTGCTGGCCACCATAATAGGGGGTTCGAGCACCATCGGCATTGCCGGCCTGGGTTATTCAAAGGGTCTTGTGGGGGCATGGTGGATGCTCGCAGGGGCAATAGGTTTGTTGTTACTTTCTGTATGGTTCGCCGAACGGGTTAGAACCTATGATGTATACACCCTTCCCGAAATCCTCAGGAAGCAGTACGGAGGAAATGCGGTAAGGATTATCGCCTCTGTTCTGATCGCCGCCGCGTGGCTGGGAATAATCGCGGCGCAGATCATTGCGGCGGGCAAGATACTGTCGGTGTTATGGCCTGGGCAGTCTGTCCCGTTGATGATCATTGCCGGATCCGTTTTTATCATTTACACCCTTCTCGGCGGCCAGTATTCCATCCTGCGTACAGATCTCATACAATCAGTCTTTATCATCGCGGGTGTTATTGTCTGCGCAATTGCTGGTGTGTCTGCCGCGGGCGGGTTGTCTGGAATGGCAGAGAATCTTTCCCCCTCGTACTTTTCATTCCCAACGTCTCCTGATTTCGGATGGATCGATCTCCTGACGTTTCTCTTTTTCGTTGGCGCTACGTACCTTGTCGGCCCGGATATATACTCCAGAATCTTCTGCTCCAGAGATCCCAAAATTGCCAGAAGGTCTCTTGTTCTGGCCGCGTCTGTTATGATCCCCACAGCCTTTCTTATAACATTAGCGGGGATTGCAGCGCGGGTGCTCCTGCCGGAGATCCAGCCGGAGAGCGCATTGCCAGCGCTTGTTATGAGCATAATCCCGACAGGCCTGAACGGCCTCGTAATAATTGCCCTCCTGGCGGCGGTAATGTCTTCGGCAGACACATGCCTGCTCACCACAAGTACCATCATTACCTCTGACATACTAAGCCCCCTGTTCAAGATTGATGAAAAAAATCTGCTCGGAATATCCAGAATATGCGTAGTCGTCACGGGGATTGCTTCTCTCGTGATCGCGCTGAGGCTGGAAGGCATAATCGCCTCTCTCCTGCTGGGGTACACAATTTACTCGGCGGGCCTTGTCATCCCGATTCTGTTCGGATTTCACGCAGAAAGGTTCGGGCTGAACGCCGCGGGAGCGATGATCGCTATTGCGGGAGGAGGCGTGTCGGGACTCTTTCTGAAACTCTCAGATCACAGCGCCCTGCTTCTATGCACCATACCCCTTTCGGCTGCTCTGCTCTTTGCCGGAAGTTACACCTGGAACAGGGTGCACAAGACCGGATAAGGATTACATTTTGAACACCGATTGGATGCTCATAGACAACCTGCAAAAGCTTGAAACGGCACAAGACGACATACTAAGCGTGCGGTACATAGGAATAGATACCGAATACGATTCTTTCAGGTACTTCCGGGAGAAGCTGTGTCTGATACAGATATGCACAGAATCTCGCGCATATATCTTTGATCCGCTTCTGGATATGGATATTTCTTTTCTGGGTGATGCCTTCATAAATTCCTCAACCGTTAAGATCATTCATGCGTGTGATAATGATATACGCCTGCTGAATCGAGACTACGGGTTCAGGTTCAGGAATATCTTTGATACCTACAGAGCGGCTTCCATTCTGGGAATTACAGCCCTTTCGCTTACGTCAATCGTCAGTGAATGTCTGGGGGTGGAACTTAAAAAGCCGAAGAAAGTTCAACGGTCGAGGTGGGACATACGGCCCCTTACAGATGAGCAGCTGAATTACGCGGCTCTTGATACCCGCTATCTGCCAGACCTGTATTCCCATCTCAAAGAAGGCCTGACACGCAACAAGCTGGAGGAGGAGGCTGGGGAGATCTTCCATAAGATGGCTAATGTGAGGTGGAGCGAAAAAACCTTTCATCCGGAAGGGTCTTCCAGAATTGAGGGGTACGACAGCCTGGATGGACTCCAGAGGTGTCGCCTGAAAAACCTCTACCATTGGCGGTTCGAAACGGCAAAAAGGACTAATGCAGCCGTTTTCCTTGTACTCTCCGACAGGAACATCATGGATCTGTCAAAAGGGAATGGCCAAACCATCAGATCGCTGAGTGAATCCGGTTTAATATCTGCCGCAAAGCTAAAGACCTTTGGGCCAGAGATCATGAAGATACTCGGAAATGCTGACAAGTAAAGAAGGGACTAACCAGAACAAGCCGGAAAAACTGATGGCTGACAGCTAAAAACCTTTTGTTGGGTTTCGTACCTCAACTCAACCTACAGCTTTCTTCCTTTCACTCGACCCCTCGAATCCTCGAACCCTGTTGTTAGGGATTTTATGAGTATCTCCGAAGGATCAACGGCGGGAATACCTGAAAAATGCGCCAGCTGCATCCTGCACGCCCCGCAGTCCGACACGAGCATGTCCGGATCAATATCTTTTACCGCCCGCGCCGCGGTAATGCCCAGCCTCACCGCAGTATCCTCATTGCTCCTTTTAAAGCCATAGCTTCCGGAAAGTCCGCAACAATTATCCTCAAGGATAACAATCTCAAGGCCGGGGATCTTTGCAAAAAGTCCAGCGGCCGGATAACCAATGCCTAACGCCCGCAGATGGCAGGGGATATGATATGCCACTTTTCGACGAAACGGCTCAAAGACCGGCTCTATATAGTGTTCTTCCATGAGCTTAAGTACATATTCGTGCAGATTATAAGAGTTTTCAGATACTTTTCTGCCGTGAGGGACCTCCAGTATGCCCGGATAGTCCTGCGTGAGAGCCAGACCGCACGATGTGCAGGTGTATATCACATCGTATCCCTTGTCTATGTAACCGGCAAGAATGCGTGCATTTTTCCTCGCGAATTTCCTGGCGGTTTCTATGTCTCCATTACCCAGGGCGGGCAGGCCGCAGCACACCTGTCTCGGCATGATTACCCGAAGTCCGAGAGAAGCAAGGAAATCCCTTACATCTCTTCCCAGATCGGGACGGTTGTAGTTCAGAAAACAGCCATAGAAAAGTACCACCTTTTTCCGGCTCTCCCGGCGGCCTTTCCATCTCCAGCTTCTGCTCAGGGTATGAATATGGAACTGGGGGAATGGAAGGTATGTGGATATCCCGAATATATTCAATATCCTCTTTATGAACTTCATCGGGGCCAGCCTGTTGACTATGGGGGCAATTACAGAATTTACAGCTCCAAGCCAGTAGTTGTTGGCGAATACGCGGGATGCAAGGGGCCTGAAATGTTTCCCGCCATATTGCACCTGTTCCCTGAGTATGATCTGGGCCGGATTAACACCGTAAGGACAGGACACTTCACATCGCTTGCACTGGTTGCAGAGTCTTATCCATTTATCTATGGACGTTTTATTGTCTGAGCGGAAACGTTCCGCATCGGGGCCGGCCTGTTTGGGACCGGGGAAATCCGGGTTTACCCGGGACACTGGGCAGTTTGCCACACATATGGTACATCTTATACAGTGTTGAAAGTCAAGATTCATTATGCCAGCTCCCCACACACATTCGCGGCCGCCACTCCGGTTGCTATGGCCATACCGTGGCCACAGCCGTATTTCATCACTTCCGAAAAGGCTAATATACTTCCGCACACAAAGAGGTTTTCAATCCGGGAATCAACAGGTCTGAATGATTGGTCCACACATATACCGGACTTTTCTATCGCGTGTCCCGGGGCAAAGAAGTCGTCGTTGAACCATGATTTCCTTTTCCCTGGGAGATATACAGGCAGATCAAATGCCGTCTCTGTGGCTGCGTCCATCGATGCGTGAAGACCGCCGCTTACAAATGAACCCGTGGCCAGAATAAACGCGTTTCCCTGCACGCGCGCGGATCGCCCGGCGCCGGCAAGTGTAACCGCTTCAATCTGACCGCCCGATTTTTCAACACTGTATATTTCTTTCCCCCAGTACAGATCGACTCCCCTTTTCAGCAGGGCATTTTTCAGGCCGCCAAACAATCTCAGCCCCGGCATGGAGGGTGGCAGGGTGGGTATCTCAAAGACCTTTCTGCCGAGTTCGACCGATATTTCATTATACACATTCACAGCGAAATGCATACCAAGCACCGCCGGTATGGCTATTCTCCCCTCCGGAATATCGAGACCCTTTAACCACGATATAAACGCTTCGAGAAACTGCCTGTTTTCAAACCGCTCCGCAATACTCATCGTGGTAGAGATTCCCGCGTCAAATATGGAACAACCGGAGTTTTTGTATCTTGATGTAATGTAATTCGGGTAGAAATCTTTCATTTCATTAAACGATATTACATGAATATATTCGTCAGAATGGAAATCAGCGAACTCCATTGTCGCCGGCACAAGACATGTAACCTTGTGTCTTCCCAAGGGCGTCAATATCCTCCTGTTCGCATTTACATCACCCACATACGCTCCGCACTCTTCCGACATAACAGTCCTGAACATCTCGAGGGATGCCGTGAGAGTGTCTTTTCCAACCAGACGATAAGGGTGATTGTCCGGCAGCGAACCGATACCCTCCAGGGGATCATTGCCGGCCGCGAGCACATCTATACAGCCCGTGGAAAGACAACAGACGGGATCACCCCTCGAGACCACCGCGATCTTCCTGCCCATATCCGCAAGCGCGACCGCCGCCATCATCCCCGACATCCCTCCGCCTATGATCACAACATCGTACGTACCGCTCATTGCCCCTGCTCCATACCCAGAATACCGAGACATATACTTTCAACAAGCTGTTCTTCCCGGAGTTGATCACCCCACAGGGCCGGCTTGATCCCCTTGAATCTTCTCTGCAGAAATTCTCTCAGAACCTGCATGGATGCCTCCGGAGTCATTTTCCCCGTTTCCTGCATGATCCCCAGTGCCCGGTAAGTGCAAAAGCCCCCCTGACACGGCCCCATACCCAGACGTGTCCTGTGCTGGATGTCCCCGATATGTCTGGTACCAATTTCTCTGGCAACCTTCTCTACCTCATCCGCTGTTACCAGCTCACATTCACACACAATGTTTTCCAGGATTTTCAGACGGTTACAGAGAGGATACCCACTCAATTCCTCCTGCCCCTCAAGGGGAAGTTCTGCCGTCCGGCACCTCGTCTTAAGGCCGAGGGCCTCCATTACGCGGTCGGATATCTTCTCTGCCATAAGTCTGTACGTAGTGAGTTTTCCTCCCATAATACTGAACATACCGTTTTTGTGATCCATTATCTTGAAACTTCTGGATATTTTTCTGTCGTCTCCGCCATCCGCCTTAAGCAAAGGCCGGACGCCCGCGTAGGTCCTGATCAATCGTGTGGTAACAAATTCCGGGAGCAACTGCTGTGCCTGAGTCGCTATAATATCTACTTCGGCCGGATCAACGTCACTTGAGTCAGGATCGGTAACCGTTATGGATGTAGTACCCGCAAGACATACCGCCTCATTGGGCACGATGATATCTCCATCGGATGAAGGTCTCAGTCTGTTTATCACCATATTCGTCAGCCGGTGATTTGTGACAATAAGGCTCCCTTTGGACAGGGTCATCGGCACGGTGCTTCCGGCCAGGGACGCTATGTTGTCCCCCCACGCGCCCGCGGCATTGACGATAATCTTGCCTCTGATTTCCCTGACTTCAGATGTTGATTCTTCCTGCACCTTTACGCCGACGCATCTGCCATGCTCCCTGATGATGTCTATCACCCTGTTATGGGTCAGGATTTCTCCGCCTCTCTTCTGAGATGAGGTTATATTCAACATGCACAGCCTGAATGGATCGATGGAACAGTCAGGCACCTTTATCGCCTCTTCGAGAGACGGGCTGAGGCTGGGGACCAGCTCAAGCGCCCTGCTCGGAGAGAGCACTTCGGTAGAGATACCCGTCTCCTCACAACTTTTCAGAAACATATCCCTGAATCTCTTTGAATCGCCCGGAAGACGTACAAACAATCCGCCTGTCTGCTCCACGCATTTTATGCCTATTTTTCGCAGGATCATATTCTCGGAGATGCACTCAGCCGCCGCTTCTGGATCATTCACCGCGTACCGGCCGCCGCTGTGAAGCAGCCCTTGGCACGCGCCCGTCGCCCCGGCGGCAAAATCACCCTTTTCAATCAGACAGTGAGGGATGTCCCGCAGCGCCAGATCTCTGGCTATACCGCAGCCAGTAGAACCTCCACCGATAATGATTACATCAGTCTTGATCATAATTACTCTTCAGATTCATAATACTTAAAAAAAGTTTAAGGATTCAAGGGCTTGTTATATAAAGACTTTATCAGGGCCTTTAGCATTCTCTCGTTTTCTGCTATGTCTTCTTTCAGTTTGCCCAATACACCTTTTTCAATTAAATCTAAATCCCCTGCTAATAATATTTATTTTTCCACTTCACAAAACGATCTTTGTAATTCTTTAGCCTTTCGCTTGGCCCCCCGAATTCTGGACTCCTTCTTTGTAGTCTCTCAGCACTTCACTCGAATCCTGGAACCCTTGACCCCTTTAATCCTCTATCTAACGCAGCAGCCGGACCGCTCTCTGAGGAAAATCAGTGATCAGCCCGGCAGCGCCTGCTTGCGTGAACCGCAGCATTTCCGCTTCTTCATTCACTGTGAAGAGATTAACGGATATCCCCTTTTCTGCTAATGCACGCACCTGTTTTTCGTCTATCAGCGTGCTGAGAACATTATAAGTTTCAAATTCCAAATTTTCCCAGTCCAGAGAATCGGTTTCAGACTCGCCTGCCAGGGCCTGTATTGAAAGAAATGGATTCAGGGCCTGGACCTTACACAACCATTCATGATTAAAGGAGGAAACAATAACGCGCTCATGTTCTATCCCGGTATCGTCGATCATCGCCAGTACCTGTTCAACCACGGGAAAATTCTTCATAGGGGAGGGAAGGCGTTTTAACTCCAGGTTGATACAAAAGGAGGCATCCTGTGTAAAACGGAGGGCTTCTCTCAGTGTCGGGATCTTCTCATTCCGATAAGCCGACAGATCCTCCTGTATTACCTCTCCTGCCGCGATCCGGCCGAAAGGATCGGCCTTAACGAACCAGGAGCCCGCATCCAGCAAGCGGATTTCATCCAGGGTAAATGTCGTAGAATGCCACGGGTCCCGGTCTGGAAAACAGTCTTTAACATTGGTGGTGCGGGCAAGGGAATCATCATGAAAAAGCACCAGCTCACCATCACTAGTTACCACCACATCCGTTTCCCACAGATCGGCTCCGACCTCCAGAGCCTTACGGGCCGCGGCCAGCGTGTTTTCGGGTGCCAGACTTCGTGCGCCTCTATGAGCTATAATGAGTGCCATATACCTCCGAAACCATTCAATATTAACCATTTGACATTCAAAGTTGCTTCTGTGCAGCCGCCCTTATTATACCTATTCCTGTTTTCTTACATCATATTTTTTATGGCGGTCAGGTACGGACCTGAACGATCCAGGTAGAATGAGAGCGCCTTCGAAAAGTTTTTCCCCACAATCCCATTGACAAACAGCTGACTTACCTCCTTGTCACGTTCAAGAACCGACTGGACGCGAACAAATATCTGGCGTTCTTCGGGGGACATTCCCCTAATAATCGCGTGCAGCGCGCTTTCGGCGCGGGGCTGGTACATCCAGAAATACAGCAGGTCGAGGGCGTTTATAATCACTATCTTTTCCAGGTCACGGGCCTCGATCTTTATGGCGCGTATGAAGCTCTTGGGAGATTCAAGCATCTCACACACGTCAGACTCGGGGAAAAGCAGCTCCATGCGGGTATATATGTCAAACATCTGCGCCATTTTGCTTCGATAGTCCAGCATGCGGGTACGTACATTCTGATAGCGGTCTGCAAACCCCTCTATAAACCCTGCCACACAGTCGGACGCGCCCTTGGAAATCACAGTCGCCCATCTTTGGAGAACGGCATTCACATCCACAACACCGGAGGCATAGAGGATATCTCCGGCTACCATGCTGAACAGAACGGCAATGGGAATGGAAAGGACCGTCCTGAAAAAATTCCCGAAAACAGCGCCCTTAGACAGTCCGCGAAAGGCGTTATGTGTTGAGATATACAATCCATTTGCCAGGGCTATAACGGTGTACAGCAGGACGGGACTTGTAGAGGTTGTAATCCCGAATGCCCTGTCCAGCAGCAGGATTTTGACCAGATAATCGAGCAGGGGAACGGAAAATCCCGTAAAGAGGAGGGAATCCGTCAGGCGGTCCCAGCTGACATAATCATTCCACTTCAACAGCGGAGAACGGCGAATACCGCCGCCGCCTATGACAGACTGGAGTATGTTGCGCGCGCCCGTGATCCCGAACCAGATAAATGCCCCGAACCAGGAGAGCAGCCACCAGTCTTTGGTAAGGTAAAAAGTAAGAAATGCCGGCACAAATCCTACCAGCACCTTTATCCAGTTTTTCAGGCCGCTGTTGAGATATTCCCATGATATCCCTGCCCGTGTCTTCCGCGGATCCGGAGATTCAAGATAGAGGTCATTGGTGCTCTCCTCGTCAAATCCGCCCAGCGTAATTATATTGCCCCCGGCTTCCATCCCCGTATGGGTGGAAGATTTATCGATCTCCCATTCTTCCAGACGCTTTTTCCCTATAAGACGCAGGCCCGGAATACAACAGGCCATACGGTAAAAGGCATTTACCAGCCGGTTGGAACTGCTGTGCGGCACATAGTTCGCACGCAGATAAACCGCTGTATTAACAGGGATGGTCAGGCGGGAGGAAGGTGACGCGTTCTTTATCTCTCTTCGCGCTCTGAGGGGAAGGGTGTCCTTTATAACAAGTCCCATCCCATAAAGATGGTGTGAACGTCCTGTGGAATCGCTGCCGGCGCGGCTCTTGAGAATCGTCCCCTTATAATACGACCGAAACGTTGATATGTCATGCAGGATTTTCGTGAGCTTATCAATTCTCCCGATATCTTCAGTACTTAACCGCTTGATGGATTCCTGCATAATACGTTTTAATGTGATAATGTTATCTTCATTTATAGCCCTTTGCAACTCCCTGATCTCTGCATTGTGAGGTTCTCTACCGGTCACATAATTCTTGAGATTGAATATTTCCAGATGTGTTATCATGCCCCTGCAATCATAGAGAAGCTCAATAGCATCTTCGACATTCAGATTACCGAGGGCAAGAGTAATACTGTAACCGATATTAAGATGCCCCAGCCGTTCGAGGAGCTCACGCGGTGACAGGGTCAGCAACTCCGGAACATCCGCCCCGTCGCGCGGTATATTGGGGTCCGGAACGGAAGGATTGTTAGATGGACGCAGGTATTTCTCCACAATAGCCTCCGAATCCAGCCGGTTCAGATCTTCCACAAATCCGGCCATCCGCTGACGCTCTTCAAGTCCCGCTCCGGCATACGCTACCCTCAGGTCGGCAACATGATCCTTCATGGCCGGAAGCATTTTAGTGTGCGCGTACTCGGCCAGGTGCAGCAGAGACGCCTGGCCAACGCCCACAAAAGACAGAAACTTCTCCTGATCAAGGAGAGGAGGAAGAAAGCCATAGCTATCCTCTATAGTGTAGCGGTGCCTGTTGTTGAACTCCCTGAGAACCGCCATGATATAATGCCGCTGGTATTCCGAAACCTTTCGTCCCTCAGCCATGAAAGACTCAACCGGTTCTTCCTTCAGAAAATTCAGGTAATCCTGCGCATCCAGAAGCCCTCGTGGCGCCCATATAAACAGAGCATGCCTGTCATGAAATCTCGCGGAAAACTCGACGCCGATCCTGACCCTGATTCCCATAATCTCAGCCGCTTTCAGGAGCTCTTCGGCTACATTCGCTTTTACGTGATTATAATAGATCACCTTGATTCTTCGGATACCCTTGATCCAGGCATCCATTATCAGGTGAGTGGAAGACTTT
>Ga0265595_1000197_pt1 | contig 58448 bp, 50 predicted proteins | sample saktaG_15_FD_190148 | JGI IMG/M metagenome (GOLD analysis project Ga0265595, IMG submission 190148) | Saline water microbial communities from Sakinaw Lake, British Columbia, Canada - sak_2013_06_06_50m | ecosystem: Environmental > Aquatic > Non-marine Saline and Alkaline > Saline ... | reverse complement strand
GCGATACTCGGCCTGCTCGGGACCGTGGCTATCTGGATCGTGGTAGTTGTCATGCAGCCATATAGCCGGTGGGTAGGATTTGCCTGGATCGCCGTCGGGCTGGGGGTATACTGGCATACCAGCAGGCGCAGAAAGTCAGAGGCGGATGGCGCCAACGGAAATAGCCGGACAGCAACAACCTGATACTGATTGGATTAATGGGGAACAGCGACATTATAATGATAGCCGTTCGGTAATAAAATAATTAAGAGATGACGGTACTCAAATGGAATTTGGCAGGATATTAGTAGCCGCCCGGGGCAATGGCGTTGACCAGGTGGCGGTGGAGCTGGCCTGTAAAATCGGCAAGAAATCCAAGGCCAAGATATTCATTGTTTACGTCCTTGAGGTTAACCGAAGCTTGCCGATCGATGCTATAATAAAGTCTGACGTTGAGGCAGCAGAGAAGGTGCTTCTTGAGGCAGAAGAATATGCACAGGAAAACGACTTTGAGGTCGAGACGGAGATCATACAGGCGCGCGATGTCGGATCGGCTATAATTGAGGTGGCCCGTCAGAACAACGTCGATTTGATAGTAATGGGTTTGACCTATAAAAAAAGATTTGGCTCTTTCACAATGGGGAATGCCGTACCGCATGTCCTTGAAGAGGCGCCCTGCCGAGTACTCATATGCCGGGAACGGAAACCTTAAAACAGAACAGGAAGACGATCGTCATCATGGGATGCGGCCGCGTGGGTGGCAAGCTGGCGGCCATGGTTGACGCGGCCGGACATAAGGTGACCGTGCTGGACATAGACGCATACAGTTTCAGAAGGCTTCCGCCTACGTTCAGCGGCACAGCCCTCATCGGCAACGGCACCGATGAAGAGATGCTGCGCAAGGCTGGCATAGAAAGCGCCCATGCCTTTATTGCCCTCACCCAGGGAGATAACCGCAACGTCATGGCAGCCCAGATAGCAAAGCATGTCTTCAAAGTGCCCAGGGTCATCTGCCGTATTTATGACCCGCTACGGAAAGACATCTATGAACAGCTCGGGCTGGAATCTATCAGCCCGACAGAGGTATTCGCGGATCTCCTTTTCAACAGGCTGGAGAAAATCTGAATACAATGAAATCGCTCTATATAGTTATTGTTGGCGGAGGCAATATAGGCTATTACCTGAGCAAGGCCCTGCTCAACCTGGGGCACGAGGTGCTCATCATTGAACGGGATGTAAAAAAATGCGAGCGGCTGGAAGATGAACTGGGTAGCTGCTGTTTGCGCGGAGACGGCTGCGAAACAGTTGTACTTTCTGAGGCCGGCCTAAACCGGGCTGATGTGCTGATAGCCACCACCAGCCATGATGAAGATAACCTGGTGTCGTGCCAGGTAGCAAAACACCGCTTCAAGGTGCCCCGCACCATAGCCCTGGTCAATAATCCCAACAATGATGCCACATTCAGGAAACTGGGCATAGATGCAACAATATCAGTGACCAATACTATACTTGAACATGTGGAACAAGAGATACCCGCGCATCCCCTGATTCACCTACTGACTATGAGCGGGTATATGGAAGAAGTTATAGAATTGCTGATCACCAAGGATTCGCCGGCACTGGGGAAATCCATAGGTCAGTTGAAGCTGCCTCAGGATACAACCATCGCACTCATTATACGCGAGGGCGAGCGTCCCAAAATTCCATCCCCCGATGCTGTTTTTAAAGAAAATGACCGTGTTATAGCTCTAACCACTCCGGACAGCGAAAAAATACTGGAAAAAATACTGCTCAGCTAAGCATCGCTCAGGCAGATACGAGGGATAAACCCTTCTTGAGCTTGCTGTAAGTCGTTGCCAGCCCCTCGGACAGTACGCGTGTATCTGCGACTACGCTCATATAATTATGGTCCCCGTTCCACCTGGGCACAATGTGCATATGGATATGGCCTTCCAACCCCGCACCTGCCACTTTGGCGAGATTCATACCTATATTGAAACCATCCGGCTTAACGGTCTGTGTGAGCAGCTTGACGCACAATTGAATCAATTCAAAAAGCTCTTTTGATTCCTTCGCATTGGCCTCAGTTATATTAGCGATATGGCGGTAAGGAGCCGCCATCAAATGGCCGGGCGTGTATGGATAGGCATTAAGGATAATAAAATTATGCCTGCCACGATACAGGATGTAATTCTTCTCATCGTTTTTTTCAGATGGTTTGTCACACAATATGCACCCGCCGCTCTTATTGTTACTCAGTATGTACTGCATACGCCACGGTGCCCATATTCTCTTCATCTGGCAAATACCTCAACAGTGAGTTTTGAACATTGTAGCACGATTATTGACTTTGCCGCTCAAGCTTGATATCTTTGTTTTATCTGGCTATGGCATCGATCGACCTAAGCTATTTTGCGCGGGGAGACGTCTCCAGCAGTTTTAAGAAAGAAGTCTCCGAAGTCCTGAATGACTGTTACAGGCCATTTGCTGAAAAAGTGCCCTACAAGATCGAGGTATATGTCTTCGATACGGAGAACAATTTATACAATTTTCTGCGCGATGAGAAATTCAAGCTTGGCCTCTCATTCAACACCATTGATGACGCGTCTGCCTGCACGTACGAAGTGCTGCGTGGTTACCCCCGGCTGTTACTTTGCCAGGAACGGCTATTTAAGTACAGTAAGCATGCCAGGGCGGGGGCGATGAGGCATGAAGCGGCACATACCATATTGCACGGCTCTATGGAATACAATATCTTCCAAATACCGGAGGATTGCCGCCGCACCGCCACTATAAAAGGCATCGACAATGAGAAACTGGACGAGGTTTTTTTTCAGCTATCTCTGGGCGTGAAAGACTTCGAGGCCACCAGGTTCCTCGTGCAGCATGACTATATCAACTGCCAGTTCGCCTACGCTATGGAGTGGATAAGGCCGACCGAGGACGATAAAACGGCCTGGAATATCTCGCGCACCAAAAGGCAAACAAGGTTCGTCTATGAGAGTGCTCTGATGCGTCTGATACTCTTGACCGATCCCCTCCTTTCATTGCCAAAAACAAAAAAAACGCCCGCGGAATTGCAATTGCAGCTTAGCGTCAGAATGGAGCAAATGATTGCCCTGATGGGCGAAGCCGAGGAAAACAAGGTGCTTAAAGTGGCCGGATCGATAATAGAAACGCTGGGCGATGACACGCATAAAAACATTGATGCAGCTTTCCATCAACTTATCGGCCTGATTTAAAGGCACATATCTTTTATAAAGCAGGTGAAAATGCAATATCATAAATCAGTCAGGCTACTGGACGATTTGTATTGTTACATATGGTCCGGTATGGGTAACAACTGCAATACCTGCGTTTTGACAAACGTGCTAAAGGGTGATAAACCACACATTATCATCGACCCCGGGCATCTAACCAATGAGGCCGATGAAGACTGCCTGGGCAGCCTGACCGAAGCGATGAAAGCCGACCATGTTCAAATCAAGGATATCGGCCTGATCATAAATACTCACAGCCATCCTGACCATTGTCAGTCCAACGAGGAGATAGTAAGTGTAAGCGGGGCGGCGGTGACTATGTCTGAAGAGGAAGATGCATTCAGGACAACCGCCGGGGAGCGAATGTACACTATGTTCGGTATGACAGCTCCAAAATTCACGCCGCAATTCTTTTTGAAGGAGGGAGACGCCAAGTTGGGCCAGGCTGATCTCAACATGCAGGTCATGCTGTGCCCAGGCCATTCGCCGGGGTCTGTGTGCCTGTATTTGCCGGATAGCAAAGTCCTGATCACCGGAGACGTAGTTTTTTACATGAGCGTGGGCAGGACTGATTTCCCCGGCGGAAGTACGAAACTACTACAGAAGAGCATCGAAAAGCTGTCGAAATTGGACGTGGAATTCCTTGTCCCCGGTCATAATACTGAACCTAACGGGGTGATACGTGGCAGGGACATGATAAAACGCAATTTCCAGGCGGTCAAAATGTTTTTCTAATACGGCGGAACAAGATGGAAACTGACGATAAAATTAGATCGGCTATTGAAAACACAATGGTCCTGCGCCCGCCCAGACAGCAACTGGCCACATTCGGGATCACCAATGTTTACTATTATATGATCACAGAGCTCATGCACGAGGTGAACGTGGTCAGGGAGGGGAGGGTAATCGCGGCACGGCCCAAGATTGTCACGCCCGCATACCTTGTCAATATTGAAGGTTTTAGCGGACTGGCCATGCGCTACATCCAGATGGCGGCAGAGCAAAATCCGCACGAGCCGGGCGTACTGTACTCCTATAAAAACGAGACGGGGGAAATGAACATTGTCAGCGAGTCGCTGGGCAATATTCTGGATAAGATTAACAGTCGCATAGACAGCCGCAGCGATCCGCTCAGCGCGATCATCAAGGGCGTAGAAGACATGTGGGACGTTTCCCTCATGAAATTTACATTTGAACTCACCAGAAACTCCGCCTACCGTAATTTCGCCGAGCTTTACGGCCGCGGCAAACTTATCGCTGATAACCAGGGAGTGCCTCGGGATGCGCGTGAAAATATTGAAGATCTTTTCGAGATGGCCGGCAAAGATCCGTCCTACGCGCCCGAACTGGTAAGCGAACTCCATCGATGGAACCTCTGGAGCGCATACCAGGACCGCTTCCTAAAGCTGTTCAAAAAAACCTGAGCAACATAACCCTGTCCGGATACCAGTTCAAGACTATTTTATTGACAATATCCGCTAAAGCGTTATATATTACTCAAGCTTACATAAAACATGAATAAGAGCGTATGCCGGGCCGATAAATGAATCAGCGGCGGTCCAACATCGAAATAATCAGCGAGATGCTGAGAATTGGTGCTGAAGGGGCGGGTAAAACCGAGATCATGTACAGCGCCAATATGAGTTACAGGCAATTGCAGAAATATCTTAAATTCATGCTGTCGCAGGGTCTTATAGATCAAATCGAGGTTGGCAACCCCTCGATCACCTTTATTGTCACCGAAAAAGGCCATGGCCTGCGACGCAGTATCGAGACAGTTCTAGAAGTATTGAGGTTCAACTTACCGGAAGATAAATAAAACTGGAGGAGACGTGTATGACGGAAAAAAGGATGCTGATTCTGGATGCGGGCACGGTCAGAAAGATAGATGATAATCGCGGCGACATGGGCGTCTCCGAATTTATCAACCTTCTTATCGACAGCCACCTGGACGAACCCGCTGCCGGACATCAACCAAGCGACCTTGTCACCAAAGAGGAGTTCCACCATTTTGAGGAGGGGATCAGAGACCTCCTGCGCAGCTTCCTGGAGTTCTTCCTCAGCTATGGCCTCGAACTGGGAAAGCAGCCTACCGATGGGGAATTGGACAAATTAAGCTTCAAACTCCAAGGTTTGACCAAGTCCGGCAAGACCAAAAAACTGTAATCACCAACGCGCTCTAACCAGCCATTTAGCCCCCCCTTAATCCATTCAAACTTCGCACCAGATAGAACTATTTTCTAGAACATAATCTCTTCCATATTCACTTTAATCGTGCCATAGTGTAATAGTTCGTACCTGAGGGAGGTGAACTATGCCTACGGTTAAAGAGTTATTGCGCACAGGGCGCAGGGAGGAGCTGTGGCAGATGTGCTGCGGTTTCCTTGACCTCAATATCGAGCAGTTCATGGCAATACAAAAAAGGCTGCTGCTCGAGCAAATTGAGCTTCTCAACCAGTCCAATCTCGGTAAGAAAATAATGGGTGGCCTCGTTCCGCAAAACGTGGAGGAATTCAGAAAAAGGGTGCCGCTGACCACCTACAAAGATTACTGTCCCGAGCTGTCAGAACGGCAGGAAGACAAATTGCCCGGAAAACCGCTGTACTGGCAGCACTCTTCTGGCCGATCCAATGCATATCCCTTTAGATGGGAGGATACCAAGTGGGTACCCTTGACACAGGAATTTGTACGCGAGTCAGGAAAAATAGGTGCGGCCATTGCCATTATGGCAAGCTGTAAGAAAAAGGGCGATGTATCTGCCATGAAAGAAGGGCTCAAATACATTTATGCCGTCGCCCCCAGGCCATATACATCCGGTACATATGCCTATGTCGCCTGCGAAGAAATCGGAGGCGTTAGCCTTCCTTCGCTTGAAGTAGCTCAGACGATGGACTTCGAAGAAAGATTGGCGTCCAGTTTCAAGATGGCATTATCGGAGGGTTTTGATTTCTATTTCGGGCTTACACTGGCGCTTGTTGCCATCGGTGAAAGGATGAACCAGCAGATGGGAAATGTGAACATAGCTTCGCTTGCCTCCCATCCTAAGGCGCTTGCCCGTGTTGCCCGTGCTTTGATAAAGAGCAAACTGGCCGGGAGAAAGATTCTGCCCAAGGACCTGTGGAATATCCGGGGTATTATGGGCAGCGGCAGCGATGTTGAGATTTTTCGAGATGTAATCAAAAGAAACTGGGGAAAAAATCCGCTGGACGTATATGCAAGCACTGAGGCAGGCCTGGTAGCCACTCAAACTTGGGATTTTGGCAGCATGACCTTTGTCCCCAGTCTCAATTTTCTAGAATTTATCCCGGAGTCTGAATATACCAAAAATAAGTCGGACACTGCATACATTCCACGTGCCTTGCTGCTGAATGAGGTTCGGCCGGGCGAAAAATACGAGCTGGTTATCACCAATTTCCATGGGTCTCCCCTGGTAAGATATCGAACCGGAGACGTAGTCAAGATCACTTCTCTGGCCAATGAAAACGTGCACATTCAATTACCCCAGATGGTGGTTGAGGGTAGAGTCGATTATGCAATCGATATAGGTGGATTCATCAGGCTTACCGAGAAGATTATATGGCAGGCTGTAAGCAAAGCTGATGTTCCGTACGTGGATTGGGTAGCTCGCAAGGAATATAAAGGTGCAGACGCCCTATTACACATTTACCTGGAATTAAAAGGGGCCACCAAGTTAGCGGAAAGGGACATTGCACATAACATTTATCAACAGCTAAGGGAAATGGACGATGGATTACCTTACGGAAATGTACAGAGTGTTCTCAATGCCGAGCCCATTGAAGTCACGCTGTTACCCAAAGGTGCCTTTGAACGCTATTATAACCTGCGTAAGTCATTGGGCGCTGACCTGGCCCACTTGAAGCCACCCCATGTAAACCCAACGGACAAAGACCTGGCAATTTTAACCCCGGAAATCGCCGAGACCCCAGTCCCTGTGTCAACACCGGTCGGGATAGCTTCGGGAAAATAGTCGAGCGCCCATACGATTAAAATATCTAAACCTGAAGTTACATCAGGCAGCTGCATCGATGCAGCTGCCTGATTTTTGTGTTTACCCATTTTCAGACAGTTGGCTATGATAATTTTCTTGACTTTTATATCTGCTACCATTGATAATGACTAATATAGCTCTTCAAACTTCTTATTATGAATATCGGTACATTAGTCTCGCTTTTAGCGACTATAGCTTATATACCTCTACTTATACTTCTTTTCGCTAACCGCCCCTGGCAAAGGCGACAGAGGTTATTTGCGGCCTTCCTTGCCGGCATGATGATCTGGAGCCTCGGAACTTTCCTCTTCCGCAGTGATTTCTTCATGGACGAAAAATTGCTGCTGGCCAAAATAACCCTCATGCTATTAGCTATTTCGATAGTGCCACTTCATTATTTCTTACGTACGTATTATGAGAATTCCAGACCACGCTTTCCCATAGCCAGTATTTTTGCAGCTATAACTGTTGTTTTAATCCTTCTTTTCCTCCCCGAGAGTGTCCGATTTGAAAACGGCACTGTGCCGGTATATGGTTTCTGGCTGTACCCGGTAATGCTTTTCAATTTCTTGCTTCTTGGAAGAGACGTGCTGTTACTGGCTAGAAAGCTGAGCAAGGTGGCGGACCCTGTAGTACGCAACCAGATGGTTTACCTTATATTCGGTCTTGTTATCGCGGTCATCATAATCTCAAGTACGGTCAGCAAGGTTGGCCAGATTTACCCCACGGCGCAGATCGGTAATTTTATTTTCGCGCTCATACTCACGTACACGGTTATCAGGCACCGCTTGCTGGATTTAAGGCTGGTAGTACGTCGTGGTTTGACACTGTTGTTGATGGCTGTAGTGGGCATGGGCATATACATCCTGCTTTTTGCCATAACCCACCTTCTGTTTAATGTTGAGATCATACCCTTCAACCTAGTGCTGGGAATGGCAATCGCCCTGATCATAGCACTGGTCATTTTGCAAATGCGGAGCTTTACTACCAGCCAGATAGACAAATTGTTTTACCGCGAAAGCTACAGCTATAGGCAGCAGCTGAATGCATTGGTCAGGGACAGGATCAGACGCCTGATAAGCCTTGATGAGCTGGGCAGCGAGCTTTTGACATTGCTTTCCGGCTCCCTTAGATGCAAGCAAGCATTCCTGCTATTGCCCCAGGAGGACGGCTCAGATTTTTTCATTCGTTTTGCCCTTCCCCCATTGAACGATAGCGCGTCATTCACAATAAAAAAAGACAGCCCGTTGCTGGAGTGGCTCGCAAAAAATAACTCTTATCTCCCTCGTGAAACGCTGGATATAGCGCCGGAATTTAAAGGGCTGTGGAACGAAGAGAGGGAGAGTATAAAGCGTCTGGATATTCAGCTTTTTCTTCCGATCGTAAGCAGAGGCAGAATAATCGGCCTTATGATGCTTGGAGAGAAAATAAATAAACACAGATATACACTAGAGGATATCAATCTGGCTGAAAGGGTTATGAATGATATCGCCACCAGCCTCGAAAAAGAGTACCTCCAGGACCAGTTGCGCAAAAGGGAACAGGAGCTTTCGCTTATCAACCAGCTTGCAGGTGTTATCTCATCCAGCCTCAATATACAGGAGGTCTATGACGCCTTTGCGGGCGAACTACAGGACGTCGTTGAAGCAGACTACACCGCGATCTGCTTGATAGAAGAGAATGAGATTTATTTCGCCGCGGTATCGTCCGAGGTCGGCTCTACATGGCACACGGGACAAAAAATACCGCTTGCCGGTACTACTGTTGAGTGGGTTTCACTCAACAAGCGGTCATTTTATGAACGGGATCTTTCTCAAAGCAGCAGATTCTGGACGGGAGAAGATCACGCCAAGCGAGGCATAAAATCGATGCTGTATGTACCCCTGGTAAATAAGGGGGCGGTGATAGGAGTGTTACTGGTCGGGAGTATGAAGGCCGCAGCTTATAGCCCCGAGCAGACAATCCTGCTTGAGCATCTAGCGTCGCAGATCGCGGCACCCATAGAAAACAGCCGGCTGTTCTCCAAATCAGAGGAGATTGCACGCATCGACGGCATCACCGAGCTGTTTAACCGGCGCCATTTTGATGAAAGGATGCGGGAGGAAATAGACCGCCACTCCAGGTACGGTGATATCCTGTCTATACTGCTCATCGACCTGGATAACTTCAAGAAATACAATGATACATTCGGCCACCTCGCCGGTGATCGTCTCCTCGTCCAGGCATCCGACATAATTAAAAGCTCCATCAGGTCATCAGACCAGGCCTTCAGGTATGGAGGCGATGAATTTGCAGTGATACTTCCGCACTCTTCCACCATGGACTCTTTCAGTGTTGCCGAGCGCATGCGCGAGAAGATAGCTGAAGTAATGTCGGCGCGTCAGCTAGACCTGTCAGTAAGCATAGGGGTAGCATCGTGGCCGGGTGACGGCAGCACGCTTGATGAACTTTGCTACGCTGCTGATATGGCACTCTACTATGCCAAACGCACCGGCCAGAACAGAACTTCAATAGCTTCACGAACTCTTTTTTCCCTCAATGAGCCCAGCGTGAGTATCAACTCAGAAGCGGAAGTTCTCAGCACCATATACGCACTGGCAGCAACCCTGGAGGCGAGGGATAAATACACCTACGGCCACTCACGCCGAGTAAGCCGATACGCGGTTGCCGTGGCGGAAAAACTGAACCTCGAGCCTCAACAAGTGGCCGTGGTCAGCGCGGCCGCACTCCTGCACGATATAGGAAAAGTGGGAATACCGGATAACGTGCTCAATAAGGAAGGTAAATTGCTGGACGAGGAATGGGAATTGCTGAAGCAGCACCCCAGGCTCTCAGCCACCATAGTAGGGCACGTTCCGAGCCTGAGCGCCTGCCTGGCTGCCGTAAAGCACCACCATGAGCGCTGGGACGGCGCGGGTTACCCTTCGGGTCTTAAGGGCGAATCCATCCCTGTTGAAGCCCGCATACTGTGTGTTACCGATGCATTCGAGGCCATGATTTCGGATAGGCCGTACCGCACGGCCCTCACTTTCAAACAGGCCATAGCCGAGCTGGAAAAGTGCTCCGGTTCCCAGTTCGACCCCGGTGTTGTCAGGGCGTTCATACCGATAGTGCTTTCAACAGCACCTGACGATATCGAGCTTGAAATGCAACGGGTTCGCCGCGATCCTGATTAATCCCGTTTCAACAGAACGCAGATGTTGCGTGAAAAATACTTCAATGGCAGCCTGTAGCCATTCTCCGGCCGGCTTGCCAGTAACTTGAATCCAGCCTGCTTGAGCGCTGTCTCAATTTCAAAATAGGTAAATAAGTAGTAATACCGTGATACCTCTTTTTCCCTGATTTTCCAGGGCACTCGTACCTCCTTGCCTTTACCCAGGAAAATCCGCTGCCAACGGTTCCACACAGTGATGAATGCTTCGCCACCCGGTTTGAGCACGCGCCTTAATTCCTGAAAAGCCATATCCCTGCTGCGCCTGCCGAAGATGTGGTGATAGGAAGCTACAGCCAAAACATAATCAAAAACGCCGTCGTCAAAGGGCAACTGAACAGCATCCGCTACCAGCAAATTGGCCTTATACCCGAATTTCTCCGCATACTTAACCGCCATCCTGATCATCTGCGACGACGAATCCAGCCCCCACATTTCAAACCTGCTGCTGAAAGGGACAAAATCGGGTCCGTGCGCGCAGCCGACATTCAATAACCTGCCCTTCCCCCACCGGTCTGCCAGATATTGAAGTTCCTGCTCGAAGCGAGTCCTGTGCCGGAGGCGGTACCAGCTCTCCGCTATATCGTCATAGGTATTTGAAATGTGACTGTCCTTGGTGGCCATTTGCCTGATTTGCTAAACTTGAAGCGCAATCTAAATATATCATAACCGTGCGTTTGTATCCCACTATGCGAAAAAGTTCAAGGACGATTTCCGGTGTCACGCCGGTGGCAGTGATGGCCAGTCCCATGCCCTGCCCGGGCTCATGCGTATTTTGTCCGTCATTCGAAGGGTCGCCCAAGAGTTACACTCCGGAATCCCCCGCAGTCTTAAGAGCCATGTCCTGTGAATACGACCCGGTCAGGCAGGTGGAGGTCCGCCTCAACATATTTTCTAAAATGGGGCATCCTGTCGATAAAGTGGAGCTGATCATTATGGGCGGCACTTTCCTGGCTACACCATTGGAATACCAGTTCAGCTTCGTCAAGTCCTGCTATGATGCGTTGAACGGCCATCCCTCCGACAGCCTGGAGGACGCCAAGCGCTCAAACGAAACAGCCAGGTACAGGTGCGTCGGTCTCTGCATAGAAACCCGGCCGGACTGGTGCGGTGAAGACGATGTCAGGCGTATGCTCGAGTTTGGCACCACCCGAGTGGAGTTGGGGGTACAAACACTGGACGATGAAATATACAGGCTGGTCCGCCGAGGGCACTATTCAGCAGATGTGGCCAAAGCTACATCATTACTAAAAAGGCACGGCCTTAAGGTCTATTATCACTGGATGCCGGGACTGCCCGGCTCAACACCCTCGCATGACCTGGCGCTGACCAGGCTGCTTTTTAATGACGATAAATATAAACCCGACGGGATCAAGATATACCCCACACTGGTCGTGACCAGCGCCGAGCTTGAGAAATGGTACCATTCGGGCAAATATACACCTTATTCCATGGACGAGATGGTCGGCCTAATAGCAGACATCAAGAATGCGATACCGGCGTATGTCCGGATCCCTCGTGTGATGCGTGATATCCCCACCAAATTCATTGTAGCTGGATGCCGCGATCTTTCCTTACGTTCCGGAGTCAGGGAAGTAATGAAAACGAGGGGTATACAATGCCAGTGCACGCGCTGCCGTGAGTACGGCCACCGCCGGCGCGACGGCTGGAAGATCGGAGTGCCCAGCCTGCACAGGTATGATTATGATGCTTCAGAAGGCAAGGAGATATTCCTTTCCTTCGAAGATGACTCGGGTACGCTCTTCGGCCTGTTACGCCTGCGCATCGGCCGCCGGGACATTTATCCCTCCACAGTGAGGGAAATTCATATTTTCGGCTCAGAGGTACCCATCGGCGAGCAGGATGACCTGGCTGCCCAGCACAAGGGGCTGGGTTCCGCATTAATGAAAGAAGCAGAGCGTATCGCCCGTGATGAATTCGCGGCAGACAGGATTGCAGTAATGAGCGGTGTGGGCGCGCGTGACTATTTCCGCCATGGCTTCGGCTATGAACTGGATGGCCACCACATGTCGAAGAAGCTGCGATCAGGCATATAAATGGCATGAGACGTAATGCCCGGGCGCATTTTCAGTGAGCTGAGGCTCTATCTGTTGACATACCGGCATCATGCGATGGCATCTGGTATGAAAGCGGCAACCTGCCGGGGGATTAAGCGGTGATGGGATATCACCCGTAAGCAGTATCCTGTTCCTGCCGTCGGGACGCAGGCTGGCTATAGCTGACAGCAATGCTTCCGTATAAGGATGCAGCGGGTTCCTGAAAAACTCCTCCTTATCTGCCAGCTCCACTATTTTCCCCAGGTACATGACGGCCACGCGATCGGATATGTACTTGACCACGGATAGGTCGTGGCTTACGAACAGATAGGCCAACCCATCCCCGTCCCTTATATCCATCATGAGATTCAAGATCTGTGCCTGCACCGAAACGTCCAGTGCGCTGACAGGTTCGTCGGCGATAATAAGCTGCGGGGACATGGCCAGTGCCCTGGCGATGCCTATGCGCTGCTTCTGACCGCCGCTGAATTCGTGAGGATACCTGTCTCGAAAACCTGCCTCCAGCCCAACCTTTTCCATCAGGCGGGCAACCCGCTCCTTCAGTTCTGCAGAGTCACTAATGCCATGCACAACAAGCGCCTCTTCTATTGACCCGCCGACAGTCATCCTGGGATCCAGTGATGAATCCGGGTCCTGGAAAACAATCTGCATCTTCCCCCGCATCTCCCTGAGGTCCCGTCCTTTCAGGTTGATCACATCTGTGCCATTAAAGTTGATCTCGCCGGCAGTCGGCTCTTCCAGTCTCAAAATGGTCTTGCCCAACGTCGACTTTCCACAGCCGGACTCCCCTACCAGACCCAGCACTTCGCCCCTATCGATAGTTAAAGAAACGCCATCCACTGCCCGGATCTCGCCCTTAAATCTGGACATCAACCCGGCTGTGACCCTGTAATATTTCCTGAGGCCTTTGATCTGCAGCAGGAGACTGCTACCCATTACAGGACCCTCCTCTCATGTTCACAAATAGATGACAGGATACCGCATGAACATCGGTAATATTCACCGTGGCAGGCTCCACTGCACGGCAGATATCCATTACATGCGGGCAGCGTGGATGAAAAGGACAACCGGGCGGCATAGCCAGGGGATTCGGGGTACTGCCTGGAATAGAAGGCAGCCTTTTGTTTTGAGCCGATATATCCGGCAAACAATCGATCAGTCCAATCGTGTAAGGGTGGGCAGGGTTCTTCAATATGTGTTCAACTGGAGCGACTTCGACTACCTTGCCTCCATATATTACAGCCGCCCTGTCGCCTATCTCTTTTACCAGTGACAGGTCATGTGTAATAAAAATAATGGACATACCCCTGCCATTTTTAAGCTCCTGCAATATGTTTATTATCTGTGCTCGGATAGTGACATCTACAGCCGTGGTCGGCTCATCAGCGATGAGAATGGCAGGGTTGCATGAAAGGCTCATGGCGATCATAGCCCTCTGTTTCATCCCTCCCGACATCTGGTGTGGGTACATTTTTAGAGCGCGTCCAGGCTGTGGTATATTCATTTCCTCCATCAGCGTCCGAGCTTTATCCAGGGCCTCAGGCCGGCTGACCCGTTCATGGACCATAACCTGCTCGGCAATCTGGTCGCCTATAGTAAAAACTGGGTTGAGCGCCGACTGTGCATTTTGAAACACCATGGCGACATCCTTGCCCCTGATCTTCCTGAGGTATGGCATCGTGCATTTGGTAAGGTCGGTGCCCCCATAAATGACCTCCCCCTGAACTATCCTGCCCGGCGGGCTATCGAAAAGACGCAGAATCGAAAGAGCTGTAACCGATTTCCCGCAGCCGGACTCGCCTACCAGGCAAAGGCATTCTCCACTCTTGAGAGCGAAATCCACTCCATTCACAGCTTTAACTATGCCGCGGCGTGTGAAGAACCATGTCTTCAGGTTAATTACTTCAAGAATGGTCTTAGACTTCATTTCCGCATAATTTCCGTATACAGATTTCATATAATAGCTTTTGGATCGAAGGCATCCCTCAGTCCGTCACCAAAGAAATTGAAGGAAAGAACTGTGAGGAAGAGCATAATGCCGGGCTCAACAGCTACCCACCATGCCGTGTCCAGGCTGTGCTGGCCGGTATTCAGGATCGTTCCCCAGCTCGTGCTCATGGGATCCCCCAGCCCGATGAAGCTCAATGCCGCCTCAGCCATTATTACACCGGGTATGGACAGCGTAGCCATCACTATAACAAGGCTGCTGACATTGGGGATCAGATGATTAAACATTATCCGGGTATCGCTGGCTCCCAACGCCCTTGAGGCGGTGATAAAATCCCTGGTCCTGATAGACAGCGTCTCGCTACGGATGAGTCGCGCTGCGCCTGTCCAGCCCGTCAGGCCTATAACCAGCACTATGATCGCCAAGCTCGGCCCAAAGATAAAAACGATCATTACGAGCAGCAGAAAAAAAGGAAAAGTCATCATGATATCGGTGAAGCGCATCAGCACATTATCCACCCACCCACCCGAGTAAGCTGACAGAACGCCGATAAACGTGCCCAGAAAAATGGCTATGCCGGTGGCCAGCAGGCCGACCAGCAGCGATATTCTGGCCCCGGAAATCAGCATGGCAAGCATATCGCGCCCTTTGCTATCAGTGCCCAGCGGGTGATCCGGCCTTCCTCGTATAACCGTGGTTGTGAATTCTCCTGTCTTGATATCGTAAACCGATTCATCGATTGAAAAGCCGATGGGAGGCAGGTTCTTAATCTCAAAATCAGTTTTTTGCGGATCCGGGATAAAAACCGGGCCAAATATGCCGACGAGTGAAAGGAAGACAATAAAAACCAGGCCGGCGATAGACATCCTGTTTTTACTCAGCCTTTCCCAATAGTAATGCAGCAATCTTTGATCGACGGCCGGTTTGCTGCGGCGGGTCTGTTTAATGTCAGTCATATCTAATCCTCGGGTCCAGGTAGGTATAGATCAGGTCCGTCGCGAGGTTGATGAAGAGCACCAGGAAAGTTCCGATCAATGTAACGGCTACCACTACGGCATAGTCGTTGGCAAAAATAGCGTTGAAAGAGACCTGCCCCAACCCGGGTATACCGAATACAATCTCAGTAAGGTATGCACCTCCGAAAACGATGCTGCCCAGGTCGAACATAATAATCGTCACCAGCGGCAGGACTGCGTTGCGCAGGACATGTTTGCCGATGACCGTCTTCTCCGGAAGGCCCTTAGCGCGCGCCGTAGTAACGAAATCCTTGCGCAGATTATCCAGCATGGCGGACCTCGTGTAACGCAGGTAGCCCGCCAACTCTCCTATGCCCAGCGCCAGCACAGGCATGATCAGTTGCTTGAGGTTTTCCAGCGACCAGATCGAATAGGCTGTATCATAATATGTCTTGAACCATCCCAGGTACACTGCAAAAACCATTATCAGCATCAGCCCCAGCCAGAACCCCGGTATGGATATGCCGATAAATGAAAAGATGGAAGCAGCGTAATCTATCCTGGTATTCTGCTTGACCGCTGCCAGCATCCCGAGGCCTACACCGAGTATTATGGCAAAAATAGTAGCCAGCAAGATGAGCTGGAAGGAATATATCCAGTGTGACGCGATCAGATCATAGACCGTCTGCGATGTACTGAAAGACCAGCCCCATTTTCCCTGCAGCAAATTCCCCATATAGATAAAATACTGCTCTATAATCGGCTTATCCAGCCCGTAGCGCGCTTCAATAGACTGGCGCACGGATTCTACATCCTGGCCTCTGGCTGCAATATTGAGAATGTACCTGTCCACGGGAGATGTTGGGCCAAGCCGAAGCAGGATAAAGGTAATTGTCATTATGCCCCAGGCGATGATAACGCTGTAGACAATACGCTTGATAATATAGCTGCGCATCTAAATCAGCCTGGTGCAGCGCTCATTGAGCAGGCAATTGCTATGGTCTTTTATTCAAAGCGCCACAGGTAGTAATTATAACCCATGTTAATGCCCGGCTCGATGCCTTTGACATTTTTTTGGAATCCCCGGTTGGCCCGTGTATAGATAATAAAGTCCACCGGCTGCTCCTCCGATATGATGCGTGCCAGCTCCCCGTACATCACCGACCGGTCATCTTTATTCATACCTTCCCTGGAGCGAACTTTCTGGAAAAGCTGATCAACGCCGTCGTTAAAAAAGCCGAATGAATTGAGCCCGCCATCTGATGCAAAGAAAACGCGGCTCCCCGAAGGCGCAAGGGGATCAGTATTATGCCCCATCAGTGTCATGTCCCAGGCCTCGTCACTCACTGCACGAGGCCCGTTGTTATACCGTGGTTCCTGATTAGTGCCGGGCTCCCTGTTCATCATATACTGCCGCAAGAGAGTTGGCCATTGAACCCACTTGACCTCAACATCGACACCGACTGCCGCCAGTTCCTGTTTAATCAGCAGCGACATGGATTCCACCACATCGCTGCCCGGGGTGGTAACCATGAGCAGCTTAACCGGCTTGCCGTCTTTGCCCAGCAGAACGTCACGGCCATCGCTTTTGGTGTATTCGTATCCGGCAGCTTTGAGCATCTGCATGGCCTCCTGCTTATCGTTAAGCGGGGCCACACCCAATTTCATCACCGTATTATCGCTATACCAGGGTGAACTGGATGGGATAAAGCTGTAAGCCGGTTCAGCGAAACCCAGGAAAATTTTCCTGGCAATAGTATCCTTGTCTATCGCCATGGACAGCGCCTGCCGGACTTCCTTTATACGCAGACCTTCCCAACCGTTCTCCCTCTGATTATAAGCGATTATGTTATAGCCGCGCGTAGGCACGGTGTACACGTTGATGCCCTGCATATTTTTGAACTTGGCCACGTTCTGCGGCTCGATCCCGCAATAGGTGATGTCGCCTGCCTCAAGGGCGGCCTGCATCACCGCCGAAGTACCAAACATTTTTACTATATATTCCTCGAAAAACGGCGCGCCGTCGTATTTGCCCAGGAAGTACCCCGGGTTCCTCGACAGCACGTATTTATCGTTCTTCAGCCACTGTTTGAATTTGTATGGTCCAAGGTTACCCGTATACGAGAGGTCGTTAAACTCCCTGGCCTGGGTAAAAGCCTCCACGTTTCCCTCGTATTTGACCGCAATATATTTTGGGTAGGGTATCAGGTTGTATAACGTGTAGACGAACTCCGGCTGCACCGTTTGACGCGTTATTATGAAAGTGGTGTCATTAATCACGGCGGGTGTAACATAAACGTTCTTGCCACCCACATCCTCCAACCAATCATCCTTGTAGTTGTAGTTGAGCCAGTCTGAAAACATTAGCTTTTCAAGAGTATAGACGTAATCAGCCGCCGTCACCGTCGAACCATCGCTCCATTCGAGATCGTCACGTATGGTTACAGTATAAACCAGGCCATCGGGGGAGACCTCGATATCCCTGGCCAGGCAGCGAAGCACGATGTTGAATTTGTTATCGTAATTTGCCAGCGATTCCAACGTGTACCCAACATATCCAAAAGAGGAAGCGTCGGCAGCGAGTATCCAGTTGAGGGTCTCGGCCTCACCCCCGGACACGTCGCCCTCGATAAAGCTGCCCCTGGGAGCAGGAGTCGCACAGCCCGGCAACGACAAAGTCAACAGTGCCGCTATTACAACAGCAGCTATACTATACTTGAATCCCGTACTATTCAATCCTTGCCACCCCTGCTTATCCAGCCCGCCGATTTACTCCTCGTACCAGAACTGGTAGTTGTAAAGCATGTTGACCCCGGGTTCAACTCCCTTGATCTTGTCGGCCAGGGCAAAATTATCCTTGTAATAGACGAGGAAATCCACAGGCTGGGCTTCTGATATAGCCTGCGCGAGCTCATCGTATATCTTCTGCCTGTTGACAGGGTCAATGGCCTCCGCGGAGGCTGCCTTCTTATAAATGGCATCCACCTTATCATCAAAAAAGCCGAACATGTTCAACCTGCCTGTAGGTGAGAAGAAAACCTCGCTGTGGCCGATGGTCAGGGCATCTCCGAATGATGACAGGATGACAAGATCCCATGGCTGGTTACTCACCGCCCCCGGCCCGCTGTTATAACTTGGATCCCTATCGCTGCCCGGCACCTTGTTCATGTAAATCTCGCGTGCGACAAAATCCTGCACCTGGTACTTGGGTTCAACTTCAAACCCGATATCCCTCAGGTTCAAGCCGACGATGTAGGCCGCCGCCTTTTGCACTTCGCTGTCAATGGCAACTGGCAAGATCAATTTTATTGATTTGCCATCCTCGTCCACAAAGCGCTGCTTTCCGTCGATTTCCTTCATCTCGAAGCCTGCACTTTTTATCAGGTCAATAGCCTTTTGAGTATCAGCGGCCGTGTTCATACCGTATTTTTGGACCGCATTCTCGCTGTACCAGGGTGAATAAGGGGGGATAACGCCGTAAGCTGCCTCTGCATAGCCACCAAAAATGTCGTTGATTATGGCAGGCTTATCGATGGCCATAGACAGCGCCTGCCTCACCCTGGGATCTTTCAGACCGGCCCAGCCATTGGCGCGCTGGTTATAGGCAACCATCAAGAACTGACCCGATGGCAGCGCCACAACTCTGAGGTCCTTATTGTTGCGGAAAGAATTGGCATCCTGCGGTTCAATAAACGCATACGATATCTGCCCGCTATTCAGTCCTTCATTTATGACCTGCTGCAGACCGGGTTGGTTGATGATATAGCCCTCAAAATAAGGGGCGCCGGTATCTTTGCCAAGGTAATAATCCGGATTACGCTCCATCATCAGTCCCTCGGCTGAGGTCCAGGCAACAGGCCTGTAGGGGCCCAGGTTGCCGCAGTAGCTCATATTATTTAACTCCGGTGCGGAGATGAATTCATCGGCCATGTTCTCGTAGTGACTAACAATATTCTTGGGATACGGCATCAAATCATATACGGCATATTCAAAGTTGGGGTCGACGGTTTTCCTGACGATTTTGAAAACCGTGCCGCTTACGGCTTCTGCGGAAACCGGCATCAAATTGCCGTCGACTTTTTCCTGCCAGCGGGATTTGTCGGCGCAGTCCAGCCAGTCCGCCAGCATGATATTGTTTATGGTGTATACGTAGTCATCCGCCGTCACCATGGTTCCATCGCTCCATTTCAAGCCATCCCTGATGGTAACCGTATACAGCAGACCGTCGGGTGTCACGTCCAGTGCCTTTGCCATGCACCTGGGTTGGAGCTTGTATTGATTATCGAAAACAGCCAGAGGTTCCACTATAAAGCTGGCGTATCTCCGGGAGGCTCCACCGTCAGTGGCAATTATCCAGTTAAGCGTCTGTGCGCTTTCACCAAGGTGTGATTCAACGAATATTCCTTTCACCTGGTGCAATTGCGGTCTTGTTGATGTGCAGGCCGGTAAAAGCATGGTGAAAACAGCAATGATCATGGCTACGATTATTATCTTCTTCATTTCTCTCCTTTTACTTCTTCGTCTTATAACGCATCAACCGCAGATTGGTTGCAGATTTTTATTAATAAGTGCGGGAAATCTTAACTATGGTCCTTTCTGACCGCGGCAGATTATATTAACATAATTTCACGTCTATATGAAGCGTTTCTTCATACCCTCTATCAGTTCATCCACCTTCTCCGTGGTATCAGCTCCCACACGCTGCATGGCTGTATCTATCTTATCGTACTTCGCAGCATCATAAATATCGTTAAGCTTTTCATAGAGGCCGGCACGCCTTCCCAGGCGGTAATTGAGCTTCTCCTTGAGCGGCATCCCCAGATAACGCTCAACTGCGTCCAGGCAAGACTGCCTGGCCTGCGGAAATCTCCCTTCCAGTTCCGGCAGGAGGTTCAGTATATGGTCGCTCTTCAGTTCTCCCGTGAAATCCAGCCTAGCAATAAACTCACCGATCTCCCTTACGATCTCATCCTCGGTCAGCATATCATACTCACCCGACTGAACCCTTGCCCATAGAGAAAGTGTCTCGCCCATCATCAGCGTCCGCAGCCTGATAAAATCCGGGTTTATCTGGTTGAGGACTGCGGCCGACTGTTCCGCATGTTCCTTCGACCAGCGCCTGCCGCCCAATCCCGGCATGTAGTATTCAGACAGCTCCATACCGGCTTCCTTTATATTGATGCCTCCCCTGACATGATCGTCGGCGGTCATACCCTTATCTACGAACTTGAGCACGTCGTCCGAGCCACTCTCCATACCTATATGAATGCGCGACAGCCCGGCCTGCTTCAGTTCGATAAACTCCTTCACGCTTTTCTTGGCCGCGGTCTTCGAGCGGCAATATGATGTAATTCGATTAAGATCGGGGAAGTTGTCTTTCAGCGCTGATACGACCCTCAGCAGGTCTGCATGACGCATGATGATACTGTTGGCATCCTGTAAAAAGGCCGATCTACCCCCTGCCCACTGCCACAGCGACACCTGCCTGATGGAGTCGTTATTGGTGAGCAGGCTGTGTATATAGGCAGCCACCTCGCGCGGTTGGTTGCCAAAGCCGTTTTGCCGCCCAAATTCTTTAATGCCTTCCACTATCGCTTTGGCTATTTCTATATCTCTTATCACGTCCTCAACAGGCCGCAGCTCAAATTTTTGCCCCTTGTAGGTATGGCAGAAAGAGCACCTGTTCCAGGGGCAATTGCGAGTGGCGCGGATAAGCAGTGAATAAGCTTCGCTGGGAGGCCGGATTGGGCCTGTTTCGAAGTAGTATTCGTTCAGCTTTGCCAAATCCATATTGCCCTAATTTTAACGCTTTAGTATCAGCGGGGGAAATCACTCACAGCAAGGCACCGTAACGATTAAAGTGGTAAAATTCCATATCATGCGTAAGATAGCAAACGGCATTAGCGTGGTTTCTTTCGATGTGGAGGGAACCCTGGTGACCACTGATTTCAGCAGCGCGATCTGGTTTGAGCTGATACCGGGACGCTACGCCAAGAGGTATGGATTAAGTTTTGAAGAGGCCACCACGAAGGTCAGGCAGGCCTACGACAGCGTGGGCGATCAGTGCCTGGAGTGGTACGACGTGCAGTACTGGTTCACCCGCTTCGACCTGGGAGATGCAGATATCGCCATGGAGGAACTGCAGCCCAGGGTGCAATACTACACCGATACTAAAGACGTGCTCAAACAGCTGCAGAACCGGTACAGGTTGAGCGTGGCATCGGGGTCGCCCAGGCCATTCTTAAAACACCTGCTGAGGGACATCGCGCATCATTTCAGCGCAATTTATTCGTCAACTACTGATTTCCAGCAGGTCAAGACCGCTGATTTTTGGGCCTGCATGTGCCGTGACCTGGGTGTAGATCCCGGGCAGGTAATACATGTGGGCGATCACATGCAGTTCGACTTCATTGAGCCAGCCAGCATCGGTATAAAGGCCTACCATCTCGACCGCAATAGAATAAACGGCGCTGCAAAATCGCTTCAAAGTCTGAGTGAACTGACTTGCCTTTTGGCAGGCATATAATTAAATTACGGAGGTGGAGAATGCCGATAACAGTCACGACTCTGGTAGAAAATACCGCAGGTGTCCCAACGCTTTATGGCGAATGGGGTCAGAGCCTTCTAGTAGAAGGGGACGGGCTGAGAATCCTGTTTGATACGGGCCCGAGCCGGCACATCCTTGACAACGCGGAGAAACTTGGTGTCGATCTCAGCACGATAGATAAAATAGTCGTCAGCCACGGACATTACGATCATACCGGCGGCCTCGAAAGTGTCCTGGTCCTGATAAAAGGTTCAGGCAACCGACCGGGTGGTATCGAGGTTATAGCCCACCCAGACATCTTTGAGGGGAAATACTTTCACCTGAAAGGCTTGGTTACCAGGGACATAGGTATGCCATGCACGCGTGCCGAGTTCGAAGCCCTTGGGGCAAACTTCAACCTCTCACGTGACCCCGTCAGGCTGTCGGAGAACATCATGACCACCGGCGAGGTGCAGATCAGCGTTGATTACGAGCAGATCGACGCTAATCTGCATGTCAAAGATGCAGAGGAATATGTCCCTGACCTCCTTGCTGACGACCTTTCCATGGTTATTAAAACAGAGAAGGGATTGATCGTTTTATTGGGATGCGGCCACAGGGGTCTGATCAATACTATCTTGCATGCACAGAAAATTACAGGAGTCAATCAAATCTACGCTGTGATCGGCGGCACTCACCTTGTCAGTGCCAGTAAAACCCAGATGGATGAAACAATCAAAGCGCTCAAGAATTTCAAAATTTCCAAGTTGGGTGTCTCGCACTGTACCGGCCTGAAATCCGGCGCCATCCTGGCAAATGAATTCAGCGATTCTTTCTTTTTCAACAGCGCCGGCACCAAGACTCTGCTTTAATATAGCTGGTTAAAAAAGAAGCCGCTCAATCTTAATCAAAGGCAACAACCTTTCCACATCTCGCATGTGGCAAAGTTCTGTGCCTGGCGTTAGCGTGGCTGCTGTCCCGGTGGCAACGGCAAAGCGCGAGGCCTCTTCCAGGCTGCCATTGTTGCTCAGCTTAAATATCAGCCCTGCCACGGTAGAATCTCCTGCGCCTACGGTGCTCATAACATCCACGTTTGGCGGCACAACTTTGTAAACCGCATCTTTATCGCCGATAATCATGCCTCCCCTCCCGCGCGATATTGCTGCGATGCCGATGCCACCGCTGATTAATGTCTTCACTGCATGTATGATATCTTGCTCGTTGGAGAGCTCCACGCCCATGGCAGTTTGCGCCTCCCGCACATTGGGCTTGACCACGTCCGGCCTGGCCTTAATCCCTTCCTGGAGCCAGAGATCGGCTGAATCAAGCACCGTGGTAATGCCTAATCCCTTCATTTTCTGGATCAAGTCCCTGTAGATGTAATAGGGCACACCCGGCGGCACGCTGCCGGCCATCACAATATAGCGGGGTTTGGGCTTAATGGACGTTATCTTAACCACCAGCTTTTCGAGTTCACCCGCAGATATCCTGGGCCCGGGTGCAGAAATCCTGGTCTGACAATGAGTTTTGAGATCAGTGATGATGAAGTTCCTCCTGATCTCCGCCCTGATGGGAGTAAAATCGCATGGTACGCCCTGCTGCCTTAAAACAGACTTGAGTGTCCTCCCTGCAAATCCACCCACGAAGCCGTATGCAGTAGTCGCACCACCCAATTCCTTCACCACCCTGGAAACATTGATGCCTTTACCCCCGGGCTCGCGCTTGAAACTCACCCAACGATTGGTGTCGTCCAGGATAAGATTCTCAACCGCCACGTGTCTGTCCAGCGATGGATTAAGTGTTACGGTGGCTATCAATCAGATCTTCTCCACTTTGAGCATGTTGGTAGTCCCGGATTTCCCCATGGGCACACCCGCAGTCACCACCACCAGATCTCCATCAGCGCAAAGTCCGCACCTGCGCCCCGCGTCCGCAGCCTCTGTGAACATACTCAGAACCAATTTGGGTTCACGTACCTTCAAAGCGGTCACACCCCATGAAAGAGATAACTGCCTCCGGGTGGATTCAATAGCAGTTATGGCCAGTATCGGCGTGCGGGGCCGGTATTTTGATACGCGCCTGGCTGTGCTGCCCGAAGCCGTATAGGCAATGATAGCCCTGACCCCCAGCTGATACGCTATGTGGCAGGCTGCATAGCTGATGGCGTCATCGGTCAGCGGCTGCAGGTCCTTGCCACGGCTGGCCAGGATTTCATCGTAGGGCAGGGCGCTTTCAGCCTCCAGGGCTATCAGCGACATCATATCCACAGTCTCTACAGGGTAATCCCCGATGGCTGTTTCCTCGGAGAGCATGATAGCGTCCGTGCCGTCGAAGATGGCATTGGCCACGTCAGTGGCTTCAGCACGTGTAGGCATGGGTGAATCAACCATCGACTCCAGCATCTGGGTAGCCACGATAACGGGCTTACCAACGTGGTTGCATTTCCTGATAAGCTCTTTTTGAACAATCGGCACGCGCTGAATAGGTATTTGTACGCCGAGGTCCCCCCTTGCCACCATGACGCCGTCCGCAGCTTCAAGTATCTCATCAAAATTATTAAGCCCTTCGATGCGTTCGATCTTGGCGATGATCTTGGCCGTCGAGCCGCGCTCGTGCAAGAATTCCCTTACCTTCATCACGTCATCGGCCTTGCGTACAAAGGACAGCCCCACAAAATCAATATCCTGCGTTACAGCGAAATCGATGTGTTTCCAGTCTTCTTCCGTCACGGCATCTATATCCCATGTCACACCGGGCACGGTCACTCCCTTGTTATCAAAAAGCCTTCCCCCCGCAGTGACCTTGCACTTCACTGAATCAGCCTTGATCGATTCAACTTCCAGTTGAATCAACCCGTCATCCAACAAAATGGTCTGCCCCAGCTTCACATGGTGGGGAAGATCGGGCAGGTCGACTGAGACCTGGGATTCGTCCCCCAGGACATCCCGTGTAGTCAAGATAAAGGCAGCGCCCTCCCGGAGCTTGATACCGCCTTTTTTTACCTTCCCTGTCCTATCCTTTGGGCCTGGCAGGTCAAGCAATATCGCCGGCGATAGTTTAAGCTTCTTTGCTTCGCGGCGCAGCAGTTCAAGATACTCGGCATGTTCCTCTATGGTGCCATGCGAGGCGTTAATGCGGGCAACGTTCATCCCTGACTGGAGCAGCTGTTTGATCACGGAAGGCACTATGCTACTGGGACCGATAGTGCACACGATCTTGGTTTTACGCAGGGTCACATCCTGCCGCGGCAACTTGGCCATCTCAAAACTCAATACTCAGTGTACCAGCCTGCGCCTGGTCCGGCCAGACTTTCTGCACTCAAATTAAACTTGCTGTACCAGGGCCGTCCATAACGGCCGGCTATTTCAACCAGTTCCTGCATCCGCTTGGCCGCAACCCCCGATAAAAAGCTTCCCCTGCCATCCCTCGAATCCATTTCAGTCGCCTCCTGCCATATCGCCCGCCCGCCCAGGAATCCGGAAGCGCCGGCCCGGCATGCTATGGTCACCTGTTTTTTAAAAGTATCATAGTCCACACCCGCGCTAAGTATCACCCAGGGAACAGATGAAGCCTTATCCAACTGACGGCAGTACCCGGCCAGCCTGTCCTCATCTTGCTCATATTTCATGTCAGCGGGGAACTCTGCCTTCAGCACGTCGATGGGCAGCGCTGTTATCTGCCGCGCTGTCTCAATCACCATTTGCGGCAAACTGCGGGCGAAGTCGGCTGAATCAACAGCCTCACCTTCAACATGGTAAGTTTTGGGCTCCACTAAAAATGGAATATCGTATTTAATGCAGTCACCGGCAACCCTGTCGATGACCTTAAGCTGCCTGGCTGCTAGTTTAGTGATATCAGGCCTGTAGTAAACCAATATTTTCACTGCCGAGGCGCCCATGCGTTTGATCTTCTCCACGCTCCAGTCCCTGAGCAGCACAGTCAGCCGCCCGGTAGGATCCCTCTGGTATCCCGTAGCCTCGATGCTCACCAGCAGGCCTGTCTGCCCTCTCAGGGCACCGGAGGCTATGCACTGCGCGGCCCCGTACTCAGGGTCGAGTAGTATGCCGCTGGAGTAGGGTCCCAGCGCCGAGCACATGTCCAGCTTCATCTGTACGATCTCGGCGTAATCGGGCTTATCATGCTGTGTTTCCTCCATCATGCTGACGAGCCCGGACCGATGGTCCATAGCGCACATGACCAGCAGCCCCGACGGAGTGGCTATCTGTTGCAGGCCTCTGATTTTTCCGATAGTTAGCTGCTTGTTCTTTTCTTTCATGATAGTTATCAATATAGCTGTTTACAATCCAGATTACAAGTCTGTCCACCTTATCTCCCTGTTAATAAAACAGCAGAAGATTTATAATTACAAGTTGTTCGCCCGGACACCGGGCATAGCGCAGTTCCGCGGTAACAGCAATGCAAGTAACAAGTACCTTAGATTCATACAATATCAACTCAGTTTGCTGCAACAGCAAACTGACTTGGCATTATATCGAAAAGGCTACGGAACGCGAGGTCCAATACCTGGCCGATACTTTCCACTTCCATACTCTTGCGCTGGATGACGTGCTTAGCCGCAACCAGCGTCCCAAAATCGACGACTACGACACCTACTTATTCATCGTCCTCCACTTCCCCGTTTTCGATAAGACCAACCGTGTTACCACACCCAGCGAACTTGATATCTTCATAGGTGAGAATTTCGTGGTCACCAGCCACAAGGGGGACCTCAAGCCTCTTTCCAAGCTGTTCAACGAATGCTCGATAGATGAAAATATCCGCCAGAAATATATGGGGCGAAGCGCCAGTTTCCTCTTCTACCAGTTGCTAGACCGGCTGGTTAACTATTGCTTCCCCATCCTGGACAGGATCGAGGATAACATCGATAAAATCGAGGACTTGATATTCTCCCGTGCCGTTCCCGAGACGGTGCGCGAGATTTCAATGATACGGCGTGACCTGATCTCCTTCCGCCGCATTGTCCACCCGCAGATATCCGTGCTGGAAGAGCTGGAAAAAGAGAAATATCCGTTTTTCAAAGAGGACCAGGACGTGTATTTTGGCGATATAGCTGACCATATACGCAAGATCTGGGACGGGCTGGAGGACTGCAAGGAGGTAGTGGACGGGTTGGCGGATACCAGCAACTGGCTCACATCGCATCGCATCCAGGAAGTGATGCGGGTGTTGACGATAGTCATGGCGCTGATGGCGCCGGCCACCCTTATTGCCAGCATATACGGAATGAATATCCATCTGCCGGGTGGGAACGGTGCGGGTGACTTCCTTGCTTTCATGCTTGTCATCGGTTTCATGCTGGTTACCGCCGGCGCGATGCTGTGGTATTTTCACCGCAAGAACTGGATTTAGACAGCGGCAGATGGGGGTAACCGGCAGATTGTCTTACTCGTACAGGTTCGTTTTTATAACAGGTCTCTTCATTACGACCATTCTGGCTTCCAATATCCTTCTCGTTAAGCAGATCGACCTTTGCGGCCTGACCATCCCGGCCGCCATCGTTGTTTTTCCGATCAGCTACATCTTCGGGGATGTGCTTACAGAGGTGTACGGCTACGGCCAGGCCAGGCGCGTTATCTGGTTGGGCTTTTTCTGCAACCTTATACTGATCATCTCTATATGGCTGGTGGGCATCCTGCCATCGGCATCGGTCTTCGATGCCCAGGACGCCTATGAGCGGATCTTGGGCAGCACACCTCGATTCCTGCTGGCGTCTTTCACCGCTTACCTGGCCGGAGAGTTTGTTAATTCCTACATAATGGCCCGCATGAAGATGATCACAGAAGGTAAATGGCTATGGATGCGCACTATCGCATCAACCACAGCCGGAGAGGCCGTCGACACGGCAATCGTGCTCCTCGTCGGCTTCTGGGGAGTGCTGCCGCCTGCGATCATTTTTAGTATGATATTCTGGCACTGGCTGCTTAAAACCATCTATGAAGTCCTGGCCACGCCGCTGACCTATCTACTGGTTGGACATCTTAAGAAGGTTGAGAAACTGGACACTTATGACTACGGAACTGATTTCAACCCCTTGCGGGCTGATTGATTAAGACCTAAAATTTGGTAGAGAAGTGGAACAGCGGTTTATAGTGGATGCAAATGTGGGTAAACTCGCCAAATGGCTGCGAATGATGGGTTATGATACGCTTTTTTTCAACGGGACTGACGACGGGATCATGGTTAAACTGGCGCTGGAACAGGGCAGGACCGTTATCACCCGTGACACCGAGTTCATGAAAAGGCGGGCTGTCTCCAGCGGACGTGTCAGTGCCCTGCTGATATCGGGTGATGAGCCTGCCGCACAGATGAAGTCAGCGATCGCAAAGCTGGGCCTGAATAAAGGTTACAGGCCCTTTACCCGCTGCCTTGAATGCAACGCCGAGCTCTGCCACAGGGATAAAAATGAGGTGGCCGGGGCCGTGCCGGAAAGGGTATACAGCTTGCAGGAACAATATATGCAATGCCCGTCCTGTGGGCGAATCTATTGGCGCGGCACTCACTGGGTTGCCATGAACAGGAAGCTGGATGAACTCGGCGAGCACAGTCAGCGAACATCGCGAGGAGAAACCGATGAAAGTCGTAACTTCTGACCAGATGAGGTCCATAGACCGCCGAGCAGCGGAAGCAGGTATAGCGACGGATTTCCTCATGGAGAACGCGGGACGTGCTGTGGCGGAGGAGACGCGCGGCTTCGTCGATTATATAGCGGGGAGGATTGTCCTTGTGCTGGTCGGGCCGGGCAACAATGGGGGGGACGCACTTGTGGCCGCAAGGTATCTCCATGACTGGGGGTCAGATGTCAGTATATATCTGATGAGCGAAAGACCGCCGGGAGATAAAAACCTGGCTCTGGCAAAGCAACGCGACATACCGCTGGCTTTTCTCCACAAGGATATCAAGTACGCTAAACTGAAGAAGGTCCTGGCTACGGCAGAAGTGGTGATCGACGGCATCCTCGGTACGGGCCGCGCCCGCCCGATCGAGGGCAGGTTCAAGGATATACTCAGCAGTGTCAACCTTGAGAAACAGCGCCGGCCACAGCTTATCATAGTAGCCATAGATATCCCAACCGGGATGAATGCGGACAGCGGCGCCGTAGATCAGAGCTGCCTGAAAGCAGATCTGACGATAACGCTGGGACTGCCCAAGCCCGGCCTTTACAGTTTCCCGGGCGCGGGCATGGCCGGAAAGGTCATGATTGCCGATATCGGCATACCCGACAGGCTGAGCCGCAGCATAAAAACCGAGTTGATAGATGACAGGTGGGCCCAATCGGCGCTGCCGGCACGGCCGGCCAGCGCTAACAAGGGCACTTTCGGCAGGGTGCTGGCTGTGGTGGGATCGGAAAACTATATTGGGGCAGCATATCTGGCCTGCATGGGCGCCGCCAGGGTTGGAGCGGGTGTAGTCACGTTATCAACGGCCAAAAGCCTTCAGCCTATACTGGCTTCCAAGCTTACCGAAGCTACTTATGCACCTCTGCCGGAGGCAGCAAAAGGCATACTTTCCGAAAAGGCATCGGCTGCCATTCTCAGCATACTGCCATATTACCGTGTCCTGTTGATGGGCTGCGGGTTGGGACAACATCCACACACGAGGAATTTCGTACAAAACGTTCTGTCCGGCCTGCCGGAGAACCCGCCCGTGCTTATATTGGATGCGGACGCTCTGAATATAGTTTCGGGGATAGACGGGTGGTGGAAACAGCTTCCATCCAGCGCTATCGTAACTCCCCACGCCGGTGAAATGTCCAGGCTGATTGGCGTATCCATAGAGCGGCTGCAGGGAAACAGGCTGGAGATATGCCGCAGGGCTGCAGCTGACTGGGGCAAGGTCGTGGTGCTTAAAGGGGCCTTCACAGTGATAGCTGACCCGGCGGGCCGCGTACGAATCAGCGATTATGCCAGTGCAGGACTGGCCTCGGCCGGCACCGGAGATGTCCTGGCGGGTGCGATTGCCGGCCTGGCCGGCCAGGGACTATCGCCTTTCGATGCCGCCGTCCTGGGAGTATACCTGCATGCAGCAGCGGGCGAACGCGTGAAAGATGAACTTGGCGATGCCGGCATGCTGGCTACAGACCTGCTGCCAGCCCTGCCCAGGACGATCAAGGAATTGAAGGAAAAGCGTATATAAGCACTCGCAATGACAGGCTTATTTATGTCATAATGAGTTGCCATGTTACTAGCCATTGATATAGGCAATACCAACGTGACTTTCGGCGTCTTCGACGGGGATAAGATCAAGACGACCTGGCGCGTCTCAACCGCCATCCACCGCACATCTGATGAATACGCTCATCTCATACTCTCATTGATGGAACGTAAGGGCGTGACAGGAACGCAGATCAAGGACGCGGTCATCTGCAGCGTAGTCCCTCCCATGCTGATAGTATTTGAGCAAGTATGCAAGAGCTTTCTCCAGAAGGCCCCTCTTATAGTGGAAGCCGGCGTTAAAACCGGCGTGCGCATAGATATGGACAATCCCCGCGAGGTAGGCCCCGACCGCATTGTCAATGCAGTCGCCGCCCACCAGCTCTACGGCGGGCCGGTCATCGTTATCGATATGGGTACGGCCACTACGATAGATGTGGTCTCCAAGGACGGACGCTACATCGGAGGAGCTATTGCGCCTGGCATATCCATAGCAACGGAGGCGCTTTTTACCCGCACGGCCGTTCTACCCAGGATCGAGCTGGCGATTCCCAAGAAGGCCATCGGCCGCAATACTGTGGCAGCCATGCAGTCGGGCATCGTGTTCGGGTATATAGGTCTGATAGAGGGCCTGGTGCTTCGTATACAGGCCGAACTGGAAGAGAAAGCACGGGTGGTTGCCACTGGCGGCTTCGCCGGCATGGCTCCTCAGGCTACCAGCCTGATAGAGATTGTCAACCCGGACCTGACCCTTATCGGCCTTCGATTGATTTATAATATGAACAGGGACTGATTTTACGATTATAGGAAAGGGCGCAGCTTCAGTTGCGCTGATTGGAAGGTAATTACATGGCAAACAAAGTAAAAACCCTCATACTGGGAGTCACCGGCAGCATAGCCGCGTACAAGGCGGCTGAGCTTGCCAGCCGCTTCACCGCGGAGGGCTTCCGCGTGGATGTTATCATGACACAGTCGGCGCAACAATTTATCCTCCCACTCACCTTTCGCAGCATTACAGGGCGCCCGGTGGTCACTACCATGTGGGACCTTGCCTCCGAGTTCAGCGTCGAACATATTGCGCTGGCCGAGGCGGCCGACGTCGTCCTGATCGCACCTGCCACTGCCAATATCATCGCGAAAATCGCCTGCGGGATGGCCGACGACATGCTGTCCTGCACCGTGCTGGCCACAAAAGCGCCCATCGTTATCGCCCCGGCTATGAACGACAATATGTGGTCCAACGCGGTTACCCGGGAGAACGTGGCCAGGCTATCGAAGCGCGGGGTTACCTTTGTCGGCCCGGCGCGTGGCAGGCTGGCTTCGGGCAAAATGGGCCTGGGTCGGCTCACCGAGCTGGACGATATCTACGGCATCACCCTGCAGGTGCTGGGCAGGAAGAGCGACCTGGCGGGCAAAGCCATCGTGGTCACTGCCGGAGGAACGCAGGAGCCGGTGGACCCAGTTCGCTGCCTGACCAATCGCTCCTCGGGCAAGATGGGCTACGCGGTCGCAGAAGCGGCGCGCAACCGCGGGGCGGAGGTCACACTCATCAGCGCACCGACCAGCCTGGCAGTGCCACCGGGCATTAAGATCATAGGCGTCAGAACGGCAGAGGAGATGTTAAAGGCCGTCCAGGAGGCGATAAAAAAAGCCGATGCGCTTGTCATGGCAGCCGCTGTGGCCGACTTCCGGCCGGTCCAGGCTGCCTCTAAGAAAATCAAGCGACAGGATTTAAGTCAATTGACTGTTGAATTGGAGAGAACCCCCGATATACTGGCCCTGGTCAAGGGAGATTTCATCCGCGTCGGCTTCGCCGCCGAGAGCCACGACTTGGTCTCCAATGCCAGAGAAAAGCTGAAGAGAAAAGGACTGGATTTAATCGTGGCCAATGATATCACCGAGAAGGACTGCGGCTTCGGCACAGATACCAACCGCGTGACCATCATCGACAGCACAGGCAAGATCGATGAACTGCCCCTCCTGTACAAGGGTCAAGTGGCGGAGAGGATACTTGATAGGCTGCTTAATCTGCTGAAATTACGCTGATCAGAACCTGTTAAAGATTCAGTAATACCATATGCTTATATAACCTGACTATGGAATCGTATGAAAAGACCTCACCGAACAGCGAAAAAGTCCTCGGCCGCCTGCTGGGCTTTAGTGATGGCATATTCGCCTTTGCTATTACTCTGCTGATACTTAATCTTGTTCTGCCCACCGGCACCACCAAGGCAGAGCTTCCGCAAGCGCTGATGCAGTTATGGCCTAAATTCATGGCCTTCCTCATCAGCTTCCTGGTGATCGGTCTATACTGGATTATCCACGTGCGCCAGCTCCGCGTTATCTGCAAGTGCGATACGGGATTACTCTGGTTCAACCTGATCTTCCTCATGTTCATAGTGTTGATCCCCTTTTCTACCAGCGTTTTGAGCGATTTCTTCGGGACAGCCAGCGTCACCCTTTATGCGGCGAATATGGCCTGTGCCGGCTATATGGCCACCGGGCTCTGGATATATGCAGTCCGAAGCAAGCTGGTTGACGCGCATCTTGTCCAGGCACAGGTTAAGCGCGGTATAATAATGAACCTTGTTGCGCCCGCCATGTTCACTTTATCAATCGGGCTGGCATTTATCAACGCCGACCTGGCCGCTTATTCGTGGATATTGATGTTTTTCGCGCAGAGGGCCGCCGGTTGGATATTCAAATTGCCGAAGACCAATGACGATATTCGATAAACATGGGGTAAAACATGCCTGATGTACCAAAAGCCTATGAAGCTAAAGATGTAGAGCAGAGCCGCTATAAATTCTGGCTCGATGGCGGGTACTTCAAGCCCAAGATAGATCCCAAGAAGAAGCCCTTCACCATCATCATGCCCCCTCCTAATGTCACCGGCGAGTTGCATGTCGGCCATGCTCTAACAGCAACCCTGGAAGACATCATGACGCGCTGGCACAGGATGCATGGCGAGCCCTCGCTCTGGCTTCCCGGCGTAGACCACGCCGGTATCGCCACCCAGGTTGTAGTCGAGAAAGAACTGGCCAGGGAAGGGCTGGACCGCCACGTGATAGGCCGTGAGAAATTCCTGGAGCGAACCTGGGCCTGGGCCAACAGGTCGCGCAGCGCCATAACCCAGCAACACGAGCGCCTGGGCGCATCCTGCGACTGGTCTCGGGAAAAGTTCACCCTCGACGACGGGCCGGTGAAAGCGGTCAAGACAGCCTTTGTACGCCTTTACGACAAGGGTCTGATATACCGCGGCGAGCGGATTATCAACTGGTGCCCCAGGTGCAGGACAGCCCTCTCAGACCTGGAGGTGCAGAGCAAGGACCTCACCAGCAACATGTGGCACATGAAGTATCCCTACTCGGACGGCAGCGGCCATATAACAGTGGCCACCACACGCCCCGAAACCTACCTGGGCGACGCCGCAGTGGCCGTCAATCCGGAGGACGGCCGCTATACCGCATTGATAGGCAAAAAGGTTGTCCTGCCCTTCATCAACCGCGAGATTCCCATCATAGCCGATGAGGCCATAGACAGGGAGTTCGGCACGGGCATGGTCAAGGTCACCCCTGCGCACGACCCCGTGGACTTCGAGATATCACAGCGCCACGGGCTGCCCGTTATCCACATACTCAATCCCGATGCCAGCATGAACGATAACGCCGGGCCCTATGCCGGGCTGGACAGGTTCGAGGCGCGCAAAAAGATAGTGGAGGATTTCGAGAAGTCCGGCCTGATGGAGAAGATCGAGCCCTACTCTCACGCCATACCTCACTGCTTCCGTTGTTCTACCGTCATCGAGCCCGAGGTCAGCAAGCAGTGGTTCGTCAAGATCACGCCCCTGGCTAAACCGGCGATTGAAGCGGTCAGGGACGGCCGCATAAGTATCATCCCCGAGCGCTTCACTAAAATCTACCTCAACTGGATGGAGAATATCCGCGACTGGTGCATCAGCCGCCAGTTGTGGTGGGGGCACCGTATACCGGTCTGGTACTGCCATACATGCGGCGAGATGACGGTTGCCATGGATACCCCCGTCAAATGCGCCAAATGCGGCAGCGCAGACATCGAGCAGGATCCCGACGTACTGGATACGTGGTTCAGTTCCGGCCTCTGGCCACACTCCACACTGGGCTGGCCCGACCAGACAGAAGACCTGAAATATTTCTATCCCACCTCGGTTATGGAGACCGGATATGACATCCTCTTCTTCTGGGTGGCGCGCATGATCATGATGGGCATTGAGGACGTGGGGGATGTGCCCTTCCGCACAGTTTACCTGCACGGCCTGATACGCGATGAGAAAGGCGAGAAGATGAGCAAAATGAAGGGCAACGTGCTGAACCCCCTGACCGCCATCGATCAATACGGCTGCGATGCCCTGCGCTTCGCGCTCACCACGGGCACTGCGCCTGGCAATGATCTCAACATGGGGCAGCATCGGCTTGAGGCCGGCCGCAACTTCGCCAACAAGATCTGGAACGCAGGGCGCTTCGTGTTGAAGGCACTTGAAACTGAGCCTGTCACAGCTAAAGCCTTTGCCGATCCGGGTTCTAAAAAGCAGAAGGAGATTGAGGACCGCTGGATAATTTCAAGGCTCAGCCGCCTGGTCGGGGAGGTCGACAGGCTGCTAAAGGATTTCCAGTTCGGCGAGGCCGAAAAAGAGATACACGATTTCCTGTGGGGCGAGTTCTGCGACTGGTACATCGAGATATGCAAGCAACGTCTCGGCGGGGCGAATTCACCCATGCCGGTACTGGCCTATGTGCTGGAGTCATCCCTGCGCCTGCTGCACCCCTTCATGCCCTTCATTACGGAGGAGCTGTGGCAGAACCTGAGGGAACGCCTGCCGGAGGACTCGCTCAATACGCCGGCCCTCATTATCACCCCTTACCCGCAGGCAAATGAAAAATTGCTCGATGAGAAATCCGAGCAGGCTATGGATACAGTCATGGAGGTAGTACGCACCATACGCAATGCGCGCGCAGAATATAAGGTTGATCCGGGCAAGTGGATCGAGTCCAGCGTCTATGCCGGCAACCATCAGGCCGAGCTCAAGGGCAAAGCTGCCGTGATCCAGATACTGGCTAAAACACGGCCTTTACACATACTCCCGCGAAATCAGCGACCGTCTAAATCCGAAAAAGCCATGGTCTATGTGCTCAAGGACGCAGACGTGGTCATCCCCCTGGAGGGGATGGTGGACATCGAAGCCGAGAGGGCGCGCCTGTCGAAAGATATGGGCGTGCTGGAACGGGAGATAGCCCGGCTGACCCAGAGGCTGGGGGACGGCCAGTTCACATCCAGAGCGCCGGCCGCGGTGATAGAAAAAGAGAGATCGCGCTTAGAGGAATACGGGGACAAGTTCAACCGAATGAAGTCCGAGCTTCAGCAGCTCGGCTGAGCGCCACGGCTGGACATCTTGCGGTACATCAGCAACAGAGCTTTCTTGGTGTCGCTGGCCACGCGGGGTTTCTCGCTGGTCTTGACCCGGTGGCGAAACAACCAGTAGGTAAATTCCTTCAACTCGGTCAGCGTCAGTGATCTGCGCTGCGGGTATTTCATCTCCCTTTGAAATGCGCTTAGCAGGTCAGACAGCTCCATATGATAGATTATTTTATATGCCCTGGCCGCCTCTTCTTCAGGGCTTAAGGGTATGATACTGGCCTTTCTCACCTCGTAAACGGTGGCCAGCAGCAAAGCCTGCTCGGTCAGCACGCCATAAAGGTAATTAAGGTAAGCCCGGTACTTGGCCGGACCAAGAGCTGCCTTGAATTCCGCCTCGCCGATCTCAATGGGAGGGCGATCGAAGAAAAGCAGGTTGGTCAGTTCATCTTCGGGTATCTGCCCCCTTATCTCATGGCAAAGCCTTTCGGATAGGCGCAGCCAGTCAAATGCCTGCCCTCCCACCAGGTACAGATAACGCTCACCATCATATTCTTCCTCGGGGCTACGCCATATTCTTATAGCCTCCAGCAGAGCGGTGTACCAGTTTGTGCCGGCCCTGACCTGGTCCTTGAGATGCCTGATGGCGCGGGCATCTCCTGACAGGGTTGCCGCGCGGCCCGCGCAGTCTTTTTCCGCCGGAGTCTTACCTTCCGCCATTTTTCCTCAGGAACGACCTGACCAGGTTGACCGACGAGAACTGCTGCTGGGTTAGCTCAGCGATTGGGCCCTCCGGGCCGAAGATCTGCTGCCTGATCTGATCCGCATTCATTCCCTGATTATAAAGCCCATCGATCTTTCCGCCCAGTTCCTCTAAATAGACTATTAACAGATTTAGCTTCTGGACAGGCTCCTTCACGACATGGGTGGGCGCGGGGAATATGGTAACCGGGTTCAATGCCTTAAGCGCCTTGAGGTCTTTTATCGTCTGACGCATATCGTCATTGGGGCGGCAGACAACCGGTTTAGTGGTCACATACAGGTCGCCCGTAAAAAGCCATCCGTTGATCTTTTCGAACAGGCAAACGTGGTCGAGGTCGTGCCCAGGCGTGTGAATGACCTCGAAGCGATACTTCGCCGTCTCAATATAATCACCCAGCGGCTCCACTTTACTGGGCACGGGGTAGCCCCACACCTGCTCCTGGTAAGGATAAAGCGTAGCCGGCCGGCCTATCTTCTCCACCGCGGCGGGATGGGCATAGATGCGCGTTTGGTAAGCGTTTTGCAGAATCTTATTGGCGGAGATGTGGTCCTCGTGGTAATGAGTATTGACCGCCTGCCCCGGCTTCTTATCGGCGAGGAAGGCAGACAACTCCTCCGCGGTATAGGCGGGACCAGTGTCTATCAGCAGGCCGTCGACCAGGTAGGAACAGACCCACATGCTGGAAGGGAAATCGGGATATCGGCTCAGCTTAATCTGCAGGACTTCCCCGTAAGGCACTGCTGATAACATCGGTCTTACTTCCTTTTCAAATATTCCAGGATTTCTTTGAGCGGCCTGCTATTAAGTATATCTTTGGGTTGGCACCATGCCCGACGTGCCACGCCTATGCCGAACTTCATAAACCCCAGATGGTACACGGCATGCGCGTCCGAGCCAATGGCCAGTTTCACGCCCAGCTCACGCGCGCGGTAGGCGTGAATATCCTTGAGATCCAGCCTGCTGGGGATGGCGTTTATCTCCAGCGCCTTGCCATGCCTGGCAGCCGCGCTGTAAACGGCCTCCATATCCACGTCCACCGGCTCCCGCTCACCAATCTTGCGGCAGGTGGGATGGGCTATCATATCCACATTTGGATTCTCTATGGCGCCTATAATGCGGCGCGTCATCACCTCCCTGTTCTGTAAAAAGGATGAATGTACTGAGGCTATTACGATGTCCAGCTCCGCCAGCACTTCCTCAGAAAGGTCCAGGCTGCCATCCGCCTTTATGTCCACCTCAACACCATTCAGGAGAAACGGTCCTGAAGATAAACTATTGAGCCTTTTTACCTCCTCAGTTTGCCTGTTGACGCGATCCAGCTTCCTGTCGCTGCCGATATTGCGTCCGCTGGAGTGGTCGGTGATGGCGAGGTATTCGTAGCCCATTTCTCCGGCCGCCTTCGCCATATCCTCAATGCTATCTATACCGTCGCTGCCGGTGCTATGCGTATGAAAGTCTCCTTTCATATCCGTCAGTTCAACCAGGGCAGGTATGGCGTTTTTCTCCGCCATGTCTATCTCTCCCATGTCCTCCCTGATCTCGGGAGGGATGTACTGCAGACCGAGGTAAGCGTAGAAATCGTCCTCGCGAGCAAACCGTTCAACCCTGCCGGTCTTGATATCGGCGATGCCGTACTCGCTAAGGCTGAACCCCTTCTTTTGGGCCCAGGTGCGCAGGGTGACATTATGCTGCTTGCTGCCGGTAAAGTGCTGTAGCAGCGATCCGAAATCAGCATGCTCCACCATGCGCAGGTCAGCCTGCAAACCACCCTGAAGAATCACACTGGCTTTGGTCGGTCCCTGCGCCAGCACCTCCCTCACATACGGCAGCACGATGAACGCTCGGATAACTGACTGAGGGTCATCGGCGGTGCCCATCAGGTCGACATCGCCGACAGTCTCCTTAAACCTGCGCAGGCTGCCGGCCGGGGTGAGGTTGAGCACTCCGGGCAACGTTTTCAAGGCACTTAAAATCTCCTCGACCACAGGTAAAGCTTCGCCCAGCGGAATGCGCCTGTCCTTGCGTCTGAAGGCTTCGATGGCGCGTAAAATATTGGCTGCGGTCTTTTCTCCCAGGCGTTCAAGCTTCGCCACCCTGCCGTCCTTGATAGCGGTCTCAAGCTGATCGATAGAGCCGATACCCAGTTCGGTAGCCACGCGGTAAGCGGTTTTAGGGCCGATGCCGGGGATATCCATCAGATTGATGATGCCGTCGGGGAACTGTGATTTCAGCTCATCGTAATACCTGAGCCGGCCGGTAGTTATCAGCTCCATCGATTTAGCGGCTATGGCATCGCCGATGCCGGCAACGTCTTTGAAATCCTTGCCCTCTTCGTGCATCGATTCCATCTCTTCGGGCAGGTGACTGATAGTCTCGGCGGCGCGCGCATAGGCGCGTATTTTGAACCTGTTTTCACCTTTGAGTTCAAGCAGGTCGGCGATGTTCTCAAAAACGGTGGCGATTTCTGTGTTTTTCACAGGAAATATTTTATCATGTGAGTCACGAATTGGTTCATGATATAATCCATACCCGATTAAAGTCTGCCTGTGAAATAATACGACGAAGGAGGTAAGCAGTGGCTATATATCCCTGGTTAAACAACTACGATAAAGGTGTACCACATACACTGGAACCATATCCGGATATCACACTATTGGACGTTATCAAGGAAAACGCCACCCAAGGCCCAGGTCGCATGATGATCTGGTTCAAAGGCAATACCATATCCTATCAGCAGTTTGCCGACTACGTTGATCTTCTGGCCAAAGCACTAATTGGTACGGGTGTGAAAAAGGGCGACCGGGTCGCTCTGATGATGCCCAATTGCCCACAGATAATCATCGGCCAGTTTGCCGTATGGAGGGCGGGCGGCATCACGGCCCAGGTTAATCCATTGTTTTCGGATGAAGAGATGATACATGCCCTCAAGGACTGCGGTGCCGAGACCGTGATTGTGTTGACACCCTTTTACAACCAGGTTAAGAAGGTACAACCGCAAACCAATGTGAAGACGGTTATAGCCACCTCGATCAAGGAATACCTGAGCCCGTTCATGCGTACAATGTTCACCCTTTTAATGGAGAAGAAGCAGGGCCACAGGATCGAGTTGCAGCCGGGCGACCTCTGGCTGCAGGATATTATGCGCAAATACGCCGGCACAGATCTGCCGCCCGTTATGGTAGGACCCCAGGATACAGCCCTGATCCTTTTCAGCGGCGGCACGACCGGCACTCCCAAAGGTGTAATGCACTCGCATCGCGGCATTGTAATGAACGCCATGCAAATCCGGGCCTGGTGCTCGCCCATCTTGAAGGGCTGGGTCGATAAAGCAGTTTTGCTCATGCCCATATTCCACGGCGCGGGCAACTGGATACTTATTTCGACCATCGTGAACCCTCCCGTGCCGATAGTGCTTATCCCCAATCCCCGCGATATAAAGGACCTGCTGACCACCTTTAAAAAGACACGGCCGACCTTCTTCCCGGGTGTTGCCACACTTTTCATCGCGCTGATGAACCACCCCGATGTCAAGTCCGGCAAGGTAGATTTCAGCAATCTCAAGATGTGCATAACGGCGGCAGCGCCACTACTGGTGGAGACCAAGAAAAGCTGGGAGTCCCTGACCGGGGGCAAGATAGTCGAGGCCTATGGCCTTTCGGAATCGGGGATACTGGTGATGGGCCCCGTCGTGGGTAAGTGGAAGGAGGGTTCGGTCGGCATGCCCACACCTGATGTGGTTATGAAGATTGTGGATATCGACACGGGCACACAGGACCTGAAAACGGGGGAGGACGGCGAAATCATCGTAAAGGCCCCGCACCTGATGCAGGGTTACTGGAACCGTCCCGAAGCCACCGCCGAGATGTTCCGCGGCGAGTGGCAGTTTACCGGGGATATCGGCCACCTTGACGAAGACGGGTATCTCTTTATCACATCCCGCAAGAAAGAACTGATCAAACCGAGCGGGCACCAGGTCTACCCAGGCGAGGTGGAAGAGGTCATCACACAGCATCCGGCGGTATTGGAGGTCAGCGTCGCCGGCGTCCGGGACGACGTACAGGGAGAAGCCGTCAAAGCCTGGATCATTCTGAAGCCGGGCCAGACATGCACTGCGCAGGAGATACAGGCTTTCTGCAAGGAGCGCCTCACCGCGTACAAAGTGCCCAAGCATGTTGAGTTCAGGACCGAATTGCCCAAGTCGATGGTCGGCAAAGTGATGCGCCGTATCCTGCAGGAACAAGAGGTAAAAAAGTAATAATACTGGTTTAGATTGCTTCGCTTCGCTCGCAATGACAATCTAAAGGATGTAGGGGTGAGTTTTTAAACCCGCCCTGGAATAGGCCGAACTATAATATTACCGATTGCGGGCGCACCTGAAGGTACGCCCCTACAATGGCGGTTTATTTCCCGTGGCAGTGTTTATATTTCTTGCCTGAGCCGCAGGGGCAGGGGTCGTTGCGGCCGACCTTCTGGCCGGGTACGGAGGCAGGCCGCCTGGCCGGCGCCTCTTTTTTCTCGATGTTAACCTTGTAAATAGTGTGGGCGATGTCGTGCTGTATGCCGGCCATGAGACTATCGAAATAGGCGCCGCCCTCTTTCTTATATACCACCAGCGGATCTATTTGCCTGACCGACTGAAGGCTCGCGCTCTGGCGCAGGTGGTCCATGGCGGTCAGGTGTTCCTTCCAGTGGTCGTCGATCACCCTGAGCATAACCAGGCGCTCCAGCAATCTCATCTGCTCCGACCCCTGTTCTTTTTCCTTCAGGTCATACAGCTGGCGGGCATAGTCGACAAGCCTTTCCAAAAGCTGTTTTTTACCAAGTTTTTCCAGCTGCATATCCGCAACGTTCTCGGGCAGAGGCAGTATCTCCGTCACTTCCTGTAAAATTCCTTCCAGGTCGGGCGCGTCGTAGCCGTGGCAACGGTCCTGTACTATCTGCTCAATCTGCTTCTCGACCATATCAAGGATATTGACCTTCAAATCCGCCCCCGCCAGGATCTTATCGCGTTCGCTATAAATGACTTCCCTGTGCTTATTGACCACGTTATCGTAGTCGACCAGATGCTTGCGGATGTCAAAGTGGAAGGCCTCAACCTTGACCTGCGAGTTCTCGATGGCCTTGCTTATCATGGGATGTTCTATCGACGTGTTCTCATCCATGCCGGCCCACTCCATCACACCCTTGACGCGGTCCCCTCCGAAGCGCCGTACTATATCGTCCTCGAGCGATACGAAGAACTGGGAGGTACCGGGGTCGCCCTGCCTGCCGGCGCGTCCGCGCAGCTGGTTGTCGATGCGCCGGGCCTCATGCCTTTCCGTGCCGATAACATGCAGCCCGCCCAGCTCCAGCACCCTGTCGTGTTCCCGATTCCACTCATCGTTCTTCCTGCTGAATTCTGTCACGTCCTGGAACTCGTCCCGCTGCGGCGGCTTGCCGCCCAATATGATGTCCACGCCACGTCCCGCCATATTGGTAGCCACGGTAACGGCGCCCACGCTGCCCGCCTGCTTGATAATCTCTGCTTCCCGCTCGTGGTACTTGGCATTGAGAATCTCGTGCCGCACACCCCTGCGCATCAGCAGGCCGTCCAGCAGCTCGGATTTTTCGATGGATACCGTGCCGACCAGTACAGGTTTCCCTTCCTTGCTGAGTTTCTCTATCTCATTCGCGATAGCCTTAAACTTGGAGTCCTCGTCCTTATAGATAAGGTCCTGGTTGTCCGCCCTGATCATAGGCCGGTTGGTGGGCATTACCACCACATCGAGCTTGTATATCTTGAAAAGCTCTTCGGCCTCGGTGGCGGCGGTACCGGTCATGCCGGCCAGCTTGCTGTAAAGGCGGAAGTAGTTCTGGAAGGTTATGGTGGCAAGCGTGATGCTCTCCTTCTGGATCTTGACCTTTTCCTTGGCCTCGATGGCCTGGTGCAGCCCCTCGGAGTAGCGCCGACCGAACATCAGCCGGCCTGTGAACTCATCGACGATAATGACCTCGCCGTTCTTGAGCATGTAGTCCTTGTCCCGCCGAAACAGCACCTGCGCCTTGAGAGCATTATCCATAAACTGGCTGAGGTGGTAGTTGGACGGGTCGTAAAGGCTGGGCGATTTCAGCAGCCCCTCGCGGCGCAGCATGCCCTCCATGCGGTTGATACCCGCCTCCGATAGGTATACCTGCCTCTCCCTCTCCTCGATTTTATAGTCATCGGGGGTCAACTGCGATACCAGCCGTGCAAACGTGTAATACTTCTGGGCGGCCTCCTCGGCCTGCCCGCTGATGATTAGCGGGGTGCGCGCTTCGTCGATAAGTATATTGTCCACCTCGTCCACGATGGCATAATTCAGAGGACGCTGCACTTTCTGCGACATGTCGAGCACCATGTTGTCGCGCAGGTAATCGAAGCCGAACTCATTATTGGTGCCGTAGGTTATGTCCGCGGCATAAGCTTCCCGGCGGGTTACCGGCCGGAAATGCGGCCAGCGGCTGTCCTTCTCGTTGATATATTCCGCGTCGTAAATCAGCGCCGGTAACTGCTCGCTGGCGCTCTGCACGGGGTAAATGCTGGCTACGCTGACGCCCAGGGCGTTATACAGCGGGCTCATCCAGTAGGCATCGCGGCGTGCCAGATAGTCGTTGACCGTCACCAGGTGGCAGCCCCCACCCTGCAACGCGTTAAGATAAAGCGGCAACGTGGCTACCAGCGTCTTGCCCTCGCCCGTCTTCATCTCGGCTATCTTGCCCTGGTGCAGTACCATACCGCCCATAAGCTGGACGTCGAAATGCCGCAGGCCGATAGTGCGGCGGGAGGCCTCCCGTACCGCGGCAAAAGCCTCTGGCAGCAGGTCATCCAGGGTTTCGCCTTCAGCCAGCCTTTGCTTAAACTGCGTGGTCTTTGCCTTCAGATCGTCATCGGACAGGCCCTGGAATTGCGGCTCGAGGTCACTTATTAGTTGTACCAGGGGCTTGAGGCGGTTGATTTCTTTTTCGTTGGAATCGAATAGTTTGCCTAACCAGCTCGGCATAATCCTTCCTAATCTTCAAACATGGCGCCGACAGACATGCCGGTATGTATGCGGTGTATGGCCTCGCCCAGCAGGGGCGCAATCGGCAGGACGGTGATTTTGTTTATCTTCCTCTTCCCATTGACGGGGATGGTATCGGCCACCACGACCTCCTTGACCCTGGACTTGGAGATACGCTCTATAGCAGGCCCGGAAAAGACCGGATGTGTGCAACAGGCGTATACTTCCCTGGCGCCTGCTCCCAGCAGCGTGTCCACGGCGCTGACCAGCGACCCTGCCGTATCGATCTCATCATCCACCATGATAGCGCGCTTGCCCTGCACATCGCCAATAATATTCAGCGTCTCAATGGTATCATCGTTGCCCATACGCCTTTTCTCGATAATGGCCAGCGGGGCATTAAGCTTCTCCGCAAGGTCCCGAGCACGCTTACTGATGCCGATATCGGTAGCCACCACCACGACGTCTTTTAGTTTCTTGGTCCTCCAGTAGTCGCTCAGCAGGAAAAGGGCGGTCAGCTCGTCCACGGGAATATTGAAAAAACCCTGGATCTGGGCTGCGTGCAGATCCACCGTGAGGATGCGATTGGCGCCGGCGGTGCACAGCAGGTCTGCTACCAGGCGTGCGGTGATGGGCACACGCGGCTGGTCTTTTTTATCAGTGCGCGAGTAGCCGTAGTAAGGTACTACAGCAGTGATGCGATCGGCCGAGGCCCGCTTGAAGGCGTCGAGCATGATCAATAGCTCAACCAGGTTCTTATTTACCGGCGAGCAGATCGGCTGAATGATGAATACGTCGCGTTCGCGCACGTTCTCCAGGATGCGCACGAAGGTATTCTCGTTGCTGAACTCGAATACCTCGATTTTGCCCAGCGGTATACCCAGATAATCGCAGACCGAGCTGGCGAGCGCCGGGTGGGCGTTGCCGCAGAAAACCTTGATCTCATCCTGGCCAGCGAATTGCCTCATAATATTACCTCCAAGCTGATTGCACGATAATTATAGCATCAACTCAGCGACCGCCCATAACAAACACAGTATTTTCTGCAGGACGGGTAAGAGCAGCCTGCAATAGGAACGGCTATAAATAGGGTATAATTTCAGGAAGGAAATACTGCGGAGAATTAACAGATATGAATTCAGGCGCCACCGAACTGCTCAGCCGGTATTTAAGGCTGGACACGTCCAATCCTCCGGGAAACGAGCACCTGGCAGCAAGCTTTTTTGCGGATATTTTTATCAGCGCGGGCATTACCTACAAGCTCTATGAATCAAGGCCCGGTCGCGTTTCCATAAGGGCTGAGATCAAGGGGTCCGGGCAGGAAGGCCCGCTCATCCTGCTGCACCATACCGATGTAATCGCAGCCGGCAGGGACGAATGGAGCTTCGACCCATTCGGCGGAGAGATAATAGACGGCCATATTTGCGGCCGCGGCGCACTTGACACCAAGTCCCTGGGGATCATGCAATTGCTGGCATTTCTGGAAGTCAAACAAAAAGGCCTGCCTCTGAAGCGGGACCTCATATTCCTGGCCACGGCCGACGAGGAGTCCGGCGCCGATTGCGGTGTGGAATATCTGCTGAGGGAGCATCCCGAAGAATTCCGCGCCACGCTGGCGCTGAACGAGGGCAGCTACGTAACAGATGGAGTCGTGCCGGAGCGCCTGCTGGCCATGATCTCCCCCGGGGAGAAAGGGCCCTGCTGGATGCGACTTAAGAGGAGGGGCCAGGCCGGCCACGGCTCCACGCCCCACGGACTGAACCCCCTGGAGCGGTTGAGCGCGGCGGTCAACAGGCTACTGAATTACAAGGATCGACCCAGGGTAACCCCAATTGTGGAGGAGTATTTCAGGCGGATGTCGCAGGCCTGGGATTTCCTCGGGCCTTATATTGAGGACGGCAGGGAAGAGACGCTGCTAAAGATCATCGAGGAGAACGGCCTGTTATCCGTTCCGCAGGTCAACGCCATGCTCAGAAACACCGTCAGCCTCAACTCGCTGCACGGCGGCAACAAGGTTAACGTCATCCCCTCATACGCCGAGGCCGAGGTCGATACCCGGCTGCTGCCGGGTCGGGACCTTGAAGCCTGGATAGCCCATGTAAAAAAACAGCTTGCGGACGACGAGATACAGATCGAATTCATCATGAAGGGTGAGGGCAATGCCTCTACCATGGACACGCAGGCCTACCGGACCATCGAGGCGGCGCTGCTGGACCACTACCCCGGCGCCATTGCCGCTCCCTACCTGATGCTGGGCGCCACCGACTCCCGCTTCTTCAGGGAAAAGGGAGTGATCTCATACGGCTTCTGCCCGGCAGTCATACCAGCCGACCACCTTAAATCCATCCACGGGTCCGACGAAAAGATCGGCGTGGAGAGCATGAATAAAGGTGTGGAAGTCTATAAAGATATCGTCATAAGGTTATGCGCCGGGATAAAATAATAACTTTTAAACAAATACAAATATGTAGGGGCGTTGCTTTAGCTGCGCCCGAAGCCAGCAAAAATGAATAAGATAGATAAAATATTGAAGTTGCTTATCTCCGCTTACGGTGACCGCGTCCCGGCGCGGCGACTGGCGCCTATAGACGAGCTTGTCCTGACCATCCTTTCGCAGAACACCTCGGACATCAATTCGCGGCGCGCCTTCAAGTCGTTGACCGGCTCGCCGGGCGGTTGGGACCGGGTTGCGCATGCGCCGCGTGCGCGTGTAGCGCAGGCCATTCGCGCCGGCGGTTTGGCGGACGTAAAATCCAGGTATATCCTGGGCGCATTGCAGTGCCTGGCAAAGCAGGCAGGAGGCTACGACCTGCGCTTTCTCAAGGGCATGGAACTGGGAGAGGCCCGGGCCTGGCTGATGCGCCTGCCCGGCGTGGGCATGAAGACGGCCAGTTGCGTCCTGCTGTTCTCGCTTGATATGCCTGCCTTCCCCGTCGATACCCATGTCCTGCGCGTGGCCGGGAGGCTGGGGCTGGTGGCGCCTAAAATCACGGCCGCCTCAGCCCACCTTGAGATGGAGCGCCTGGTGCGGCCGGGGGACACCTACCGCTGCCACGTATTGATGATCGAGCACGGGAGGAGTACCTGCAGAGCACGCAACCCGCTCTGCGGCCTTTGCATTATCAGTAGTCAGTGTCCGAGCTATAATAACTGATACAGGGAGGAATACATGCGCAAGGCCACCATGCATTATATACTCGATGCCCTTGAGGGAATCGTATTGCTCCTGCTGATTATTTCAGGGTTCCTACTCTGGTTCGCCCTTCCCGAGGGCAGCGCGGCGGATAAAACCGCCCTCTTCGACCGCCGTACGTGGGTGCAGGTGCACCAGTGGCTGGCCGTGGGGCTGTTGATTTTCTTCAGCGCCCACATCATTACCCACTGGGCCTGGATCTCATATATGACCAGGAGATATTTCAGGAATCTGAAGAAAGATTGAAGCCGCAATGTTGACAGCGCTAAGCTAATATATGTAATATGTGACATTACCCTATGAAGCTTCGTATACACTATAACCTTGCATCTCTGATTGCCGCAGCGCTGTCCCTGCTGGCGGCGTCCTGCTCAGTCCCTGCTGGTAACGCTCCATCGATAGCCGACCTCACTTTGACCACAGGCTTCGCATCCGACTACCGCCCGCTCGACAGCAGCAGCGACTTCTACATGGACAGCCCTGAGGTCTGCTGCTCCGCCAGGGTCACGGGTGCGTGTGAAAATACCCGGGTCCAGGGCGACTGGATTTATATTAAGGGCGACATGGCCAAGGAGGCCGATCCGCTGATCCGCCGTGACCAGGCCGTCTGTGACACGGATTGCTATGTCGGATTCACACTGCCGGCGCCCGCCGGAGGCTTTATCGGCGGTGACTACCGCGTAGATCTCTCCATCAACGGTCAGCCGGGGGCCAGCGCAGGCTTCTCCATCCGGCGTGACTCCTCCCAACCACTGCCCCAAATAGTAACGTTCACGGCCAGCCCGTCAAAAATAATCGCCGGCCAGCCCGTGCTGCTCAACTGGAAGGCCTCAAACACGTCAAGGATCAATATCCAGCCCGCGCCCGGCACGGTGGATGCGGAGGGCAGCCGGACCGTCACACCGGTTCAAGACACCGTCTACACGTTGTACGCCGTCAACCGCGGCGGCGTCAGCTCCAGTCAGTTGAGCGTAAATGTCTCACCTGCGGTCAAAGAGAAGCCGGACCTGCAGGTCACGGAGTTATGGACCAGCGGCAACATCCTGGCCTACCGGGTGAAAAACACGGGCAACCTGGCCTCCTGCGCGACCATGTCGCGACTCTATAAAAACGATACGGAAGTGTCCCAGGATTACATGGCGCCGCTGGCGGCCGGCGAAGAGCGGGTGGAGGCCTTCCAGCAGTATCATTTCTCTCCGCGCTTCAACTATATCGGCGGCCAGGGCGGGCAGGACGCCGGCATCGACGCGGTGAATATGCGCGTATGCGTCAACAGCGACGGGTCTTGCGCTGAGAGCGACCCGTCGAATAACTGTTTTGAGCGCACTTTTGGTAAATGAATAAGATGGCTAATTACACCGTTGACCTGGGCAAGCTGGCCGGGCAAAAGATCGAATTTATTTTCAGAGTTGAGTCCGACGGACCGTGGAGGCAGGGAAGTGCTGCGTGGATAGAGCCGGCCCTCATCCAGGACAGATAAGCTCAAAGTTCTGCCTGCGCGTTATCTTTTTAGCTGCAGCCATATCGCTGATAATCCCATTTTTTCATCAGCACGTTGTCCTGGCCGACACACCCTCCTCCTGTGTCCTCAAGTGGGGCACGGTCGATACACCCGGCAGCTTCCCGCAGCGCAACGACATCAGACGCCCCTGCGAGATCAACGAGCTGGCCGTCTCGCCGGACGGCATGATCATTTATGCGCTGGATATACCCGATTCCAGCTCGGGACTGGTTACCAGGGCCGGCATCTGGCGTAGCGGGGACGGCGGTATATCATGGAGCCAGCGGCCGACGCAGTGGCTGGCGCGGACCACCGGCTCACCAGCACCCGTCTTCCCTGTAGCGGCCATGGCCGTAGCGCCCGACGATCCGGACCTTGTGGCGGCCGTCTGCATGAATGCGGCGGGAGACCGGAGGAGAGAGGTCTATTACAGCGAGGATGGCGGCGCCGCATGGAACTACAGCGGGGCCATACCCTACCTGTATGGCCCCGCTGAGCAAATAGGCAGCATCGCCATATCGGCGCCCTATGCTTACCGTGAGACACAGGTGCACGACATCATTGTGGGAAGCCGTAATCCCGGCAGCGCCCTTGCTCAGGGTGAGGTTTACGTGCTGCGTTGCCCGGGCATTGCGAACTGGCAGGCGCTGGGCTTCACAGGTGGTGACGTCCTCGCCCTGCAGCCGTCGCCTTCCTACGGCGTTGACGCCTCGCTGGTGATAACGGCCTGCACCGCACAGCGCACCTGCATCAACCTGGGCTTTCGGGATACGGGCGCCAATGCGTGCTACTGGAACACGGCCGCGGGCTACCCGGTGGAGCTATGCGCAGCCGACCAGGCCGGAGGATCCACCAGCGGCAAGGACAGGGTTATCACAGGCAGCCTGGCGCTGCCTGACGACTTCGACGGAAATTCCGGGTCGAAACGCATCATATTCGCCGCCTGTGACTCCAACGGGACGGCATTCGGCGCCTCCCGGCCTCTGGACGATCTCTACCGGCTCAATGATACGATTGTAACTCGTCTCAACATCCCCACCGGCAAACCGCGCATCGGTTCGATCGCCTACAGCGGCTCCACCGCATCAGGAAAGCTACTGGCCGGATGTGTCGAATCCAATAGTCTAAAGGGAGAGGCCCACGTCTACTTCACAGCCGGTCCGCTGGTGCAATGCATCACATGGACAAAGCCGCTCAAGCCGCCGACGGGCGGATACAACTCCGGTTACGGCAACGTTCAGGTGGCCTGGACGCAGGACGGGTCTGCCGCCTGTGCCGGCACCGGTTCGGGCAACCGCAGCAGCCCGTCCCAGTGGGCTGATATCAACGGCGCTTCCTGGGCATCGATGCCGCTGGACGAGTCCGCCTTCTCCCTCAGCCTGGACGAGGGCGTTTCCTGGAATCAGTTGAGCCTGATTGACACGCAGATCAACCGCTATCGCGCGCTGGCCGTGGCTGAGGACGGCAAAACCGCTTATATATCGTCAGTGAACGATAACGGGCTGGACAGCGCCTGGCGCAGCCGCACAACTGTAATCGGAGAGGCCTGGCAGCGCGTGGCCTGTCCTGACTTCTCCGCTCCGCTGCTCAGACTGGCGCCCGGTGACGAGGACGGTTCGGTCATATTCCTTTGCAACCAGGGCAGCACGAGCATCATTCAATCCCGTGATAGCGGGCAGACCTGGTACGAATGTCTGCCCGGCGCATACATTCAGGATATGGCTGCCGGAGGCAGCGATGAACTGTATGTAATCCAGGCCGATGCGCTGATCAGGCGTGGCAGGTATGAACCGGGCGGCTGGACCTGGGACAAATTCAGGGACACGGGCCTGCTATCGGCACACAATATCGCGGTGCAGGGCGACAACGTCATGGCCGGCGCGGCGCTGGGGCAACAGTGCCCGGTATCCTATTCGCTGGACAGCGGCGACAACTGGGTGCTGATAACTGAGCCGGCTTACAGCAACGGCAACCGTCACGTGGCCTTCGATGAAGAGTTCGAGGATAACCATCTTATCTACCTGGGCGACGATGCCGGCGGCCTTTATCGCTGGACCGTAGGCAACAGCAACCGCTGGGACGACATGGTCCCGCCCGATAACAGCTACTACGGATTGGTGGCAGCGGCACGGGGCATGTTTTATGCTGCGTTCAGCCAGACCAACAATGCGACCGGTGTCTCAAGGACCACATACTCCCGCGGCGGCATACCCAAGGACGGAGTATTTTACGATAGCCTGTCAACAGGCCTGGCCAATGGCGTCGTCTTCCGTCTGGAGCCGACGTCGCTGGTTTATGCCGACGATACACTGTGGGCATTTGACGCGCGCGATTACGATTATGCGCATGGCATCGGGCTGCTGTGGGCTTTCAGGGATACGCTGGCCAACCGCTCCCCCTGGCTGATCTCTCCGCGGGGCAACAGCCTGGTATATTGCGACCCTGTTACCGGCCGCAACGCACCGGTCGACCTCAAATGGGAGCAGCTTTCGTTGGCCGAGGCCTACCAGGTAGAGGTTGGCAAGGACAAGTGGTTCGACCTGGTAGTTACAGAGGCAGAGCCGCCAGCCAATCCCTTCTTCATACCAGAGAACTCGCTTTATCCTGCCTGCTATATCAAGCCAGGTGTGCTTCCCGAGGCCGGGCAGACCTACTACTGGCATGTGCGGGTCAGGAGGGCGGCCACCGGCCAGGTCATGCGCAGTCGCTGGTCGCCCGCCTTAAGCTTCACCGTCCGGCCGGGCTATCCGGTATCGGCGCCGTCCTACCCGGGTATAGAATCGCTGCAGCCGTGTCACAATGCCTGTGATGTTCCCGCCTATCCATTGGGTTTCTCCTGGTCTCCCGTAAAAGGTACGACCCGCTACCATTTTGTGCTTGCCGGGGACTCTGATCTCAGCCAGCCCGTCGTCGATCAGATGGTCGATGCTGCGGCCTTTAAACTGCCCTGGCGGCTCAACTACGCAACCTCATATTTCTGGCAGGTTACGCCTCTTGAGCCTGTGCCCGGCGACAGCAGCCCCGTATTTTCGTTCAACACGGCCGCAGAGCCAGCGGTTTCGACTGCGGGCATACACTCAGACAATACTACAAACGGCCTACTGGTAGCGCTCGTCTTCACCATCCTTTTCGGCATATCCATCCAGGTCATCATCTACAGAAACAGCAGGCCTTAATCAATCTCGTCGATTGGCAAAAACCATCCCAATTAGGCTATAATCTCTCCCGTTGTGGTGAGTGTGGCCCAGAGGCCTAAGGCGCCAGGTTGTGGCCCTGGATATCGAGGGTTCGAATCCCTCCACTCACCCCATTCCTTTTTTCTTGAACCTGTGCCGGTTCACATGCACCTGTAGTTCAGCGTGCCAAATATTAAAGGATTAAGTCTATGCCCTGGCCAGCTCTTTAACTTTATGAATCGCATTGCTGGCAGCATCTGTAATTTGATACACCAGAGGTGAAGCAGTCAGCCATGGATGTGTACCCATGGGGAACATCGCGATCTGCTCCATGGTCATTTCATTTACTATGGCAGCTGCAATTATGTTCACTACCTCCCCAACAGTTTGAGCGCAGCATGCACAGCCGCCGAGAATTTTCCCTGACCTGCGGTCGAATACCAGCTTCACTTTCATGGGATGCGCTTCAGGCATTGTGCCCGGATGTTTGGAAGGGGCTTGAGCTTCAGACGTGATAATGTCATAGCCCAACTCACGAGCCTTGGTATCGGTTAACCCTGCCATACCGATTGCTGTATTGCTGACAATAGTAGAAAATACACCGATCGTTCCAATATTACGCCATTGCGCCTGATATAAATTGGCTGCCGCTATTTTTGCCTCTCTGGTTGCCACAGCCGCCAGCCTGATAGGCACCGGCGACCCGTTAAAGAAAGAGTATTTTTCAGCACAATCTCCGACAGCAAAGATATTGGCATCGGCAGTTCTCTGGAACTCATCGACTTTGATGCTTCCCGTAGGTCCAATTTCCAGTCCGGCGTCTTTGGCTATTTTTACATTGGGGACAACGCCAATGCCAACTATCACCATATCGCACTTTATTTTATCGCCGTTCTGCAGTGTGACTGACTCAGCCTTGTCAGAACCATTGATAGATGTCACGCCATTCGTTGTTATTACAGTTACCCCAGTTTCCTTTAGAGTTTCCTCTGCCCGGATGCACAGGTCGGTGCTGCATACTTGTTGCAAACAATGCTCCAAAATTTCTACTATGGTTACCTTATGTCCTTTTTTACGGCACTCGTCAGCAAACTCCAAACCTATAAAACCGCCTCCGATCACAACGATATCGCCAATCTTATCAATGGCTTTGGCCAGATCACCCAGATAATCAGTATTTTTCCACGCAAACCAGACATTCTTTTTATCAATGCCCTCTATGCGCGGTTGAAGAGGATTAGACCCTGTAGCCAGAATCAACTTTTCATATCCTATCGCTTCACCATTTTTCAGTGTAACAGTTTGTTCTTTTCGGTCAATGGATACTACCTCTCCAACTTTCAGTTTAGCTTCCCCGAGAAGGCCTGTCGGCAATATATTTTTCTCAACTGCACCGAGAGTCCCGTATATGTATGGGATACCACATGGCACCATTGCTTTTTCTTCCATGCGGATAACAACTATGTCCTTTAATCCATGATGTTTCTGCGCGCAAATGGCAGCCTGGACGCCCCCTGCGCTGCCTCCTACAATAACAAGCTCGTGTCTTTTCAATTTAATAAACCTCCATTAATATTTCATGATAAAATAATGTTGCAGACCGGGAGAGATTATACCCTACCGGGGTATAGTATGTAAATATACGTATAAAATGAAGATTATAGTATGGCAAAAGAAGAGATTTCGAAGGAAGTAATAATCAATCGCCTTAAGAAGATTGAGGGGCAGACGCGAGGTTTGCAGAAAATGATCGAGGACGGCCGAGATTGCGAGAGCATATTAACTCAACTGGCTGCCGTCCGTTCAGCCACTGAAAACGTCGGAGCGCTGGTATTAAATAATTATATTAGGTTTTGTCTTGCCGATGCGAAAGAGAAGGGGCCTTCAGAAATTGATGCCTTAGCACGAGCGCTGGCTATCTGGGGTAAAGTCCGCGTGGGCGAATAAAGCAAAATGCATCAAACCTCACATGTTCGGGTGATTTTAGCCCACCATTAGGACAATATCTATATACACTGTGTAACCTGATATAATTTATTTAACTGTACATTCCAGTATAGTGACGCATAATTTTGGTAGAATATGCAGAAGTGCGGAGAGGTGACTGCTATTAAAAGGCTCGACTCCGTGCTGTACCCGGGGATAGCTCGAGTGTGAAACGAACGCCAGTCCATGGATGCCTGATATTCATGCGCCTGTAGCTCAGTGGGCCGGAGCATCGGTCTTCGGTCCTGAGCCAGGTAAAATTCGATATCGGCACACTATGGAGGGCGGGGCAGAAAAATCAGAAAGTTTTTAATACACTTAGCATCACATATTTGTAGTAAATATAAAGTTGTTCTTTAACTGATCAAATAAGAAGGAATTATCTCATGCTTTTTTCTCAACGTGTTTTTTGCGGGCAATTGGGTTCGGGTGATGTCAGATGCAAGGTGCTTCTTGCCGGCTGGGTGGATGCCTTCCGGGATCACGGCGGCCTGCTGTTTATTCATTTGCGCGACCGCAGCGGCATCGTGCAGATTGTTTTCAGCCCGGAAGTCGCGCCAACCGATGTCTGCCAGCAGGCGGCTTCCCTGCGCGCTGAATATTGCATTGCGATCAGGGGCGAGGTCAAAAAGCGGCTTGCGGGTACGGAAAACCCCAATATCGAGACCGGAAATATTGAAGTCCTGGTCACCGAATTGACCGTGCTTGCGGAATCGGACTCGCTGCCTTTCGCCATTTCCGACAAGGCCATGGTAGCGGGCGCAGCATCTGCAGGCGGTGACGACGTGTCTGAGGATACGCGGCTCCAGTACCGCTATCTGGACATCCGCCGCCCTTCGATGCGCAATAACCTGATTTCACGGCACCGCATCTTTCAATGTGTCCGCGAATTTCTCGATTCGCGGGGGTTTATAGAGATCGAAACGCCGGTGTTGACGATGAGCACGCCGGAAGGCGCGCGCGATTACCTGGTGCCCAGCCGTGTCCATCCGCAGAATTTTTACGCCCTGCCCCAGTCGCCGCAGCTCTTCAAACAACTGCTCATGATCGGCGGCATGGAACGCTACTTTCAGCTGGCGCGCTGCTTCCGCGATGAAGATCTCCGTCCCAACCGGCAACCGGAATTTACCCAGCTCGACATCGAAGCGTCTTTTATAGATGAAGAATTTCTCTATGGGCTGGTTGAAGAGCTTACCGTCAAGATGTTCGCGATAGGCGGAATCACGCTGCACCGGCCTTTCGCCCGCATGACTTATGCGGAGGCCATGGACGCCACCGGCTCGGACCGTCCCGACCTGCGCTTCGACCTGCGTTTTGTCGATGTGACTGACATGTTTGCCCAAACGAATTACTCTATCTTCAAGCAGATACTTCAGCGCGGCGGCTGCATCAAGGGCATCAACCTTAAAGGCCAGTCCGATAAGCTCAGCAAGAACGTACTGCAAAATGAGTATGCAAAGGAAATTGCGCCGTCATTCGGCGCCAGGGGCATGACCTGGATGCGCGCGGAGGGCAATAAACTCGAATCCAATATAGTCCAGTTTTTCAGCAGCCAGGAACTGGCGGAACTGCGCAAAAGGTTCGACGTCGCCGACGGGGACGTCCTTATTATGATCGCCGATCCCTCGTATGCCGTTGTCACATCGTCGCTCGGCCAGCTGCGCCTGCATCTGGCCAACCGTCTCGGCCTGATTCCCGCCGATAGCTTTTGTCCGGTCTGGGTCACAGAGTTTCCGCTGTTTGAGGCTACCGAGGATGGAGGCGTAACCTCCAGCCACCATCCGTTTACAGCGCCGGACCGTATCGATTTTGATCCTAAGAATATCGAAGAACTACTGGCGCTGCGTTCACGGGCCTACGACCTGGTCATGAACGGTGAGGAGCTGGGCGGAGGCAGCATCCGCATCAACGACCGCGACTTGCAGCGTAAAATATTTGCCGCGCTGGGACTGACTGAAGAAGAAACAAAGGAGAAATTCGGCTTTTTCCTGCGGGCTTTCGATTTCGGCGCGCCGCCGCACGGCGGCCTGGCGCTGGGCATGGACCGCACCGTGTCGATGATCCTGCAAACCCCCTCCATACGCGAGGTGATCGCTTTCCCCAAGAACCGCAGCGCCGCCTGTCCCCTCACCGGCGCGCCCTCCACGGTGAAACGCGAGCAGCTGGCCGAGCTGGGGCTGTTGAACCTGGGCGGCCAGGACATTTTGCCCGGGACAGCTGAAAAGGAAGATAAGATTGATCACCTGTCATGGGTATCGCGTATCGGCATCTCAGCCGGGGAGCGACCCGTAATAGAGGAGGTACTGAAACAATCCGACGATCTGGCTTCGCTGGCCCATCAAAAGGCTGGCAAAGAAGAGCCGGCCTACGGGGTGGCCCCTATCGCCAACCGCACGCGTCCGGGGACCGAAGAGAAACGCTCGGAGCTGTCACAGACAGGACGCTTGCTCAAGAGCACGCCCTGGGTCAAGGGCAATTATTATAAGGTCTCCAGCATACTGGAATAAAGGGAAACGTATTGAAGGATTCGGTTTTTGTTTATCGCAATACCGAGGCCGCCGCCGGGGGCGGCCTTTTAAAGGATTTGAGAATTGCCATCCAGCCCAATATCTCGGCGGCGGGCTGGCCGACGGAGGCCGGCTCGAACGCGCTGGTCAATTTTAAAGCGCTGGAAGACGCCACCATTGTGCAGCGGCTGCGCCAGGCCGGGGGCTATATATGCGGCTCGACCCGCATGAGTGAGTTCGGTTTCGGCCTGCAGGACAGCAGCGCGGGCGAAGCGCTGCGACAGAAGGAGGCCGACTTGGAGCTGGTTCTGGACTTGATGGGCGAGAGCCGCCTGGCCGCTCAGCGCGCGTCCGTTTGCGGTTTCAAACCCAGCTACGGACTGATATCCCGCCTGGGCCTTATCGGCCTGATCCCGTCCATGGAATGCTGCGGGGTGCTTTCCGGCAGCCTGAGAAATATCCGGGACATCCTGAAGGCAGTTGCGGGCCCGGACGAGCTGGATTTCTCGCTCCCCAATGAAGGGACGCCGGATTTTTCCACTCAAAAAGTCGACCCTAAAAAAACAACCATCGGCCTCATTACTGAAGCGCTCGCTGATTTGCCCGCCGGTCAGGAAAAGATGTTCCGCGCATCGGTCGATGACCTGAAAAAAGCGGGCTTCTCCCTGCGGGAGCTGTCACTGCCCGACTTCTCGCTCTTTTCCCTGGTGCACAAAATCGCCGGCTCCGTGGAGGCGTCATCCTGCGCGGGACGCTATGATTCGGTACGTTACGGCCAGCGCGCAGCGGGCGCTAAAAACTGGAACGACATGTACCTGCTCTCGCGTGGCGCAGCCTTCGGCCTACTGTTGAAAGGCTATTTATTACAGGGCGCTTTTTTTCAGTTTGAGCGCTACAACGCGTACGAGGATGCCTGCCGCATCCGCGCGCGCCTGCTCAATGATATGCAGCGTCTCACTTCGCAAGCGGACTTCCTGGTACTTCCGCTGGTTGACCATGACCCATCCGGGACCCCCGCATCGCTCGCCGATACTTACGCTCAATTCACATCAACGATTTTTGCCAGCGTAACAGGCCAGCCAGCGCTGTACCTGCCGCCGGCGCCAGGCGCGGCGCACTCAGGATTTCAACTGGCGGGGCCGAGGCTGAGCGACGGGCGTCTGCTGGCGCTGGGCGAATATCTTCTGAATATGCGCCGGGGAGGCAAATAGCTTGGAATTTGAAGCGGTCATCGGGTTGGAAATCCATGCTGAGCTCAACTGCGCAACTAAAATGTTTTGCGATTGTCCCAACCGTCCCGGCGACGAACCCAACGTAAATACCTGTCCGACCTGCCTGTGGTTTCCAGGCGCCATCCCGCGTTTCAGCCAGGAGGCGCTGGAAAAAGCATCGCTTTTATGCCTGGGGCTGGGGGCTGAGCTCCAGCCCAGGAGCGCCTTCGACCAGAAGGTTTATTATTATCCCGACCTGCCCAAAGGATTCCAGTTATCCCAGGCCCACCTTCCTCTATCGCGCGGCGGCGGCATCGAGATAACGGATGAAAGTGGCAAGCCCAAAAGGCTGCGCATCCATCACATCCACATGGAGGAAGACGTTGCCAAGCTGGTGCACGAGATGGAGGGGCGGCTTCCTATCAGCCTGGTGGACTTCAACCGCGCAGGCTCGCCGCTGGTGGAGATCGTCACGGAGCCTGATTTCCGCACGCCCTATGAGGCGATGGAGTTTCTCAGGGCGCTGCGCACGCAGGTGCGTTCCGTGGGGTCATCAGATTGCAGCATGGAGAACGGCACGATGCGCGTGGATGCCAACATATCCATACGTCCGCGCGGTACCGACCAGATGAACACCAAAGTGGAAGTCAAAAACATGAATTCCATCCGTCACGTGGGCGACGCTATCGCCTACGAGATTAGCCGCCAGAGCGCGGCCGTGCAGGCCGGGGAAACGGTGATACTGCATACGCGTCTGTGGGACCCTGAAAAAAAGGTTACGCTGCCGATGCGCGCCAAGTTTGAAGGCCCCTGTGTCCCCGACCCCGCGGTCCCGGTCATCGAATTATCGCACGACTGGATCGAGAAGATGCGTTCGCGTCTTCCTGAAATGCCCGCCGTAAAGGCCGAGCGCTTTGTGAAGCAGTACGGACTGACGAATGAAGAAGCCATGTTTTTGAATTCCGATGGGGAGGTCGCGGGCTATTTTGAAGCGCTGGTCGGGCAGGGTATTGCGCCGCGCACAGCCATGCACTGGCTGACCACGCAACTGGTACCGGCGGTCAGGGAGCGGAAGCTGGAGCTGGGCAACTCGCGGGTGACCCCAGCCCGCTTGGCCGTGCTGCTTAAGATGCTAGCGCAAAACGAGATCAACGCCAACGCGGCGCGCGATGTGCTTGCGCATCTAATTGACAGCGATGAATCGCCGGAAGCGATCGTCACTGCCCGTGGATTCCGGCAGGTTTCCGATGCTGCCACACTCGATGCGCTGATTGACAGGGTTTTAAGCGAGCAGCCGGCGGCTTTAGCCGATCTCCGCAACGGCCAGGGTAAAGCCATGGGCTTTCTGATCGGCCAGGTGATGCAGGCTTCGGGCGGCAAAGCCAATCCCAAAATAATACGGGAATTGCTTGCCAAAAAATTAGGCGCTCTTTCATAAACTGGTAGAATATGTAGACTTCGTACTGCCTCCTGCTGTAGATCCAGCGCCAGACGGGCGTCAGCCCATGGAGGCCTCAATATCATGCGCCTGTAGCTCAGCGGACCAGAGCATCGGTCTTCGGA
>Ga0265595_1000195_pt1 | contig 59100 bp, 45 predicted proteins | sample saktaG_15_FD_190148 | JGI IMG/M metagenome (GOLD analysis project Ga0265595, IMG submission 190148) | Saline water microbial communities from Sakinaw Lake, British Columbia, Canada - sak_2013_06_06_50m | ecosystem: Environmental > Aquatic > Non-marine Saline and Alkaline > Saline ... | reverse complement strand
CTGCGGTCCTACCACAAGCGAGGACGAGACCTGAAGTACTTGCTGGACAATATCGAACCCTGAGGGGCAACCCTCATCAGAACTCTCTCATCCCAAACAATCTGTTTACAGCTTTCGATTTCTCTGAACCGACGGGCGGCAACTTGCGCCAGGCAGCGCAAGCCTGTAGAATGGCGCGATGAAATGGACAATCGTAGGCGGTGTTCTTGCCGGCTGCGCTTTGCTCCTCGCGGCTGTCGGCTGCGGGGCTGCGTGCAAGTGCTGCCGGACGACAACGGACGCGCCGGCAGCCGCGCCGGAGCGAGTGGAAATCGACGGCTGCGAGTACACGCTGACCGCCAACGCGTGGCGAGACTTCCAGCCGGTTGCGCCACCGAATGGTCAGCCGCTCGCCGTCGCCGTGTGGGTAAACGTGACAGGGTCTCTTTCTTCGATGCCACAAGGTGCCTTCATAGACCGTGTCTGGGTACTGAATGGCAAGGAGCAGTGGTCGGCAGAGCCCGAGCGACCCAGTGAGAGAGGACTGACCATGAGCCTTTCAGCAGTGATCCGGGGCGGGCCGAAATGGGGTCCGGGCATTGCTGTTGACGTGGTTGTGCGGCTGAAGCAGGGAAAGCAGACGTGGTTCGTGCGGGCCGCGGGCGTCCCAATCAAGCGCACCGACTAGGAGGACGTCAGCTTGCAGATTGCGAGGCGCTGGGAGCGCTCTTCCAGCCACAATGGTATCGGGTCGTCGCTTCCGCGCCTGACCGCCCCTAGAACCGACATAGCCCTCGTTTGTCACCCCGAGCGAACCCGTTCGACAGGCTCAGGGCAGGCTCCGTGAGGCGAGGGGTCTCTCAGGCGAGATTCCTCGACTCCGGCGAGGACGCCTTCGCTCGGAATGACAACACCCATCGGATGAAACTAACCATCCTATTCGGCCACGCGTACTCGCACGCATTTGAGGCTCAATGTCGGATTCAGGGACCGCCGGACTCCTTGACCCTTTGACCCCTTGCCTGTAGATTACCCTGATGGCGCACCGCATCGCGGTCTGTAACCAGAAAGGCGGGGTCGGCAAGACCACGACCTCGGTCAATCTGGCCGCTGCCCTGGCCCTGAGAGGCGGACGGGCGCTGCTGGTGGACATGGACCCGCAGGCGCACGCCACGCTCGGGCTGGGAGTGGATCGGTTCACGCTCCAGGTTTCGGTCTATGAGGCGATGGTAGAGGCACAGCGGGTCGATGACGCGATTCTTAAGGACCGGGCGGAGAACCTGGACCTGCTGCCGGCGTCGGTCAGCCTGGCCGGCGGCGAGGTGGAGTTGATTGATGCCGAGGAGCGCGAGTTCCGGCTGAACAAGGCGCTCTCGCTGGTCGCTCCGAGGTATCAGTACATCGTGATTGACTGCCCGCCGTCGCTCGGGCTGCTGACGCTGAACTGCCTTGTCGCCGTGCAGGGCGTGCTGATTCCGGTCCAGGCCGAATACCTGGCAATGGAAGGCATGTCGCGGCTGCTCGACATAATGAATCTGGTCCGGCAGGGCCTGAATATGGCACTGGCGATTGAGGGCGTGCTCATCACGATGTACTCTTCGCGCCTCAGCCTGGCCCAGCAGGTGGCCCAAGAGGTGCGGGGGTTCTTCAAGGAGCAGGTATTCGACACGGTGATTCCGCGCAGCGTCCGGCTGGCGGAGGCGCCGAGTTTCGGCAAGACGATATTCGGCTATGACGGTCACTCGGCCGGGGCTCAGGCGTATCTCGCACTGGCCGATGAGGTGCTGACGAGACACAGACGTGGAGAGGAAAGTACAAAGTGACAAGTCATAATGACAAAGTAAGGGTGAAAGGACAAAGTAACAAGGACGAAACCGGATTCCGGACTTTGTCATTTCTCCTTTCCACTTTCTCCTTTCCTCGAAGGAGGTTTTATGCGTAAGGCTCTGGGCAAGGGCATCCGGGCGATAATCCCGGAAGAGACCCAGGCCGCGATGGCCGCCGAGGCGCGGCCCATCCGGATTGACAACATCAGGCCCAACCCGTTCCAGCCCCGGACAAAGGTCGATGAGAACTTAGGCGAGATGGTCGCCTCGATAAAAGAGCATGGCGTGCTGCAGCCCATCGTGGTGCGGCGCCGGCGCGACGGTTATGAAGTGGTGATGGGCGAGCGCCGGTTGCGGGCGTCGAAGCTCGCCGGCCTTGAGCAGATTCCCGCGGTCGTTCGTTCGGTTGACGACCGCGACATGCTGGAGCTGGCGTTGATTGAGAACCTGCAGCGCCAGAACCTGAACCCGATTGACGAAGCGATGGGCTTCAAGCGGCTGAGCGAGGAGTTCAGCCAGACCCATGAGGTTATCGCCCAGCGGGTGGGCAGGGATCGCTCGAGTGTTACCAATGCGCTTCGGCTGCTCACGCTGCCGTTCAAGGTGCGCGATGCACTTGCTGCCGGGCAGATTACCGCCGGCCACGCCCGGGCACTGCTGATGAGCGAGAGCCGCAGGGTGCAGGTTGAGGTCTGCGAACGGATAGTCAAGGAAGGGCTGTCGGTCCGGCACGTCGAGAAGCTTTGCGGCCAGCCGAAAGCGAAGGAGCCGTTCAAGCCGGCGCCGGGAAAGGACATTCACATCCGTGAGGTCGAGGAGAAGCTGACCGGCTACCTCGGCACCAAGGTTGTCATAAATCCAGGCAAGGCCGGAGCCGGAGAGATAGTCGTGCGCTACTTCTCGGCGCAGGACCTGGAGCGGGTGGTTGAGAAGATGAGAGGGCGGGCGTGAGGCCGCAAGCCGCAACGAGCAAAGGAAATGAACCACGGATGGACACAGATGGACACGGATAGAGGAATCGGGTCCGGCGCATCTGTGTGCATCCGTGTTTATCTGTGGTTTGTCATTCCGGAAGCCCGGGGCTTGAGGCTGGACGTGTGAACCGCAAAGAGCTTTCGTTCTTCGTTGCCAGCAACTACAGCACCAACTCGCTGCGGTTCAGCGTGCCGCTGTGGATGGCCCGGCTGCTGGGCGCGGTGGCATGCCTGCTGGCGTTGCTCGTCGTCGCGTCGCTGGTGATGGTCCTGACCGGGACTTACCGGCTCAGCAAGCTCTCGTATCTTGAACGCCGGAACCGGCAGCTTGAGGGTGAGTTTGCCAAGGTGACGGCCCTGCGCAGGCAACTCGTACAGGTCGAGGAGCAGAGCCGGAAGATGGCGGCGATGCTCGGGGTCGACAAGACTCCGGCGCCCGTGAACTGGGATTCGGTCCCGCTCGACTCACAGGCCCTGCCGGAGTGGCTCAAGGGCAAGGTATGGGGAACGCAGATGGTGCCGAGGATGGTGCCGGTTGAGGGGTATGCGGTCTCGCAACGGGCCGGCGACCAGCATCCGGCCATCGATCTGGCCGCGCCTGCCGGCGCTCCGGTGCGGGCAACCGCGGACGCGGTCGTCGAGCAGCGCGGCGATGACCGGCAGTATGGCCGGTTCCTGCTGCTGCAGCATGGCCAGGGGTACGAAAGCTACTACGGCCATCTTCAGGACTGGAACGTTGACAAGGGCGATACGGTGCAGGCCGGCGCAACCGTCGGCTGGGTCGGCACCACCGGCAAGTCAACCGCCCCGCATCTTCACTTCGAAATCCGCAAGGACGGGCAGCGGATTGACCCGGCGACGGTTCTCAAGTTCTAGGCCGCGCCGAGCGCACTATAGAGACCATGCCCGGGTACGCGGCAGGCAGCAGCGTAGCTAGCGCACTACCAGAAGCTGCACGCGTGTCCAGGTCCCAGCATCTAAGACACTCGCGTAGTACACTCCGGCTCGGACCCGCCGGCCCGACTGGTCTCGAGCGTCCCAAGTCACGTCTCTACCATCTGGCCCGGCGGCCAGGCTTCGAACTCGCCGTCCAACTGCATCGTATATGACCACGGGTGACGCCGGCTTCACGTCGAGCCTGATTAGCGCGCGATCGGTGAGTGGGTTAGGCTGAGCCTGCAAAGTCGGGACTGGTCTGTCAGCTTGGGTCTCGGCGATGCCGCTGGAGTCGTCGGCCAAGACCCAGATGGTCGAGTCCTGGCAAGCCACAAAGACTCGGTCATGGGTCGAGTCGTAGACCGCGAACATCGGTCCCCTGCCCACTGCGATGCTGGCGATGACTGAGTCGGTAGCACAGTCTACTACGATGACGCGGTCGGTCGGGTAAGGGCAGCAGACGTAGAGCCGGTCGGTCCCGGTCGCGATGGTCATGTTGCCGACTTCCAGAGGCAAGGTTATCCGCCCGGTAATCGAGTCTGACGCGCAGTCGACGGCAAACACGGTGTCCTGGTAGTTGCCGTTGCCCGGGATGTAAACTCTAACTCTCTTGGGATTGTAGACCGCGTTGCGGAAGGCGGGGTACGCTATCGGCAGGCGGCGCGTGACGGTGTCGCGTTCGCAGTCGTAGACCGCGACGCTGCTGTCGGTGGCCCCTCCCCAGTCCCTTCCGAGGTACGCCTTGCGCAACGGGGGGCAGAAAGCGAGCACCCTCGGACAGAATATGCCGGTGTGGACTGCGGCTACGGGCGAATCGTTGGCGCACGAGTAGGCGAGCAGCACGTCTTCCCGCGGCGCCCCGTACGCCATTGCATAGACCTTGTCGCCGACCGAGTCCCAGGCGACTGCGCCAGAGACTCCGTAGGGTACCTGAGGCATCACCCGAATCACGGAATCGGTGACGCAGTCAATGACCTTCATCTGCATACGCCTCTCGTCAACAGCGTAGACCCAGTCATGGGTCGAAACGTAGCAGGGGCTGCGGATGTCCTTGAACGGCAGCCAGGCGGTAATAGATTCTAGCGCGGGGTCGTAGACGAATAGAGTCTCAGGAACAGCTAGAGTCACGTAGAACTTGTTACGCTTCCAGTTCCAGACGCCGTACGCCGACGTGGCACCGTCTCCGTGCAGCGGGAGCGCCTTGTCTACAGCGAAGTCAACGCAGTTAAGCACATACAACGTCTCGTGGGCAGCGCTGATGACCAGCAACTGGCCCGGCGACTCCAAGTACATTAACTCACCGCACCCGAACGGCAGCCGGACCACGGTGTCCACGTGCACCTGGCCCAGGAGCAGTAGACTGAGCATCAGCTCCGCCAAGAGTGATAGCCTCCGAGGTCGGGTTCTGCTCTAGAAAAAACCTCGCTCATATGCCATTCTATGACTTTGGCGACGGCGGTCAACATTGGCCTGTCTCTTGCTTGATTTCGTGCTCCCCGCCGCTACCATTGGCAATGCCTGAGAGCGTGTATGACGTAATCATGCGGCGGAGGACGGTGCGGTCGTTCCTTGATACGCCGGTCGAGGAGGAGAAGGTCCAGCAGTTGTTGGAAGCCGCAATCCAAGCGCCGTCCGGCGGCAATATCCAGCCGATTTCCATCATCAGAATCGAAAAGCCGGAGAGCCGGGACAAGCTGGCAAAGCTGGCCGTGAACCAGCCGTGGGTTGCGAAGGCGCCCTTGTGCCTCTTGTTCTGCATTGACTTCCACCGAACCGGGAAGTGGGCGCAGGCTGAAGGTGCGAGCTACGGCGGAGAGAAGGCGTTGATGAGTTTCCTGCTGGCCTATGCCGACGTGTTCTGCTCGGCCGAGAACGCGGTCTTGTGCGCGACCAGCCTTGGCCTGGGCACGGTCTACATCGGCATGGTGCTGGCCGCGATGACCGAGATCCGCAGCGAGTTCGGGCTGCCGGACAAGGTTGTGCCGGTCGTGGCGCTATGCGTCGGATACCCGAAGAAGATACCGGCCGGCATCACCAAGCTGCCCAAGGCGGCGATGGTCCATTCCGAGCGCTACGAGGAGAAGTCGCCGGAAGAGCTGAAGCAGCTCTATCGTGAGAAGTATGGCGAGCTCTCCAGGCAAAGTCCGAATGACCAAGGACGAATGACGAATGATGGTGTCAAGCAGTTCTTCAAGAGAACCTATCAGGAGGCATTGGAACTGGACGAGCAGTCCCGGCCCGGTTTCACAGACAAAGTCGCGCGGCTGATGGCGCGAATGGAGGTCGGGAACGCGGCGCAGCTCTTGTTCAAGATGCGCTACCCGGACGAGGCGATGAAGCGCATGGGCGACAAGATAATCGCTTCCCTGCGCGAAGCAGGTATCGAGTGTCTGTAGTTGGCTGGCCGGTCTAGAAGTCGAGGGCTGCAGCTAGACTCCAGCCGCGTAGGTTCGCAGCGTTGTCCATGTCGGGCGTGAAGTCCAGGCGCAGGTGCTCGACCGGCCTGAGTCCCAGGCCGACGTACGTGTGATTCCGAAACTCCATGTTGTCCGCTCCGGGCCACCCCGTCGCGGTCTGGAAAGAGACGCCGGCATCCGCTCCGAGTCTGAATACGACCGGTCCAGAGTTCCATTCTATGCCCAAGGGCAGGCAAAGATCCCAATAGAGCCAGTTGGACAGTTGCTGGGTCCTGACCGTTGAGTGAAGTCCAGCGGTGGCGAGCAGGTTTCCGGCCGTGAATGTCGGGCCTCCGCTGAGCGACAGCGTGTGATAGCATGATGCCCCTCCGTACGTCCCGGGCCAATTGTGCCGCTTGTACTCGTAGCTAGCGATGCCCCGCCATCTCAGGTGTTCGCCGGGCCAACTCATGCGTAGTGCCGGCGTCAGCCACAAATTCTGGCCGCGGCCGATCAGGATGCCACCCTGGTGCCAGACGTATCTCTCCCAGACGTAGCCGTTGACGTTGCCGTCCAGCGTGAATCCCGGTCCGTACCATCGAGCGCCGAGCACAGCCTTGCCGATGTCACGTACTTTCCATATGTATGGCCACATCGTGTCGTCGGGCAGCTCCAAGCGTGGTGGGACTGGTTCATCTATGAAACCAAACGTGGCTGCGGCCCCGATACTCACTGGACCGACCTGGGTTGCGAGCGCAACCGAGGGGTCATAGTGTGCGGTCGAGTCGCTCAGCGTGGCGTCAAGTGCGGCAGCCACAGACCAACGGCCGGTCGCGCGAGCGTAGGGGTGGTAGCTGCCCGGCTGGTTCAGCTCGATGCCGACGAGCCAGCCCGGCGTGAGGACACTGAGTTGTGGATAGCGCAGCAGGTCTGTGACCGGGTCGTCGATGAGGCTAGCCAGGTTCGGGCCAAGCCCGTCCATTCGCACCGAGGCAAGCGACAATCCGTACGCCAGCAGCAGAAGCGCCGCGCCCGACCTCGCGGAAATCACGCCCGGATTCTAGGACGAGCGGGCGACTATGTCAAGAGGGTTCCGTATAGGTCCTTACGTGAGGCAACGGGGAGGGCAGAGGTGTCAGACTGGGTTATGGCTAGTCGCGTCCCTGCGCGAAGCCGGAATCGAGTGCCTGTAGACAAGGCGGACGTCGTTCCATGATTCACAACCTCGCCCCAGGCGAGCCCCACGGCCCGAAACGGGGCCGCTGCCTAGCGGCTTCGACACTCCAGATCCGGGAGTGTTTCTACGTTCCGTTTCCGGCTCGGTGCCGCCGGGTGTGGCGTGGCCTCTAGTCGGTAAACACGAATCGGCACTGCTGAACATGGCCGCCAGTCGCCAGTCGGCAGAAGTAGACGCCGTTTGGTGCCCGGCTCCGGCCAACGCGGATGGCGTCGAAGGCGAGTTCATACACTCCAGCCTTCTGCCTGCCGCTGACCGGACACGCAACCACCCGTCCGGAAGCATCGAGAATCGCCAGGTTAACGTCCGACTCGGCCGGCAGCGCGTACCTTAGCATTGTGCGGCCGCGGGACGGGTTGGGCTTCGCGGTCAGTCTCTCCGTGCGCGGGCCCGCTGCTTGCTCGGCGACTCCATCCGGCGGGCTGATGACGAACACGCCGCTCGTGGCGTACACGTCGATGTTCGCAACGTTCGTGACCTTCACCATGCAGTTCGAGCTCGGCGTGTTCGGGACCTGCCAGGCCCAGCTACCATCGTTGGTCGTGCTGGCGATGATGACGGTCCAGTTTGAGCCGCCATCGGTCGAGTACTCGACTTTCGCGTAGACGAAGTCACCGGTCCAGTTCCAGGTTGTGTAGTAGGTCCTGCCAGCGATCCAGGTATCCCCGGCCAGTGGCGATGTTACGGTGATGACCTGCGGCGCTATCTCGAAGACGCTGCTGCGGCCGTACACCTGGGAATTGTTGACATTGGTGACCTGGACCAGGCCGTTCGCGCTCGGGTCGTTCGGAACGGTCCATGCCCAGTAGCCCTGATTCGTGATGTTCGCGATGATTATGCCCCAGGACGACCCGCCGTCGGTCGAGTACTCGAGCTTCGCGTTGCCGAACCCTCCACCCCAGTTCCAGGTGACGAAGTACCGCCTGCCCACAAGCCAGGCGTCGCCGGCGCAGGGCGAAGTAGTGGAAATCCACTGCTTGTCTATCGTGAAGGTGCTGCTTTCGTCGTACTTGCTTGGGTTCGATGCGTCCGAGACCCGCAATACGCAGTTGGCGCCCGGCGTGCCGGGAACCGTCCACGTCCAGTGGCCGACGTTGGACACGCTCGCGCTGATGAGAGTCCAGGACGACCCGCCGTCGGTCGTGTACTCCAGCTTCACGGTGCTGATGGAGCCGAGCCATGTCCAGGTCAAGTTGTACGGCCTGCCGGCGAGCCAGGTATCACCCGCGCACGGCGAGGTTACGTACAGCGACTCGCCCGGTTCCGTGCCGGAGATGGTGAAATTGTTGTCGCTCGCGTCGAACGCCCCGGCGTCAGCCGCATCAGTGATTTTTACCCTGCACGTCGCCGAAGGGGCGTTCGGGACGTTCCAGTTGTAGCAGCCGTCGTTCGGCGAACTCGAGGATATCGTACTCCAGGCGCTGCCGCCATCGGTCGAATACTCCAGTTTCACGTTGCTGAAATCCCCGGTCCAGTTCCAGTGAATCGACCCATCCGCGGTGGTATAGTACGTCTCTCCGCCGTTGGGTCGCAGCACGGTCAGGACCGGACTCGCGATGGTGAAATTGCCGTCGCTGACGTCGAAGCAGCCGGCGTCGGTCGTGCTGGTTACCTTGACCACGCACTGCGTCGACGGCGCATTCGGAATCGTCCACTGATAGCTTCCGTCGTTGTCTGCGCTTGCACTGATGACGTTCCACGTGCCGCCGCCGTCGGTCGAGTACTCCAGCTTGGCAGTGCCGAAATCGCCGGTCCAGTCCCAGTGAATCACGTGTTCCTCGCCGACCGTCCAGGTCTCTCCACCCGTACCGCCGTTCGGCCGGGTGACGGTAATCACCGGTTGGGCGATAGTGAAGTCGGCGTCGCTGACATCGAAGACATCGGGGTTCGCGACGCTTGACACCTTGACCCGGCAGGTCGCGGAGGGCGCATTCGGAACGTTGCTCCAGAGGTAGCTGCCGTCATTTGCTCTGCTTGACGTTATGACGTTCCACGTGCCGCCGCCGTCGGTCGAGTACTCCAGCTTGATGTTGCCCGAAACGCCGTCCCAGTTCCAGTTGACCGCGTGGCAGTCCCCGACCGACCAGCTCTCGCTTCCATTCGGCCGGCTTACGGTAAGCGTCTGCGCTGCGGCCGGACTCGGCAGCAGGAGAGCAGCCCCGCACAAGACCGACGCTAAGAGAAACGCGGGCTTTGTTCTGCCCGCAGCCAGAAACCTGCACACACGAATCACCATCTTCTGCACCAGGACCTCCTTACGGTTTCTCGAACTTCTGCGCCGGTAATGCGGTTTTCCACATCCGGACCCGGTGTGCCAAGACAAGGTTCTTCGTCTCCGTTCTTGCATCGCCTTGCCCTTCGGCAGACCGATTCCAGCGTCGCCCGGAACAAGGAACATCTGTGCTCTGCCCGGCCGACCACGCGTGCAGCCAAGTAAACACCCAACTGTGTCAGTTGTCAACGGAAACCGGACGCAGGTTGAGCTCGGCGGGCGGCAGAAGAGCGGCGTGCCGTTCTTTCGGAAGCCGCCAGCCACAAGCCGTAATCCTGCGGGACATTGTGGGTCGGAAGATACTCGACCTGAGACCGGGAGTCAATGACGGCCACCGCATCGCGCCCGGCATCTACTCCATTCGCGACCAGTTGCACCTCAGTCGGAAACTGACCTGCCGCGGGGTCGTGGCGAGGATGTCCTTCGGAATCCGGAGGCGTGCCCCAAGAACCGACATAGCCCTCGTTTGTCACCCCGAGCGAACCCGTTCGACTCGCCGCGCTGCACTGTCATTTCGAGCGAGTCCGACGAGTCGAGAAATCTCGCCCTTCGGCGCGGCTCGTGTGGCTTCGCCACCGTAGGAACGAACGGAATGACAACACCCGTCGAATGAAGATTACCACCCTGTTCGGCCAAGCGTACTCGCACGCATCTGCGGCCCAATGTCGGATTCAGGGCGTGCGGCGCGGCTTGACTCTCACTGGGATGGGTCTAGAATTCACGCAGGCTCCTAAATCATGACATGTGCCGGGACGCCGGCACTCAGGAGGTGTTCGTATATGCGTAAGACAGCGTTTGTTCTCGCGCTTCTCCTCGCCGCTGCGGCGGCGGCCGTCGCGTTTGACCGCGTCGTGGTGTGCGAGGATTCTTATGGGGAAGGCTGAGGCACCTGCCCAACAACCAGCAGTGTGCTGGACGGGATAAGTCAGAACTACCCCGACCGGGTGGCGCGGGTCGAGTGGCACGCGGCCACGGGTTATCCGCTCTACAATGCCAAAGCCAAGGCCAAGTGGTTTCTCTACGCGCCCGAGGGGTCATCCTACTACTACGCCACGCTCTATGCTGACGGCAAGAACCAGTACAGAAGCTACTCCTCGTGGGCAGCATACGTCGCAGGCCGGCTGCTCGTCCCCACGGATGTCAGCCTCACCCACATCGGTACGACCTACGACCCGGACACGCGCACCGGGCAAGTGCAGGTTGAGTGCTACAACTCCGGCGTCGACCAGATTGACGCGGCGCTGCAGTTCGCGATAACCGAGGATAGCCTCCGCTACACCGGCCCGAACGGTGACCCAATGCACAACGGCGTCTGCCGCGATTACGTGCCAAGCCAGTACGGCACGCCGGTCACGCTTCCCGGCGGTGGATACGACACGGTGACCGTGTCCTACGAGCTGCAGCCGTCGTGGGTCGAGGAGAACGTGAAGCTCGTGCTCTATCTCCAGAAAACGACCCGACAGGGAGATACGTTGGCCACCTACCAGGGCTTGGTCGGCAACGTGCTCAACTTCACCGGTGTAGAGGAGTCGAAGCTGCTTGCTGCCCGCGACCTCAGGGTATCGGTCAGCCCGAATCCCTGCCGGACCGGCTGCGAGTTCACGCTCTCGGGCGCTGCCGCGCACGGTGCGCGGATATCGGTGTACACGCCCGATGGCCGGCTGGTGAGCAGCCTTCAGACCGCTGCGAACCGGGCGTCGTGGAGTCGCGCGGGCGTCTCGCGCGGCATCTACCTCTACCGCGTCAACGCCGGAACCGCGACCGCCGAAGGCAAGCTGGTCGTAACCGACTGACACCTGCGGCGGAGTTACTGGGCGGGCGTAAAGCCCGCCCTTTTCATACTCGTGAGGTCCGGCGGGAGGGGCGGGACACGGTCCGATTCCGTGCGTCCCGGATTCCGACATTGACGGCCACGAAGACACGAAATAGGATGAAACGGACCAGAGTAGTGCCGCACCCATCTGCTTCGTGTCCTTCGTGCTTTCGGGGCTCAATATCGGTTCTGGGGTGCGTGACGTGCCTGTCAGCGGGGGCATCCTAGACTTTCTCTGAGACTCCTAAGTCACGACTCGTGCCGGTACGCCGGCACTGGAGGTGTTTGTATATGCGTAAGTCACTGTTGGCACTCGTTGTCCTGGCTGCCCTGCCCGCCATGGTGATGGCGTGGCCGCAGCCGGGCGACCCGGCCCCGAGTGTCACGTTGCCGGACACGGCAGGCGTGATGCATTCGATTCCGTCGGAGTACACTGGTCACGTCGTACAACTCCTTTTCTGGCAATCGACCTGAGCATCGTGCGTCGCGGAGTTGCCGCGAATTCAGGCAATGTACGATGACTATCACGGCCGGGGGTACGAAGCCCTTGCCATCGCCATCGGTGAGGGCGCCCAGACGCTCAAGCCTTTTGCACGCCAGTACGGCTTCTCATTCCTGAGTGACAGTAGTTACGTCGCCTGGAATCTGCACAAGATGGGCATGAGCCTCTACCCGCTCAACTACGTGATCGACACGGTCGGCCTGGTTGTCAACAGCATTGAAACCTTCGACGAGACGGCCATTCGCGGTTGGATTGAGCCGTACCTCGCCGGCGTGGCAGAGACCCCGGCGGTTCAGCCGATTGAGTTCACAACCATCGGCGCGAGCCCGGCGGTAGGGCACAGCGCGGTCCGGTTCAATCTGCCCAAGGCGACGAACGTAACGTTGCGCGTCTATTCGACCTCGGGCGCGCTGGTGCGGACGTTGGCGAGCGGCCAGATGTCGGAGGGCGCGAACACGGTCAACTGGAACCTGCGGGACAACGCAGGCAAACAGGTCGGCAACGGCCTGTACCTGTACGAACTGGCAGCCGGCTCGCAGGTCGCGCATGCCAAGGTTTCGGTTGTAAAGTAGCGTCAGCGGCTTCGATAGTACACGGCGAGGGCCCTTTCGGCCCTCGCCGTTTTCGTCCCGAATCCTGGAATAGAGAGCCACGAAAACACGAAAGACACGAAGAGGACTCGGAGAGAATATCCGCAGATTACGCAGATGCCGCAGATTCCCTGCCAGAATCCCAGAACCCCCGAACCCATTCCTCGTGGCTTCCCAGCCCGTTCTCATCCGGTTCCCCAGAACCGATATTGAGCCACGAAAGCACGAAGGACACGAAGCAGATGGGTGCGGCACTACTCTGGTCCGTTTTATCCTATTTCGTGTCTTCGTGGCCATCAATGTCGGAATCCGGGCGGTTGGTTTCGCTTGACAGCCGGGGGCGACCGGGCATTCTGTCTGCTGTGCTGAAGAGAGCGGCTAAGACCGTGAGCCTGGCGTTGCTGCTGTGGGCCGGGCTTGCCGCGTCGCGGCTCGATGCGGCGACCGTCAGCGGGTTCGTAAAGGACGGCCGAACCGGCGAACCGCTTCCCTTCGTCACGGTCTATCTGAGCGACCAGAGCGCGGGCACGGTGAGCGACCGAAGCGGGTACTACGTGCTGAGCGGGCTGCCGGCCGGGACGCAGACCGTGGTCTATTCGATGATCGGGTATCGGCCGGTGGAGCAGCGCTTTGTCCTGAAGCAGGACGAGGCTGCGCGGTTCGACGCGCGGCTCGCGAATGAGCCCATTCCGGTGCGCGGCGTCACGGTCTCGGCGGCAAGGGAGCGCTTCAAACGCGAGGTCGATGTCGGCATGCGTCGGCTGGACATCAAGGATTTGAAGCTGGCGCCGGGCATGATTGAGCAGGACCTGTTCCGGTCCCTCGCGACGCTGCCGGGCGTGGTAGCGGTCAGCGACTTCTCGAGCGCTTTGTACGTGCGCGGCGGCAGCCCGGACCAGAACCTGATTCTCCTGGATGGCGTGACGGTCTACAATCCGTACCATCTGGGTGGGCTCTTCTCGACCTTCAATCTCGACGCCGTGAGCAATGCCGAGCTGCACGCGGGCGCGTTCCCGGCCGAGTACGGGGGCGCGGTGTCGTCCGTGCTCGACGTGGAAATGAAGCAGGGGAACTCAGAGCGGCTCGCGGGGAAGTGGGACGTCGGTCTGCTGACGACCAAGCTGATGTTCGAGGGGCCCATACCCAAGGGGTCGTTCCTGATTGCCGGGCGCCGGACCTACATTGACGCGGTAACGTGGGCGATTGACGAGCTGGTCAGCGATTCGACGGTCCATATCTACCTGCCGTACTACTTCTACGACCTGCAGGCGAAGGCGAACTTCGACTTGTCCCCGCAGGACCGGTTGACCCTGAGCGGGTATTCGGGCGACGATGTTATCTACATGCGTGACTCGATGAGCAAGATGGATTTCCGCTGGGGCAACTACACGCTGGCGTCGAGGTGGCGGCACATCTTCTCGCCCAAGGTGCTCGCGACCACCATGCTCACTCACGGCCGGAACCGGGTCGGCCTGGTCGCGGTTGACTACCCGGGCTCGGCAATGGCCGGCGATACCTCGGAGTCGGACCTGACGATGCACGTGAGCGACGTCAGCCTGAAAGAGGACTTCACGGTCTTTGTGGATTCCGGCTCAACATTCCGGTTCGGGGCAGAGGCGAAGCGGTTCGACCTGAGTGACTTTCTGGGCGCAGACACGGTCGTGTTCTGGAATCTGCACGAGCGGCCGTGGTACGCCGCGTTGTATGCGGCCGACAAGTGGCGACCATGGCAGCCGCTGCTCATCAACGCCGGAGTGCGGGCCGAGTACTTCACCGGCGGCGGCTACTTCCGCGCCTCCCCGCGCGTTAGCGCGAAGTACTTCCTCCGGGACGACCTGGCTGTAAGCGCGGGCTACGGCCTCTACTACCAGTACTTGAGCATACCGTTTCCGCGGGACGAGATGGTTGCCAAGCTGCCGGCGACCTTCTTCCAGCAGTGGATTCCGGCAAGCGACAAGTACGAGCCGGCATCGGCCGCGCACTACGTACTGGGCGGCGAAAAATGGTTCGGTGACGACGTGCAGGCGAGCGTCGAGGGGTACTACAAGCAGATGGACAACCTGCTTGAGACCGGCTCGATGCTGCCCGGAATAGGGGAGGACCCGGGTACGGGAGACACGGTGATGTTCAACGTCGGGTCCGGCTGGTCGGCGGGCGGCGAGGTCCTGCTGCGGCGCAAGGGGAGTTGGGTCGGTTACAGTCTTGCGGTCACGCGCCGGACATTCGACAGCACGAGCTTCTACCCGATATTCGATGCACGGCACAACTTCAACATAGCGTGGACGACGAGTCTGGGTCGCGGCTGGAACTTGAACCTGCAATGGCTGTTCCGCAGCGGGTTTCCGTACACCGGGCCGATCGGCCAGTTCCAGTACGTCGGGGAAGGCGGTTCGATCTGGCGCGAGCCGGAGCAGGAGCAGCAGTTCTACTACTGGTTGCCGCTCAGCGGGAGGCGCGGCAATTACCGGCTGCCGCCGTATCACCGACTCGACGTCGGCGTGGAGAAAGGGTTCAAGCTGTTCGGCATCGGCTGGACCTGGTATCTGCAGGTTATCAACGTCTACGCGCAGAAGAACGTGCTCTGGTACAACTACAATACCGATGAGAACGGCCGGGTCGTACGCGAACCATTCACAATCCTGCCAATCCCAATTCCGAGTTTCGGAGTCCGGGGAGGATTCTAGAGGAGAATGACGAATTCCCAATTCCTAATTCCTAACCGCAGAGCGGCTGTTCGACGTGGGCTACTGGTGGTTGGGAGTTGCTTGCTGATGCTGGTGCTGGCGTGTGACGAGGGCATCGAGAAGTACAAGCCCGAGCCTAACGTCTATTGCATCCTGCTTGGCGGCTGTGACACGGTCAGCCTGATGGCAGGTATGACCCTCGGCTACTCTGACTCGGTCCCCGGCTCGAATAGGTGGAATGGAACTGCCGGCGTGGTTGCGAAGATCCAACATCGGGGCGCTGAGGCGGTTTTCACGGAGCTGCCGGGCCCGGTCGGGTTCTACCGGGCCGAGTCCTTGTCGAATGTGCCGGGGGACAGTTACTCACTGCTGTTGAAATACCCCGACGGCGCAATGGTCAGAGGCGCGACGACCGTGCCTGACACGTTTAGTTTCAGCCGCCTGCAAGCGGATACCGTGTCCGTGGTGCCGTGGCCGGGCGATACGTTCTTTGAAATCAGGGTCAAGAGCGCGTGGAACGCAAGCCGCGGCGCGTCCGGGTACATCGTATCGAGCGACATCTGGTACGGGGACAGCGCCGAAAGTGTGCTGGTCCGGTACGGGCCATACCCGGCGTCGGCGCGCGAGGATTCCATCTGGCTGTCGCCGTTCTCGTACGACTGGGATACCCTGAGCCAGACCATGGACAGCCTGTCCGTCAACCGTGTGAGAGTCGAGATCCGGGCTGTTGACCGCAACTGCCGTGACTACAACGAGCTGCAGTGGGGCGGCCAGGCCGACCCGGGCAAGATGCACCTTGACGGCGCGGTGGGCGTGTTCGGCTCGGCGTGCATCGCAGAGACGACCATTCGCTTCTCGCCCAGCGTGTTGACTCGGCGGCAGCGGTATCTACAATAGACCATGAGCAGGAGAATACTGGTAACCCTTGTCGGCCTTCTGGCCGCCTTTGCCGGATGCAGGAGTACGTCGACGAAGACGACCGTTACACTCTGGCACGCGATGGGCGGAGAGTCGCAGAAGACTCTGAAGACGATGGTGGACCGGTTCGAGAGCACCCATGCGAACATCCACGTCGAGCTGGTCGGCATGGGCAACTACGACGCGCTTTCCCAGAAACTGATGGGCGCGGTCGCGGCAAAGAACCCGCCCGTCATCGCGCAGATGTACGAGAACTGGACGACACAACTGCACGCGGGCGGGGAACTCGTCTATCTCGACAGCTTCGTGCACGGGCCGGACGGGCTGACGCAGGAGGACATGGTCGACATTTACCCGGCCCTGCTTGAGAACAACTCGTGGGATGGCAGGCTCCTTACCCTGCCGTTCAACAAGAGCGTGCCGGTCTACTACTACAACGTGCCGATGTTCGCTGCCGCGGGGTACCCCGAGTTCCCGAAGACGTGGCCGGAGTTCAGGACTGCGGCGAGCCGGATGACCAGGCGCGACGCGGCAGGCAACGTCGAGGTGTGGGGTGCAGCCGGCGGAACCGACATATGGATATTCGGCTCGATGCTGTTCCAGTGCGGCAGCCGGTTCCTCGAAAAGGAAGACGGCAGGCCTCTGTTCAACGGCAAGGAGGGCGCGGATGCGCTCCAGTTCCAGGTTGACATGGTGCTCAAGGACAAGACGCAGAATACCGACGTGGGCCGGACACCGATGGACGATTTCCAGGTGGGCAGGATGGCGACCCTGACCGGAAGTTCGACCTGGCGCGCGCCGGTAGTGGACAAGGAGACGTTCCCGGTCGGCATGGCGCCGGTGCCGACGTGGGGCAAGCCGGCCGCCCTCATTTACGGCACGAACATCGGCATGTTCCGGCGTGCGACACCACAGCAGAAGGCCGCAGCGTGGACGTTCATCAAGTGGTTCGTTGCCCCGGAGCAGCAGGTCGAGTGGTCGCTCGGCACGTGGTACGTGCCGATACACCGCCGGTCGCTTGAGGATCCGAGGCTGGTCGAGCGGCTGGCAAAGACGCCTGGGCTCGCGGCCGCCTATGCCCAGATGGACTGCGCCGTGTTTGAGCCCAGAGGACTCAAGTGGCTCGCCGGACGCAAGGCGCTCGTAGAGGAACTCGAGCAGGCGATGCTTGGGGCGAAGACGCCGAAGCAGGCCCTTGATGACGCGGCGGCGCGCTACTCTGCTGGCGGGCAATGACCGAACTCCAACGCCCAATTCCCAGTTGCGAATGACCAATGCCGCGCGGCCCGCTCTCGGTCCTCCGAACTGGGAAACCGGCTTCGTCCGGGACGAGTCTAATGATGTGGCGGTGGTTGGGCATCCACGCAACGTGTTCGCACGTCTGGCGGGGAGCACAGCGGTAGCCATAGCCGGGGAAGCAACGGACAGAGCAACTTGGAGGGCAATTCGGGAAGTTACTCTGCAGGCAATCTGGAGAGCAACGGTCAGAGCAACGGGGAGAGTAACGAGGACCGCAACTCGGCCGGCGACTTGGACCGCAACGGTCAGAGCGACCGGTAGAGCAACGGGTGGGGCAATGGAGCGAGCAACGGGGCCAGCGACTCGGACAGCAACCGGTAGAGCAACCGGCCAAGCGATTCCGAGGGCAATCAGGACAGCAACGGGTAGAACGACCCACACCACAACGGTCAGAGCAACAGGGAGAGCAACTGGACCCGCTGCGGGGGGAACGGCGGAGGGGACTTTCGGAAAGGCCCAATAGTGCATTGAGAATGCAGAAGTTAGGACGCGGACGGGCTTGGTGAAGTTGTATACTGTGGCTAAACTCAGTAAGTGAGGTTGGGCCTGCGACTGCCGGGAGATGAGACTCGCGCCCCAGCCGTTGCCAAGTCAAATAACGACAGCCGCCCGGCTCTCACCATTCGACTGTCGGATTGTCAGACTTCTAGTCAGTCACTCGAATCCTTGAAACCTGGATTCCTCGACCCCTTTCCTACCCTACTCCGTCAGTACCACCTTTCTAGAGAATCTCTGTCCTTCTACTGCCAGCGTGCAGAAGTACACGCCTGTCGGGACGCGCCGGCCTTGGATGTCGGTTCGGCTCCAAGTCAGATGGTAGCTGCCCGGCTTCTGGTTGCCGTCAGCAAGCGTGGCGACCAGTTTCCCCGCGATGTCCCTGACTTCTACGTCGGCGTGCAAGGCCCGCGGCAGCGTGTATGAGACTGATACTTGGCCACGGACCGGGTTGGCGATGGGTGACAGGAACGGGCGCGGCATGAGGGAGGCCTGTTCCTCTACGATTCCGGGCGGCAGTGGCGCAAACCTGATTGAGCGGCCGGACACGAGCAGGTTGCCGGACGGTTCGCCGTTCCACAGATACTGGAGTCCGACCGTACCGGCGAAGTTCTCGACGCCGACAGTCGCGCTCATGCCCGCGTCATACTGCTGGTCGCCGGTCGTCACGCTCGCGTAGTGGAACTCGATTGCGCCGCTGCGGAACAGCTTGGCCTCGAAGTTGAGGCTGCACGGTTCGCAGCCCTTGCGCCGGACTTGATGCCACTCGATGACGAAAATCGAGTCGTCAAAGGTCTGATACCAGATGCCGCCTTCGTTGCCTTTGACCCACAGGTCGTCCCAGAAAGGTGCTATCAACCGATTGGGCTGATACGTACTTGGAATCGTGGAGTTGGAATCCGCCGGGTTGGTCTGCGAAGGCGGGCCAAGGGCCAGCCAGCCGTTCGTTGACACCCAGGCCATCGTGTAGTCCCGGCCGTAGAAGTGGAACTGCCATGGCAGGTCCAGCACCCACAGGCTGTCGTCGCCCCAACCCAACAGCGTGCCCTGTGCGTAGAGTTCCTGCCAGTCGTACTCAGGCCCCAAAGGGTCGTCGGAGTCATACCAGACGTAGCCGAGAGAATCAGGCCCGCCCCGAGGTTGAAAGGTGTAAACCGCGAGTTGAGCTTTCGCAGTGTCATTCCAGAACCGCTGGTCGGACCCAAGGTGGGTGGCACAGGTAATGACGTATGTGTCCGGCTGCCAGAACCCGAGTTCGGGAAAGACGACCGTGGTGGACTCGTACGATGCAAGTGCCAACCCGGTATCGCCGTGCCACAGCCCGCTGATGTCGTACGAGACGCGCAGCCATTCGGATGAGCCGGTGAAGTTCCTGACGCTACAACTGGGCCTGACGACGCGGCCCAGCCTCGTGCTGCCGACCGGCGAGAGGACACGCGTAACGCCGACGTCGTGAACCGGATTCCATTCAGCCGGGCCGGATACGTCGTCTATCATCAGGCCGTACTGATTCCATGACCGGTAGACGAAGGCGAGAAAGACCTTCTGACCGGCATACGCGGACAAGTCATACTCGTGAAAAATGTAGGCTATCGAGCTAGTCCCGAACGCATCGATGCGCGTGAAGGCCGGCACGTACGGCGGGCCGGTAGAAATCCAGACCTCAAGGCTCTCGCGGTACGCGTCGTCCTGCGCTCTACACCAGAACGAGAACCGGTCTCCGGTCGCGACCGAGCACTGCGGCGTGATGAGCCAGTCGTTGTTGCGCTGATAGTAGCCTTCCCAGCCGCAGTAGGCGCAACCGGGCGGAGTCCGGGTCCCGATGTCCAGACGCTGCCAGTTGCGGACGCCTGAGTCGGCATTGACCGCGAGCCAGCCCGGGGGCGGAAAGGCTGTGTCTGTGAAACTCTGCTCCAGCGCGCAGGCGAGTGCGGCCAGTGCCACAAGAAAGGAAAGGGCAGCCCGCATCTTTAGTCGCGGGGCAAGGTCACGTCCCAGGACAGGTTCCACTCCATCGGCGGGGTGCGGGGAAAGTGCAGGCATCGCCACACCCGCACCCGGCCCTCGTCCATCTGCCGCCACATCACGACCAGTAGCGGCTCCTTGCCCGGTTCCGCCAGTTCGAAGATGACCGGGCTTGCGCACCGGTCCGAGCGACTCAGCCGCACGAGCGGAGACCAGACCTGCCTCCCCTCGTCGCTCTGGCGAGAGGGCAAGGGTGAGGGAGAATACCGGTAGAAGACCCGGCCCGAGTCAATGTAGACGATGTGCGTCTGACTCCGGCTGTCGGTCGCTATGTTCGTATCGCACAGGCTCGAATCAGCCAGCGTTCGTATCAAATCGTCGTGCTCACGGACTGACGTGAACTGCTCAGTCCGCATCGTGCCCGTCGCAGCCGCCAGCATACCGGCAAGAACCGGGACCAGGCACAGTGCGAGGGCTGTCATCTTTCCTCCCCGGTCAGGACCAGTTTCACCAGCCTTGTCTTTTCCCCGGCAGCCAGCCGCACGAAGTAGACCCCGGCCGGGAGCGCGCGACCCTTATTGTCCTGTCGGTTCCAGTGCACCTGATGCCGGCCCGGGCCGATGCGGCCTGAGGCCAGCGTGGCGACCTTGCGGCCAGCGGGGTTTATCACCGAGAGGTCGACCGGCACGGACGAGGGCAGGTCGTAACTGACACTGACTGCGCCTCGCGCCGGGTTCGGTGACACCGCAAGCCGCAACTCCCGGACACGCTGGGGCCTTGCCTCGCTGATGCCCGAGCCGAGAATCCGGATGGCGCTGTCTGATTCATCATACTGCCAGCCCGGGCCGTAGGCGATGGCCATGACGCGGGCCGAATCGGCCCGGATGTCCGGCACGATCCAGACATAGGGCGTGTCGGTTGGGGCTAGCCCGTGCGCAATCGTATCCAGTTGATAGGTAGTGTCGGTGCGCAGGAACAGCGACACCGAGTCGCAGCGCGGCGGGTCAAACGTCTGCCAACTGACACGGCACGTGTCCCCGGGCTGATACGCTGCTCGACGATTCGGTCGCAGCACACGGATTGCCTCCAGTTCAACGACCACAGTCCTCCCATTGTTGGAGACGACGATGTCCGCGTAACCGTTGTGGTTCATGTCCAGGACTTTGACAGCAGTGCCAAATTGGGCCCCAGTGTACCAGGAGCACACTCCCTCAAGCCTTGATGGCGCCGGCGAGTGGAACACTATCACCTCGCCGACCACATCCCAGGCAACCTCGTCCACTCCGTCGCCGTCAATGTCCCCGCACGCACTCCTCGTCCCGGGGTCTGATATGCTTTGTGACACCTCGGCCACGTGCGTCATCACGAAAGCATTGTCCCCGGTTGCCTCAAACATGAGCAGGTCGAAGTGCCAGCCGGCCATGCCGCGATATTGGGCAGACCGGACAAAAAACTCGGGCCTGCCGTTCTGGTTCACATCCCGACCGGCAAAGACATCGTGCAGATTCGGGTAGGGAATCGTGTCCGCCCAGACCCAGGAGTAGGAGTCAGGGCCGCTGTTCTCGACAACAGTTGCGCCCCGGCCGGAGCCGACGAAGTCGCGTCTGCCGTCGAGGTCGAAGTCCGAGAACGGCCAGCCGTACCCCAATGGTATGGTGTCACTAAACCAGACCGATTCATAAGCGCTGTTGCCCACGCACTCCAGCACGCGCAGGCCCTCATCGAAACAGACGATTTCCTGCCGACCGTCACGGTCAAGGTCTGGGGCGATTGCCCGCGGGTCGAGTCCAGTCGCGCCCTGGCTATTATACCTCAGACCCCAGGACATCCTTGTCGGGCATGAGTCGCCCGATGGGCTTTCCATGGTGAGAATCATTGGATACCGCAAGCCGTGCTGGCCCGTCGAGTCCCAGCCGTACTCCTCGTTGTAGCCAAGTATGTCCACCAGTCCGTCGTCGTCCGGGTCGCCAATGTCAGAAGGCACGAAGTTGCCGGAATGAAGGCCCGGGACCCACCACTGAGCGCCAGTATCGGAGTGAACGAGCACGTAGCGGTTCCAGCCCGAGTTCTCCCATATCTGGTAGCAGGGCTCCCAGGACCCGTTCCTCTCAGCCTGTCCACAAAGGAGAATTTCCTCCCGGCCATCATGGTCCGTGTCGCCGCCTACGAAAATCCCAACACCGAAAGGCACTGCCGCGACTTGCTTCATCTGCCAAGCCCCGACGAATAGCCAGAGCACGAAGATTCCGGCCGGCATCGTTCCAATGTGCGGGGGAGGCGGTGCGCCTCCCCCGCTGTCAGCGTGGCGCTACCGCACGACCCTCACGGGCTGCGTCTTCACCGCTGTCGGTGTCTTCAGGACGCAGACGTACGTCCCGGCTGGAGCGTAACAGCCGGCATCCGTCTTACCGTCCCATTGGGACGCGTGCAATCCCGGCGGCAGAACGGCGGCATCCAGCGTTCGCGTGCGGCGCCCTGCCTGGTCGTACAACGCGAGTTCGACCCGCGCATGGTCGGGTACGAAGTAGCGGAACACGGCTCGAGTCCGACCTGTAACCGGCGGGACCGGATATAGCCACGCCTCGCCTTCACCGAGGCGCAGCCTTCCGGCCGATTGCCCACCGGGGCCGAGACCACGGGGTATGTACGTGTGCTCCTTGTAGTGCAGCTCATTGGCTCCGGGTCTGGCCCAGAGCGTGTGACAGTCTACCGCAGCGATATTGTCCCAATGTTTGGCGGCGATGTGTGGCCACTTGTCTTCGCCCTCACGAACAACAATCCTGTCCATGTTGCCCCAGAAGTTGCCGTAGATGTCCCATTCGTTCTGGTCTTCCTGCCAAGCCACGACATCCGGCGTCGAAGCCTCGGGGAACTCCGACTCGACGTTGGCGCCGAAGCCCTGGTAGCTCACGTTTCTGGCCACGTCCCAGCCCCGCGGATACGGATATCGTATCCTGCGCCAGACGTCGCCCGGGAACCCGCCGTTATTGTTCGGTCCGTGCCAGGCTACGATGAGCTGGGCGTCGTCCAACGTGCTGTTCGGGTCACGATCCTTGAAGTCAACCGAAGGGAAGGTCGCCTGTTCGGTAACCGGTTGTTGCTGGCTCTGTGAAACAGGAAACCGAACAGACCATACTAGCGGCTGGCCGGCACGGACCTGCTGCGGCGTTATCGGCGCGCTCTGAACATGATAGATGCGCGTCGTGTTGTCCTCGCGCCGCTGCCAGACCACGTGGATGACGTCGCTTTGACCGTCCTTCTGGACCGCAATTGATGCGCGGAGGACATGGGGGGCGTTCGGAAGAAACTGATAGTCCAGGGTAGTAGTTGCAGTCGGGAAACTCCTCACCACGCCCCCGTCTAGACCCCACGCAACTAGGAACAGGTACTTGTGACCCGTCGGTCCCATGAAGTTCCACTTCTCAGCCGGAACCACCGAGTAGGCCACAGCCACGTCTGTGGGCACAGGACACTTGGTCACAGCGATGGCTCCTTGGTCCATCCCGGCATATTCCGCTGGGGGAAAGAACGGCGAGAGCGACTCGCCCTTTACCCACGTGCCGCCGGTGCGAATACCCCCCTCGAGCTTATTCTGCTCGGCGCCTACCTGGCCGCCGTAGACCCAAGAAACCCAAGGAGTATTGGCACGGTCCACGCCAATGGCTCCGTAGCCGTGGGTCATTCCGAGACCCTCGATTTCCTCACGGTTGTTGTCCGGTGGCGGGACATCGGGCAGCCAAGTCTCTCCGTTGTCCTCCGACCACGAGTACCAGACAGCGCCCTGGTTGTCGAAAGTCACGTGAAGGTAGCCGTTGTCGGCATCTCGGACGATTCTACGCTCTTGGTTGTAGCCCAAGGGGCCAGGTATACCGCCAGACACATTCTGCCAGACAAACTCCGCCTGCGCCGCGGAGCCGAATGCGATTACCAGCAGCCCGCATACGATGCGCAGCAGGCCGGTTCTCGCCGTTTGCATTCTCCTATCCATATCATCCTCTCCTATTCGGACATTCATTTCCTTTCTAGCATTTGGTTCAGACCAATTGACGACGAAAGACCTGAAACGATCTCCGAGCGCTAACGCTCGAAGAGCACTATGCGCCCGCGATTACTTCACCTGACTTGTCGGCGGAGTTGGTATTATGGAACGGGTCTGTCCTGCGCGCAAGCGGATGCCACGCGGAACGGAACAGAACAGAACAGAACGGAAGCATCTCGGAATCCTTACCTGCCCGGATTATACATCCCCCCCTACCCACATGTCAATACGTTCCGTGTCAATGCACCCGTCGTCAGCGCCGCGGAGGTGGACCGGGTAGCAGGGTTTTCAACCTCATGCTCCAGCGCTGGAGCATGACCAGCAGGACCATCGGCCAAGGTGCGGAATAGCGGACCGGCTTCCGTTCGATACAAGCAAGCAGGTGGCGGACGGCCCGGTGGACGGGCATCATGAACGGCTTCACTTCGCTCTTGGCCATTTTCGTGTCAACGAAACCGAACCGGACGTTGGTCACGTAGACGCCCTTCGGTCTCATGGCAAGGGCCAAGCCGCCGAGATAGTTTGAGAAGCCGGCCTTGGAGGCGCTGTAACTCGGGGCGTCGGCCGACACTAGTTCGTCGGCCAGGCTGGATAGGCCAATGAAATGCCCGACCCCGCGCCGTTCCATCAACGGTATGACGCAGACCGCTGTCCTCACCATTCCCATCAGGTTTACTTCGAAAACCTCGGCCTCCCGCTCCATGCGGGAGAGGTCCAGCGGCTCGCCGACTCCTGCGCAGTAGACGCACAGGTCCGGCGGCGTGGTGGTCGCGAGCAGCGTCTTGAGCTTCTCCGTGTACGTGTCATCCTGCACCAGCGCTCTGGTGTGACAGTAGGCTTCGTGCCGGATCCGCGAATCGCTACGAGAGATGCCCAGCGCGGTCCATCCCCGCCGGAGGAGTTCCTGCGTGAGGGCCAGGCCGATTCCGTCTGAATTCCCGACCACGAGCGCCACCCGGGACGTCGGGAGACCTGTGGGCCGTTCCTTATTCGTAGTCAACCGAGTCGAGCAGCAGGCCTTGGGCCGGGGCGGTTTGGAAGGGTGGGTACGGCTTACCCGCGAGCGCGGCGCGGATGTCTTTCTGAGTGAGTCTGCCCGAGCCGCACGCGACGAGAGCGCCGGCGATTCTCCTTACCATCTTGTAGAGGAAACGGTCGCCCTCGACTGTTACCAGAACTTCATCTTCCGGGACCGGGACGCGATCCGAATTGTCCGACAATTCGGTCATGTCCCTTGCCGCGACTTGAACGTGACGTACGTGGCAGATGCCGTCCTGGTTTGCAGACGGGGCCGGAAGGGGACAGTCCCCGCCGCGCAGGAGCGCGGCGCAATCCGGGACAGTCCCCATTTGGCAGAATGGCCGGAAGTCCTTTGCGCCCTCGAACAGATGGGCGGCCTTGCGCATCTTTTCTACGTCAAGCTTGAACCAGAACTCCCAGGCGTGCCGGCGTCGCAGGGGCGACTTGCGACGTACGATACGATAGACATAGGTCTTGCCCAGGGCGCTGTGACGGGCATGGAATCCGGGCTTCGCCTCTTCGATGGACAGGACCAGAATGTCATTGGGCAGGAAGTGGTTGAGCGCGAGTTTCAGGCGGTCGGTCGTGAGCGGCGAGTCGACGTGGAAGTTCGCGACGTAGGCCCGGGCTGATACGCCGGCATCGGTGCGGCCGTTGCCATAGACCGTGACTTTCCTCTGGAGGACCTTGCTCGTCGCGGATTCGATTTCGCCCTGGACGGTCGGATGACGGGGCTGGTACTGCCAGCCCGCGTAGTTCGTGCCGTCGAACTCGACGGTGAGTTTGAGATTGCGCACTAGCGGTCCGTGGCGGCGCGGCTGGCCCTGATGGCTATTGGGGCTTTTGGGGACAGTCCCCGTTCGGGGACAGTCCCCTACGGGCGTTTCTTCAGGCACTTCATGCAGAACCGGGCGTGGGGGACAACCTCAAGCCGGGCCTTGGGTACCGGCTCCCCGCAGGATACGCAAATGCCATAGGTGCCGTCGGCAATCCGTTTCAGGGCATCTTCGATCTGGCGCAGCGTGTCGGTTTCGATGGTCTTGAAGCGCGAGGCCATCTCGCGCCGGTAGTTCTCGGTCCCCTGGTCGGCGGTATACGCGCGGTGGCTTGAGAGGTCGCCGGTCGCGGCCGGAGCGGCGGCATCCATCACCTCGTCGGTGACCCGGCCCTGCTTCAGCATTCGCTGTTTCTCGGCCAGCAGCGCCTGTTCGTACTTCCGCAGTTCGCGTTTGTTCATCAATCCCTCACTCTCTTTAGCGCCAGCTCGGCCGGTTCCCGGTTGATCTTCGCGGCTTCCCGTATGTCAGGTTCGGCCAGGGGTTCGTCAGTCACGGTCAGAGCCAGAGTTTCGCGCCGGATGTAATCATTGAATGCCCGCACCGCCGCGGCCAGCCGCGGCGACGCCTGATAGTGGAGCCGGATGCGGTCGGTGACCTCGAACCCGGCCGCCTTGCGCAGGTTCTGGACCTTGTGGACGAGTTCGCGGGCGAAGCCCTCGTTCTCAAGCTCGGTGGTCAGCTCGGTGCAGATGCCGACCGCGCGGTCCGGGTCTTGTTCGACAATGTAGTCGGCCGGGAACTGCGTGTCCTTGTCACTGAACAGCAGTTCATGGACGTTCAGTTCCTCCTTGATTGTCTCAGCGTGGAGGATGATAGCATTCTTCTCGCCCGGCTCGTTCAAGCGGACGAGCGCGGCCGATAGCGGCTGGCGCACCTTGAGCTTTGACTTTTCGCGTGCGGCCCGGCCCAGCGAGACGACCGAGCGAACGAGCCCGACTTCTTTCTCCAGGGCCTCGTCAATCATTCCGGCTTCCGGTTCCGGGTAGGGGCTCAGGTGGACCGACTCCGGCGCGCCGGGGTCAACCGAGCGCGTGAGATTCTGGTACATTTCCTCGGCAAGGAACGGCATGAACGGCGCGAGGAGCCGTGTGAGCGTCGTGAGGCAGCAGTAGAGCGTCTGGTAGGCCGCGTGTTTGTCCGTGTCCGAGCCCGATTTCCAGAACCGGCGGCGGCTGCGGCGCACGTACCAGACCGACAGGTCATCAATGAACTCCTCGACCGCGCGGGGCACCGGCGCCGGGTCGAAGTCTTCAAGGCGCTCGCGGGTAAGCCTGACCAGCGAATTGAGGCGCGAGAGCATCCAGCGGTCGAGCCGGGTCAGGTCCTCGGGCTTCACCGTGAGCTTCGTCGGGTCGAGCTGGTCGATGTTCGAGTAGGTCACGAAGAAGCTGTATACGTTCCAGAGGGTCAGGAGTTTACGGCGCACTTCGTCGCCGAGGGCATATCCGAAGTTCAGATTCTGGACCGGGTTCTGGCGGATGAACACCCAGCGCATCACGTCGGCGCCCATGTTGTCGAAGGCCTCTTCGGTGTCGATTGCGTTGCCCCATGACTTGTGCATGTCCCGGCCGTCCGCGCCCTTCATCGTCGCGTAGCCGAGCAGAGTCCTGAAGGGCGAGCACTTCTCGAGGACCGTGGACATGGCGAGCATCGCGTAGAACCAGTTCCGGAACTGACCGGGGAAGCACTCAGTGATGAAGTCGAACGGGAACCACTCATTCCAGTAGTCACGGTCGGCCAGATAGTGCGTGGTTGAGAAAGGGACGATGCCGGCGTCGAGCCACGGGTTGCCGACGTCCTTGATGCGTGATACCGGTTTGCCGCACTTGCCGCACTTGACCCTGATTTCGTCCACCCATGGCCGGTGCGGCGAATGGGTCTCGAACTGGTCCCAGCCGGAAAGCGCGCGTGTCTTGAGTTCCTCGCGCGAGCCGATGACGTCGAACCAGCCGCACTCGCACCGGAAGATGGGCAGGGCCAAGCCCCAGTAGCGCTTCTTGGAGATGCACCAGTCGGACATGTTGCTGAGCCAGTCGAGTTCGCGGGCCAGGCCGAAGTCGGGAATCCAGCGCACCTGCCTTGCCGACCCCATTATTTCTTCGCGTAGCGAGTCCATCGAGATGAACCACTCGTCGACCAGCCGGAACACCAGTTCCTGGCCGCAACGCCAGCAGACCGGGTAACGGTGGGTGTATTCTTCGACCTTGAAGAGGAGGCCTTTCTTCTCGAGGCTTTCGAAGACCGGCTGGGCCGCGGCCTGGGCGTCCATGCCCTTGAGCCAGTCGAAGTTGTCGGCAAAAGCACCGTCTTCGCACAGCGGCGCGATGACCGCGAGCTGGTGATCTTTGCTCAAGAGGAAATCCTCTTTGCCGCAGCCGGGTGCGATATGGACGATGCCGGTGCCTTCGGACGCGCTGACCTCGTCCCACGGGATTACGCGGTGCTCGACGCCCTTCTGGGGCTCGAGCTCATCGAAGGGTCCATGGTAGCGGAGTCCGACGAGCTTGCTGCCGGTCAGTTCTTCAACCACCTGCGCGCCGGGTCCGAGCACCGTAAGCAGGGGTTTGGCAAGGATGTAGGTCGCGCCGTCGAGGCGGGCACGGACATAGACCAACTCGGGGTGAACCGCGGCGGCGACGTTGGAGGTGAGAGTCCAAGGCGTGGTGGTCCAGACCAGGAGGTACTCATTCTCACGCCCGGCGACCGGGAGACGGAAGAACACCGCCTTGTGTTTCAGCTCGCGGTAGCCTTCGGTTGCGATTTCCTGGTCGGAGATGGCGGTGCCGCAGCGCGAGCACCACGGCATCACGTCGGTGCCTTCGTAGATGAGGCCGCGTTCGTGGCATTTCTTCAGGAAGTGCCAGATGGAGTAGTTGTTCTCGTCGGACATGGTGAAGTAGGAGTTGTCCCAGTCCATCCACTGGCCCAGCCGGATTGACTGCTCGGTCTGGACGCGCGAGTACTTCAGCACGCGCTCTTTGCACTGCTCGACGAACCGGTCGATCCCGAGCTTCTCGATATCGCGCTTGGACTTGAAGCCCAGCTCCTTTTCGACTTCGACTTCGACCCAGAGGCCCTGGCAGTCAAATCCATTCTGGTACCGCTGGTCATGCCCGAGCATGGCGTGGTAGCGCTGGAACAGGTCTTTGTAGGTCCGGCCCCAGGCGTGGTGCACGCCCATCGGGTTGTTGGCGGTAATCGGGCCGTCGAGGAACTTGAACTTCGGGTTGCCGCGATTGCGTTCGACGAGCTTCCGGAAGTAGCCGCCCACGCGCCAGAATTCGAGGATGCGCGGCTCGATTTCCCGATGGTCGGGCCGGGCGGGGAGAGGATGGAAGATGGAGGACGGAGGATGGAGGACGCCGCAATCCTCACTCCTCCCTCCTCCCTCCTCATTCCTCATTCCTTACCTCGCCCTGCCCGAGTTGGCGGCGTCGTGCTGGAACATCGGCCACACGGAAGCGGCCGGACCACTGATGCCGACCACGCACCATGCCCGGAAGCCGTCGCCGACGTAGATGAGGCCGCTGGCGTCAACTTTGGGCGCGGAGAGTGGATAGTCCGAGTCGGAGTAGCCTTCGCCGAGACCGCACGCCCAGCGTTCGGTGCCGTCCGCGTTGACTGCGTAGAGCGAGTCGGTAGCCTGGAGAGCGAGCTTCTTCTTGCCGGCCACTGCAAGCATGTACAGGTAGCCGTCAGTCGTGACCGCCGGCGTCGAGACGACGCCGGCCAGCGGCGGGGCGAATGTCCAGACCACTGCGCCGTCATCGGGGCTGAGTTTCGACAACTTGCCGTCGCCACCGATGTAGACGCTGCCGTCCGCGCCGACTACCGGTCCCGACGCATCGTCCCCGGCGTTGTACGACCAGTTGCCGGTGCCGCTCGTCAGGTCGATGGACTGGAGCAGGCCCAAGCCGTTCGCGACGTAGAGCGCATTCCGGCTCGGGTCAATCGCGGGCGGGGCGACGATCGGCTCAGTGCCGAGATTGTACGGGCCCGGCCATTTGGCCGAACCGTCCTCCGGTTTGATGGCCCAGACCGAGCCTTCTTGAGTCCCGACGTAGATCGTGCCGTCAGGGCCGACGACCGGCGCGGAATTGCCGCCGCCTGACTGGAACGGTACCGACCAGGGCTGGGTCCCGTCCGGCCGGACCGCGAGGACCATTGAATCTTCGGTCTGGAAGTAGGCCGTGCCATCCGCGCCTAGCGCGCCGGTGGCATAGACCGCCCCGCCGACGTAGACGCGCGCCCTGACCGTGCCGTTGTCGTTGAGGATGTAGATAGTGTCATTCGAGCAGCCGATGAAGATCGTGCCGTCGTCGGCGACCACGGGCGCGGCGCGGAACTCATCGAGGTCCGGCAGGATGAACTTCCAGCCGCTGCCGGACTGCTTGTGCGTGATGAGAGCGCCGTAGTCGCAGGCGACGTAGGCCGTGTTGTCCGGGCCCAGGGCGAAGGAATTGGTGCTGAAGTCCGACGAGTCCTCCGGGTCTTCGGGGTCGGGAAAGCCGATGGACCAGGCGATGTTGCCCTCGCCCGGAGTGACGTTGATGTTCAGCGGTTCGGACCAGCCCGATGCCTTCTTGCTGTTCTTGGCCCGTACCATGATGTTGACCGGGCCGAGTTCAGTGTAAGAGTGCGTATCCGCGAACGGCGCACCGCCGTCCATCAACTGCGACCACTCGGACTTGGCGCCGTCGCCCCAGTCAAACTGGTACGAGACCTGAGCCCCGGATGGGTCGGTCGTGAAGGTGGTACAGGCCGTCGCGACGTCGCGCAACCACTGGGCCGGACCCTTGGGCTGGCCCGGAACGAGCGGCGGCTTGCCGCAGGCGCCGACCAGAAGCGCGGCCAGCGCAATGAGCAAAGCCGGGGGGAATTTCCTGAGTCTCATGTTACCTCCGTGTCTATCGTATTGCCATGCCGCAGGCGGTCGTCAGCCCGGCTGTTAGAAGCAGGATTCGACCCTGTCGGCAAGGGACAAGGATAGCCCGGAAACAGCCCCTGTCAATCGCTGCGGGGAAATGACGAAATAGTGAATTGAGAATGGTGAAGAGCGAAAGAAGGACATGGGTTTCGCCGGCCTCAATTCCCGGTTCACTATTCCCCGGTCTTCGTGTCTGGCTTCGTGGCAGACTTCGTCTCGGGGTTCTTGACTTCCGCAATCAGCAATCTGATACCCGTAGTCTCCCGTCCGCCGTCCTGGCATTTGCCTTCTGACTTGCGCGTTCTGCGGGTTGCGGTTCTATGTCGAAAAGGGGCAGGCCCTCCGAGGAGGGCCTGCCGTGGTCTAGGAGGTGTGCTTTCGTTACTTGCCGCTGTTCGAGAGGTTCTTCTGCCACTTGGGCCAGGCAGCGGTCGGGTCGAGCGGGCCTTCCGGATAGCCGGCTACGCAGTAGCAGGCGTCATCGCCGGCAACGATGATGTCGCCGGTGGACGTGATGGACGGGTTCGGGGCGTAGTAGACCAACTGCGTCTTTCGCGGCCGGTGCGGGCGGCCGCCACCGGTGCGGGGCAGGTAGTTCGGGCAGTTGCAGGTCCAGATGACCGTGCCGTCGGCCTGATTCACGCAATAGAGCTTGTCGGCGTCGCTCTGGAAATAGACGTAGCCGTTCGCCGCAACGACGGGGGTGGTATAGAACCCGTCGGTCGTGGTGAGCGATCTTTCCCAGTTGATGGTGCCGGTCGCAGGATTGATGGAATAGGCCTTGCCGAAGCCGCTGGCGACGAAGAGCGCCGACTGGCCAAGGGCCGGCCGGGACACGTCGCCATTCAGGGTCACCGGCCAGCCTGTTTTCACGCTGCCGTCCGTTGGGTCAATCGCGTACAGACGGGAGGAATCCGAGGCGCAGTAAATCGTGCCGTCGCTGCCGAGTATCGGTCCGTAGACCTCGCCGAAGCCCAGCAACCGGACGCGCCAGATTACCGAGCTCAGGTTGCCCTCCATCTTGTACAAGTAGGCCGAGTCCGTGCCGAAGATGACGTTGCCCGTCGCGTCGACTATCGGCGCGTCGACCAGCGAGGCGCGGAGGCCGTACCCGGCAACCCGGGTGCCCGCGACGCCGTTGTCCGCGAATTTGAAAATACTGTCGTCGTCATGGCCGATGTAGAAGCTGTAGCCGCTGAACGCCGGTGCACCCCACTCGGTGTAGGTCCCGCGCTCCGATGCGCTGTCCGGGTACTGCCAGTCTTTTTTCAGGCCGCCGACCAGCGACAAGGCGTAGAGCTCACCTTCGTCGCTGCCGACGATGATGTGCCCGTTCGCGAGGCCCGGGTGGCCGGTGAATGCGCACTCGGTCTCCTTGGTGGTCTGGCTCTTCTTGCTCTTGCCGCTGCTGGCGCGGATGGAGTAGAAGTGGTAGTCACCTTCGCAGCCGCTGAGCACGACCTCGTCCGTGCCGTCGTTGGCCACGATCGGCGAAGTCGACAGCGGTTCCTCGTCGTTCTCGGGGTCGCTGCTCCACCAGTACCACAAGACGCCGCCGGAAGTACCGATGGGGATGACGATCGTGTCGGGCAGCGACTTCGCGCCCTTCCAGTCCTGGACCCAGACTATCACCGTCGCGTCCCCAAGCGAAGTGAAGACGTGGCTCACCGTGGCGTAGCAGGGCGTAGGGAAGAGCTCGGTGGTGGTGTCCTTGCTGCCCCCCCAGTTCACGAGGATCCGGAGGCTGTCGCCATCTGCGTCGCTGCCATTGACGGTGATGAAGGTTTCGCCACCCTTCACGCCGACCGGCGGGGCCTGCACGGAATCAATCACCGGCCGGGTGTTCAGGACGACCTTTACTGACTTGGCCGGTGAGAAGTCGGAGGCCTTGGCCGGGTCCGCGTCGAGGATCGCCATCGCCTTGACGTCGTAGGTGCCCACAGCGTCCCACACGTGGGTCACCGACGCGGTCTCCCCGGACGCGTAGCTCAAGTCGGTGGTGTCGGTCGCGTCAGTCCAGTTCATGACATAGCGGATGTTGCCCGAGGCAGTGGTCCAGACCTTGAATGCGGTGGTCGCGTAGGTCCAGGTCGAGTCCGGTCCCATCGGGGCCCCCGGCGTTGCCGGCGGCTTCTTGGGGCAGCCGGTCATGCAGAAGATCACCACCAGCGCCAGGGCTGCAGTGGCTGTTACCTTACTCCAGTTCATTCAAATCCTCCGTTAGGTTATTCGGTCCCGCTACCGGGTGACGACCGGGCCGTGGAATACGCCCACGGCCGGGAGCCGGCAGGTACCGCCCTTTCCGTCTTCGAAGTAGAAATAGTAGGTGTGCATATTGCTGAGGAACAGGCCGCCGGCGTACGAGTAGAGGGCGTTGCCCGCTTCACCTTTGACCATCCTCATACCATGTGGGACGTTGTCGATGTAGACGAGCGCGACAGGCGGGTCGTCCCCGTTAACATCGTTGTAGTGCACGAGGTAGCCGTAGCGGTTCCTCGTCCCGCCCGTCGCCGGCTCGATACGGTGGTCGATCAGCTTCGGCGCCGAGTTCTGCCAGGCCACGACCTGCGGGCCGCGGATGAAGCCCGCGGACGGCAGCGTTACGCAATCGCCGTTCCGATCCCGGGCCATGAAGTAGTAGGCGTGGGGGCCGACCGGCAGTCTTGTCTGGTACTGGTAGACGCCATCGTTGGACTTGCCGCTGTGGAGTTTCATGTTGTGGACGATGCCATCGACGACCACCTTGACCTGAGGCGACGGCGGGCAGTCCATGTCCTTGTAGTGAACCGTGTAGGTGTAGATGCTCTGGTCCGAGCCGTAATCGAAATAGACGCCCCCCTCGGTCAGTAGCGGCAGCCGGTTCATCGGCTTCTTCGCGCCGACGAACGGGCCGTTGTACGCCCCGTAGCGGGGGAACCGCTCGCTCGCACCCCGAACGTCTTCCGCGCGGAAGAAGTACGAGTGCTCGCCCGGAGGAAGAGTCAGCCGGGCCCGATAGGTCCCGTTGGCGGCCTTGCCGCGGGCGAGGCGCATCTGGTAGCCGACGTTGTCGATATAGACTTCCACCTTGGCGGGTACGTCGCCGTCCGGGTCACTGTACGCGACCGAGGCGACGAACACGGTCTTTGCCGTTCCCGTCATCGGCGTAATCTTCGGATGGCACAGGCAGGGTTTGGCATTGCCCTGGGCGCCCAGCGACGGGGAGGCAAGTACCAAGACCAAGAGAACAACTGAAGCTGCGGCAAAAGCATAGTGCTTTACACGCATTCTTCCTCCTTTTTTCATAGCTTGGGTATTATAGGTTTCCCGGTTTCGGGTGTCAAGGGAAGCAATTCCTGAACCCGTCTGGCGGGTACGGACACGGCGCTGCCTGCGAACGGCACGGGGGCGGAAACTCGGCCGCGAAACGCCCCGCAGCGCGCGGCGCAAGCGACCCAGTGGCAACCGGAAGGCTGGTGCACTACCTTCATCTTACATTCCCTGATATTCCTGTCAACAAAGCATTGCAGCCGGTCAGGGCGCGAGCCTGGGGTCATCCTGCCCTGCCTCGCGGCGGCAGGCCAAACTGCAGACGCGCGGCCGGCGTTCCCCCATGGTCTCGAATCTCATTCCCGTCCGGGCGCCGAGCCGAAAGCCGTAGGCTGTCAGCCGAAAGTTGTCAGTTGTCATCACGTCTCGACCAGCCCGACCATCTTGTCATGCTGTGCCGGACAGGAAATGGCGTAGCGTCACCAAGCCTCCGATAAGCCCGGAGCATTCACCGCAGGCCAATCAGCGCGCCGGGCTTCGCGCTGGCCCGACAACTGAGGTGGCCGAAGTAGACCGTTCCGGCGGCGATGACCGGCGAGCAATACACTGGGAAAGCCCCGGTTTCGTACTTCCACAACTCCTGACCGGTTTCGACATCCAACGCATGCAGGTACCTATCCCCGCTGCCGAAGTACAGGGTCCTGCCCGCTACCGAAGGCGCACCCCAGATTCCCCCCGGCGTCTTGAAGCGCCATCGCTCACTGCCGGTCTCGGCATCAAGTGCGTAGAGAGAGCCGTCTTGACTGCCGCAATATACTACGCCCCGGGCCACCGCGGCTCCCGCAGTCACGAACGAGTCAGTCCTGAAGTTCCACCGTTCCTGTCCGGCACCGGCATCAAGCGCGTGCAAGCACTTGTCCCCGCTCCCGCAGTAGACCATGCCGCCCGCGACTGCCGGCGTCGCCTCAACGACGCCCCCAGTCTTGAACTTCCACCGAGTCTGTCTCGTGTTCAGGTCAACCGCATAGATGCAGCTGTCATGGCTGCCGAAGTAGATGATCCCTTGGGCGACCGCCGGTGATGACCCGACACCGCCGCGAGTTTCATAGCGCCATCGCTCTGTGCCGGTTCGCACGTCAAGCGCATACAGGTTGCCATCGTCGCTACCGAACAGAACCAGGTTGCTATCGACCACCGGCGAGGACGTAACTCCGCCTCCGGTGCGGAAACGCCAGCGTTCCGCGCCGGTCACGGCGTCAAGAGCACGCAGCACGCTATCCTCAGATCCAAAGTACACGACGCCGCCGAAGACCGCGGGTGCGCACCCGGAGCCAAGTGTACCGGTCTTGTACCGCCACAACTCCCGTTGGCGCTTCAGGTCCAAGGCATAGAGGTAGCTGTCAGCGGCCGCGAAGAACGCCACTTCGCCCGCCACCACTGGTGAGGCGAAGCCGACGCCGAAGCCGAGCTTCCCCGGCTTCGTGAAGAGAATCACCGTATCGGTCACGATACGAGGACCCTCGGTATCGTACGCGCCCGTGCGCTGGGCGTTCGCTCGATAGGGGAAGTCCCCTTGAGCAACAGCCGGCTTGGCCGACCTCCCGGCGCAGCCGAGCAGTACTGTCAGAGCGCAGACCAAGCCTGCGCCGCATCGTGTCACGTTGGACATCCCGACCTCCCGTTCATCCTGCCAGGGATTCCTGCTCGTGCGGCGTCTTGGCCTTGGGCAGGTCCTTGTGCAGCTTCAGCATTGTCTCGATCTACTCGACCACCTTCGCGGCCGCCACGAGGAATCTGACGGCGGCGGCGGCGCGGATTTCCATTGCGCTTAACATCTCAGGGGAGAACCGGTTCCTCGTGCTGTGGGTACCTGCCTCGAACAGCTCCATGAAGCTCACTAACGCCGCTACGTCCTTTGCGAGGAAGGTTCGCATGTCTCCATCTGAGATTGACCGGCAAATGTACATGACCCGAGCCTTCCGTTTGGGGCGTCCGTTGTGGAAGTACTCGGGCTCGACCGACCACGCCGCGACTGCGTCGTCAGGGGCGAGTCTATGTAGGACTTGCGTTAGTAGTTCGCGAAGGGAGATTGAGAAGTGGCGCTGGGAATCGGGATTCGCGGACATTCTCGCCTGCCTCGCCCCCACCCAAAGCTTGGGCAATTCAGGGTCGATTTCTGCAAGCGCGCCCTCGATTGTGTCGGCAGTGTCATCGTGAACGAGTTGCCGAACCGATGCCTTGGTGGTAGCGCCGCTAACCCTGTGGGGAGGTACGGAGAAGCATTCCACTAGGTCCGAGGCATTGAAGTATTCAACGGAGGCGAGTCTAGGCAGGAGTTGTCCACTCATGACCTCGCTGACGCCATTCGCCTGAGAGAGTATCCCCGTGGACTTGCACGACTCGAAGAGACGGCGACTGGTTTCATATGCGTCGTTCCAGCGCCAAGCCGCAAGCCAAGAGGGCTGGGACCTGAACCAGAGGTCCGTATTGAAGCTGAGGCTGGCAACTGTAGAAGCCAGGTGGTTCGCGAAGCTCAACTGCGCCATAATCGTCTTTTCTGAGGCCAGCGCCGACTGGGCCAGCTTGGACATCATTACGGCATCCGGCGTCACGTGGGCCATCACGTCGGCAAGGCGGGCCGCCTCCGCAAGCCCACCGTGAAGAGCACTCATTGTCCGCTGCATCCTCACGACTTGATCAGCGCTGGCAAACAGGGCCGAGAGACCCGCAGTCGCAAGTCGCATCTGCCTAATGGTCTCACTCGCACACGCTAGGTCGGCGGCACTTGGGTATGCTCGCGCCAAGTCCTTAGCGGATAGGACCGCAGGGCTCCGCAGAGCGACCTCGCGCAGTCTGTCCATCTGTAGAAGCGCCTGCTCACTGGCAGTGCCGTACTGATCGACAATGCACTTGAGAGGCAGCGCATCTGGGGAATCGTTCTTCACGTCCTGCCGCTTGTCATCCACAATCTGTCACTCTGTTTCCACCGTGCTTATTTCCTCTTGTGTCAACCCGTACAACTCGTACACAAGTTGGTCTATCTGCTTGTCAGTCGCCGCAATCTGGCGTTGGAGGGATTCCTGCTCATGCGGCGTCTTGGCCTTGGGCAAGTCCTTGTGCAGCTTCAGCATCGTCTCGACCAGTCCGACCATCCTGTCATCCGCGCCTTGCCGCCGTCATCGAATCGGGTGGCCGTCGTGATTCTCACGTCTACAGGAAGGCATCTCTATGGGACGGAGACTTGGACGCCGGTCCGATTGATGCGGAAGACGCGGTGCCCGACCTGGACCTTGGCGATGCCACGCGCAAACGACTCGGCTCGGTCGAAGGTGGGCTTGATTGCCCAGCTTCCATTTCGGTCGAGATAGCCCCACTTCCCGCCCGGAACGTAGCCGGCCTTGTCGGGGAGCCCAGCTACCTGGGCAGCGGCGAGCCCATCGCTGAAGTCGCGCGCGTCGAAGAGGTTTGGAGGGACGATGTACTCACCCGTGCGGTCGACGTAACCCCAACGGCCACCCTCGAGCCTGCCGCACATCCACTCTGCTCCCGTATCGACGGCAGCCAGACCTTCCACGAACGACCGTGCAGCGCTGAATTGCGCCGGAATCGCGAACTGACCATTGTGGTCCACAAACCCGAACTTGCCTTCGGGCGTGTCACGCACGCAGGCAAGACTCTCGCGAAACGGCATCGCATCCAGGAATCTGGGTGCTATCTTGAATTGGCCTGCCGTGTCTATGTATCCGAGTGCCCCTTCCCCGGAGTCGTACGTCGCGACTGCGGCCAGGCCCTCAGAGAACTCCCCTGCCGGGTCAAACCGTCTTTCAAAGGCCAGCCTACCAGTTGTGTCAACATAACCCCACCCCTCACCAGGCTGGTACTTCTCACCAAATCGCATCGCGCAGAGACCTTCGGAGAAGTTGGACACCTCTGCCATTCGCGGCGTGATTGCGATTCGGCCGTCCCGGTCAATGAATCCCCAGCGCTCGGGAAGCGTCACGAGTATCGGCCCGCTGTCTGGTATAGAGATGTCGTCGTATATCGGCGGGATCACGTACTTGCCGGCGTGGTCTATACAACCGTGCAGACCGTTCTGCTCGACCTGTGTGCGGCAGAGCCCTTGCCGGAACTCCACGAAGGCGTCGTATGACTCGACCCGGAGTGCGACTCTTCCGGCCGTGTCTATGAAGCAGCTCCGTGGAGCCACTCGTCTACCCGTTCCGGGAATCCAGTCGCTATTGGTGGGGCCGCCAACGGACTCAGGCAGTTCGGCGAAAGCCAGGCCTTCTGAGAATTGCTCGATGCGTGCAAACCGGGGAGGAACCACGAGCTTGCCAGTTCTGTCGATGCACCCTTTCGCATACCTACCTCCGCCGGTGTCGACGTAGACGACGGCCCGTCCTTCGGAGAACTCTCCCGCAATGAAGAACTGATTCTTGATGACGAGTTCGCCGGTTCGGTCAATGAATCCCCAGCCGGCGCTGTCGAGGACTCCTGCCAGTCCCTCATGGAAGTCGCCGACCCCACCGTAGACGGGCTCAACGAGGTACTTCCCGGTCGTGTCTATGAACCCCCATTTGCCATTCTTCTTGACTTGCGCAAAACCCTCGCTGAAGGCTTCCTCATCCTCGAACTCAGGTTCGGCAATCACGCGTCCTTGGGCGCCGACGAAACCGCAGCGACCTGCGACCTCGGCAGTCGCGGAATAGAGGGAACGCTTCTCAGCTGGCTGCTTCACCGTTCTGCCGTCAATCGCAACCCGGAACGGACCCCCGAAGAAAGACGAGACTCGGTCGAACTTCGGACGGATTACCCACTTCCCACGCCGGTCTATGAACCCGAGTTTCTTGCCTTTCTGGACGCCGGCGACCCCACCGTAGAACTGGCGGGCGCCGTCGAAAGAAAACGGTACCACCGTTTTCCCGCTGCGGTCAATGTATCCCCACCGACCGCCTGACTCAACTGGGCAAAGTCCCTCAGCAAAGCTGTCGGCCCAGCCGTACACAAAGGGAATCACCGTGCGCCCCGTTGTGTCTATGAAGCCCCAGTGGCCCAGAGATTCAACTGCGGCAAGTCCTTCGTGGAAGCAGGACGCACGGTCGAAACGGGGTGGGACTAGAATCCTCCCGGTACGGTCAACGAAGCCGGACTTGGGCCCCACCAGAACTGCAGCTCGGCCATCGTGAAAGGCTGTGGCCGAAGTGAATTGAGGCTCGGCCACGAATTGACCGGTGGTGTCTATGAACCCCCAGTAGCCCAAGGCAAAGGCACTCTCTGCCTGGAACATGTTCTGGACCGGATAGTACTTGCCTCCAATGTTCACCACTGCTCGACCCTCGTGGAAGTTTTCCGCCGAGTCAAACCGCGGTGGTATCACCAGCCGGCCGGTCGAATCTGAGTATCCGAATTTCGCGCCGATCCTGACCGGGAAAATGGATTGGCCAGCAAGTGCCTGCGTGCCAAGACCGGCCGCGGCTGTTAGCAGAATTGCGGCTAAGAGGAGGTTGGGGGATTCCGCACGGCGCTGTTCTTCTTTGTAGTCTGGGGACAGGAAGACCTTGCGGTCTTGGTCGAAGTGGTCGACCAGACGTTTGACGGCGTCAGGGGCGTTGCCCATGCGGCAAGAGCATAGGCGGACACCGCGAGAAGTCAAGGAGACGAAGCGTCCCCGGCACCGAGACAGGAATCCACCACCAAGGCACAAAGACACGAAGGACACGAAGCAGATGGGTGCGGCACTACTCTGGTCCCTTTCATCCTATTTCGTGTCTTCGTGGCCATCAATGTCGGAATCCGGGGCGCACGCCGCCGGGTTTGCGGACTTCGAGCTTCTCTTCGACCTTGGCATGATGCCCGGCTGTCAGCCGGATGACTTCATCGGTTCCTGGTTCTCGGTTCTTGGTTCCTGGCTTCCGGTCTTCGGTTCCAGGAACTATGGACCATGAACTACAAACCGAGTTTGCGATGACCGGGAACTCGGACAGGCCCTGCCTGTTCACGAACCGGATAATGCAGAAGTCAGATGCCAGAAACCAGAAGTCAGAGTGTCCCGGAGTTCTGCATTCTGGTCTCTGCGTTCTGAATTCTGAGTTGTCCGGTTCGCAGTTGTTGTCCATGTCCCAGCCGAGCGCGGTGAAGAAGGGATTGAGGAACTCAAGGCGGAGTTGTTCTTCTTTGTAGTCGCCGGAAATGAAGACCTTGCGGTCTTGGTCGAAGCGGTCGGCCAGACGTTTGACGGCGTCGGGCGCGGGCGTTGCCATGCTTCAGAAGGATATGTCCGAGGGGCGTCAAGTCAAGCGGACGCGCGGACGCGGAGCAGGGCTTGCGGCCTACGGCTCACGACTGACGGGCGCGTCGGGCGCTGGGACGCTGAAGACGTCGGTACGGATGGCGGCAAGGACCGTGGGGTTGAGTCCGCGGGCCTGCCACTTCTCCAAGAGCACCTGGGCTTCGCGCGCAAGCGTCGGGCCGGATATCAACCGGCCGTGCGAGAGGCGGAAGAGTTGCCGGGCATAGTCGAGGTAGAAGACGATGTACATCGTGTCGATGCCCGAGGCGCTCAGCACCTGCTTGGTATCCGTTTCCATCGTGCACAAGGCTACCATCGAAGCCTGGTAGCGTTCGGTCATGTCGGCATAGATGCGGGCAGTCGTCTGCGCTGCTATTTCAGGCGAGTACTTCGCCTTCCAACGCGAGATTCGGCGTGTTACGTCGGACATGACAAGACTCCTTTCCGGCCATCGGGCCGGGTTTTTGACCTTTCGGACCTCGGGGGTTGTGGAACCAACAGCCGGTCCACACAGCCTCCTAATAGATTAGTGCGCTCTCGTGGGCAAAACGTAACGTGGAATCTCGCCGACCCGAACGATGACGGTCCCAACCGGCGGCCTGCGGCCTGAGGCCCAAGTCGGCGCTTGCACCGGCAACAGGGGGGTCAATCCGGGAGTGACTCCGGCATTCAATGCCGAATACAACGCGGCCATCAATGTGGCCGTCAATCAAGGACTTAGCTCGGACTTCAGCACCGGGTAGAACGCCGGAGCCAACGCGGGGAAGAACGCCGAAGTCAGCGCGTCACACAATGGCGCAGTCAATTGCGCCATCAACGCCGCAGCCAGTACGGGGTCGAGTTCGGCAGCCAACTGCGCCGTGACTCGCATTCTCACTTACGCTTTCAGTCGCGAGATGAGCAGCGCAGTCAGTCGCGGGCTGAATTCGCGGCTCAGTGCTGAAGTCAGGGCCGAAGTGAACGCCGCAATCCCGATGCGAGTGCCGGGCACGGCAGCGGGAGGCAAGGCGGCAGTCTGCAATTCAAGAGCCGGACGCGGCGGCTGCCGCTGTTTCGGCGAGTGTGGAAGAGCCGCGCCGGTGCTCGACTCCGGACGCAGGTCTGTAACCAATATTGGTTAATGGCCACCGGGCGGGCTTTCGGACCTATCTGCTTGTGGCTTGTGGCTTTAGGCTTGAGGTTCCTAACTGAACCCCCCACATGGGGAGCGGCTCATCAGGACGCCATCGAGTTGGCTTTCGAACAAGCCCTGAAAGGAGCTTTGAGATGGGCTTTCAGCGGTGCTTTGACGTGTGCTTTCGACGGAGCTTTGAACTGAGCGATGAAATATGCGATGCGTTGAGCTTTGAACCGAGCTATGCGCTAAGCGATGAAACGAGCTTTGACCCGAGCTTTGAAAGGTGCTCTGAAATGAGCTTTCCAATGCGCTTTCGAAGGAGCTTTCTCGGAAGCTTTCCGACGAGCTTTCCGAGGAGCTTTCGGGTGCGGCTTCGCCGCCAGTCAGTTAGGGAGTTAGGTGTTAGCAGTTAGGAGTCGCGGATGCCGAGTTGCGCAGCCGCTGCCCCGACCCCTAACTGCTACCTGCTAACTCCTAACTTCCTGCGCTTCTGGCGTAAGTTGACTTTGCCTGCGAATCGGCTATTCTCTGCACGCTAATCATTGGAGGAATGAATAAATGCCGTTGACCAAAGAGACCAAAGACAAGCTGATCGGAGCCTACAAGATCCACGAAAAGGATACCGGGTCTCCGGAGGTGCAGGTCGCAATCCTCACTGAAAGAATCGGGATGCTGACCGAACACCTGAAAATTCACAAGAAGGATAAGCACTCGCGACGCGGGCTCATCAAGCTCGTGAACGAGCGCCGTCGCCATCTTGACTATCTCGCTAAGCACCACAAACCCCGCTACGAGAAAATCGTGGCTGACCTGAAGTTGAGAGGTTAAGATGCAAAGAGTTGAAAAGGAAGTATGCGGCCGCACACTGGCGTTTGAGCACGGGCAGGTCGCCCGGCAGTCGGACGGCGGTCTGCTCGCCCGCTACGGCGATACCGTAATCCTTGCGAGCGCGGTCTACGCGAAGGATCCGCCGAAGGACTACCTGGACTATTTTCCGCTGATTGTGGATTACCGCGTGCTGGCCTATGCCGCGGGCAAGATCCCGGGCGGGTTCTTCAAGCGCGAGGGGAAACCCCGCGACAAGGAAACCCTGACCTGCCGGCTGATAGACAGGCCCATCCGCCCGTTGTTCCCGCCCAGCTTCCGGAGAGACACGCAGATTGTCGAGTACCTGCTTTCGACCGACCTTGAGAACGAGAGCGAGTTCCTCGGCCTGATTGCGGCGTCGTGCGCGCTTCACATTTCGGACATCCCGTTCCAGGGGCCGATTGGCGCGTGCCGGGTCGGCAAGATTGGCGGCGAGTTCGTTCTGAACCCGCCGATGACCAAGGAACCCGAGGCCGAGATGTGGATGCTCTACGTCGGCATCGGCGACCAGGTGATGACCATCGCCGGTCAGGCCCGCGAGGCGTCCCCAGAGGACATCGACAAGGGCTGGGAACTGGCGCTACCGGTCATCAAGCAGACCATCGAGTTGCAGGAAGAGCTGCGGAAGCTCGTGGGCAAGCCGAAGCTCGTCTGCGACAAGCCGCTTGTGGCGCCGGAGCTTGAGGCCGAGATTCGCCGGGTCGCTGCCGACCGGGTGAAGGCGTCCAACGACATCGTGGATAAGCTGGCGCGTGGCAATGCCCGCGGCGACCTTCGCCGGGCGGTGATTGCCGAGCTGGCCGAGAAGTTCCCGGGGTCGGACAAGCAGATTAAGGAAGTGCTGGACGAGATGACCGGCGAGGAGATGCGGCGCCGCGTGCTTGCGACGGGCGTGCGCCTCGACGGCCGGAACGAGACCGAGGTCCGGCAGATTGACTGCGCGGTGGGCGTGCTGCCCCGGGCGCACGGTTCGGCCCTGTTCACCCGCGGCCAGACCCAGTCGCTCGCCGCGACCACGCTCGGTACCAGGCAGGACGAGCAGGTCATCGACGACGTCGAACTGGAAGTGGAGGAGCGGAAGTCTTACATGCTTCACTACAACTTCCCGCCGTTCTCGGTCGGCGAGGTGAAGTTCCTGCGCGGCCCCGGCCGCCGGGAAATCGGCCACGGCGACCTGGCAGAGCGCGGGCTCGAAGCGGTCATCCCGAAGGACGAGGACTTCCCGTACACAGTGCGGATTGTCTCGGACATCCTGGAGTCGAACGGCAGTTCGTCGATGGCGTCGGTCTGCGCCGGTTCGCTGTCGCTGATGGACGCGGGCGTGCCGATTAAGGCGGCAGTCGCGGGCATGGCGATGGGCCTGATTACCGACGGCGACATCAGCAAGGGTGCGAAGTACCGCATCGTCACCGACATCCTCGGCGACGAGGACCACTACGGCTACATGGACTTCAAGGTCGCGGGCACCCGCAAGGGGATTACCGCGATCCAGCTCGACCTGAAGCTGCCGGGCGTACCTTATTCGGTTTTGGCCGAGGGTATCCGCCGGGCGACGACCGCGCGGCTCGGGGTGCTCGACATCATGGACCGTACGCTCGACAAGCCGCGGCCCGACCTCTCGAAGTACGCGCCGCGCATCGTTTCCATCGTCATCGACAAGGAGAAGATCGGCACGGTCATCGGGCCCGGTGGCAAGATGATAAGGAAGATCACCGAGGAGACCGGCGCGACCATCGACATCGAGGACGACGGCACGGTGACCATCGCTTCCAACAAGGTCGACTCGCTGAACGCGGCCAAGGCGTGGGTCGAGTCGCTCGTGGAAGAGGCCGAGGTCGGCAAACTCTACGAGGGCAGGGTGACCCGCATTATGAACTTCGGCGCGTTCGTCGAGGTGCTGCCCGGGAAGGAAGGGCTGGTTCATATCTCCCAGCTCGGGCCGGAGCGGTACAACCGGGTCGAGGACGCGGTGAAAGAGGGCGACAAGGTATGGGTCAAGGTCGTGGAGATTGACGATATGGGTCGCCTCAACCTGTCGCGGCGCAAGGCGATGGAGGAGCGCGGCGAAATACCGAAATCCGACGATTCGGGTATCGCCGACCGACCGCCAAGGCGCGGCGGGCCGCCGTTCCGCGGCGGTGGCGACCGGCACGACCGGCGCGGGCCGAGGCGTTGAGCCGAATAAGCTGAGGACGGACAGGGGTCGAATTGCAGCCGGTGCTTCGACCCCTGTCTTTCGTTTACAGAAAGAAGCGTGAAAGTGCAGGATAACGGCGCGAAAGACGGAATCCGGACAACGGTCCTGCCGTCAGGGCTGACGGTGATTTCCGAACGGCTGCCGCACATCCGGTCGGTGGCGCTCGGGGTGAGTTTTCTCATGGGCGGCCGCGACGACCCGTCGGGCAAGGGCGGCATCGCCCACATGATAGAGCACATGGTGTTCCGCGGCACGCCGGACAAAGACGTAATTGCCATCAACATCGCGGCGGAGTCTCACGGGGCCGAGTTGAACGCATTCACCGACAAGGAGATGACCTGTTTCTACGGCCGGTTCCCCGGTGACCAGTTCGGCCCGGTGACCGCCTTGATGGCCGAGACCGTGAGCGGGCCGGCGTTCCGAGCCGAGGAGCTGGCTAAAGAAAAGGAAGTGGTCTCGGAGGAAATCCGCAGCAGCCAGGAGGACCCGGACTCGCTGGCGCTGAACCTCCTTTTCCGTGCGCTCTACGGCGAGCACGAGATGGGCCGGCCGATAATCGGCACGCTCGACTCGGTAACCGGCCTGAGCGACACGGACCTGCGCGGGTTCTATTCCGACTTCTACAGCCCGGTCTGCGGGGTCGCGGTCGCAGTGGGCGACGTCGAGCACGAGCGATTGGTCGCGGCCCTGGCGTCGCTGCTCGACGGCCGCAGGACGTGCCAGCCGTCAAAGCGGACGGTCGCTCCCGTCCAGCCGCCGCGGGTGCTGGCCGAGGTGAAGAAGGAGCTTTCTCAGGTTTACATGTGTCTGGCCAAACCGGCGCTGGTCTACTCCGACCCGAGGCGGCACGCGCTGGCCGTGTTGAACATGGCGCTCGGAGGCGGGGTTTCGTCAAGACTGTTTCAGCGCTTGCGCGAGCAAGAAGCTCTGGTATATTCGGTGGGCAGTTTCGCCGAGCAGTATTCGGATTCCGGTCTGCTCGGCGTCTACCTCGTTACCGACCACCGGAAGCTGGCGCGGTGCATGGCCGCGCTGCGCGAGGAACTCGCACGGCTGCGCCGGGACCGGCTGAGCGACGAGGAGTTCGAGCGGGCGCGGAACATGACCAAGAGTTCGGTGCTGCTGGCCCTGGAGAGCCCGGGCACGCGGATGATGCGCCTGGGCCGGGCCTGGCAGTTGCTTGGCCGGGTGGTGACGGTTGATGAGACCGTCGAGGCGTACAACCGGCTGACGCGCCCGGACGTGGAGCAACTGCTGGACGAACTGCTGGTCGGGGATTTCGGATACTGCGGCGCGGTCGGGCCGCTGACCGAGGACGCAGTACGCCAGACGCTTGATGCCTGACGCCTCGGGCGTCGAGCGTGGAGCGTCAAGCGTAGAGCGTGAGTGAGAGGAGTCGCAATGAGCGAAGTCAGGCTTTCCAGTCGCGCGGTCGAGATGCCGGCCTCCCCGATTCGGAGGCTGGTGCCTTATGCGGACCGGGCGCGAGCGCGCGGCATCAAGGTCTATCACCTGAATATCGGCCAGCCGGACATCGAGACGCCGGCGGAGATGATGAACGGCTATCGCAACGTCGACATCAAGGTGCTCTCGTACGGGCCGTCACAGGGCCTGAGCGAGTACATCGCGGCGCTGGTGGAATACTACCGCGGGGTTGGCATCAGCCTGAACACGCCCGACGTCATCGTGACGACCGGCGGCAGCGAGGCCATTTCCTTTGCGCTGGATGCCGTAGCGGATGCCGGCGATGAGGTCATCGTGCCCGAGCCGTTCTATACCAACTACGCCGGTTTCGCCGCGACCGCGTGCGTCAAGCTCGTGCCGGTAACCTGCCTGGCCGAGACCGGGTTCGCCCTGCCCCCGAAAGAGGAGTTCCGGAAAGTCATCACGAAGAAGACCCGCGCAATCATCTATTCCAGCCCGGGCAACCCGACCGGCGCGGTGTACACGCAGGCGGAAATCGGGATGCTGGCGGAACTGGCGCTTGAGCACGGGTTGTACATTATCGGGGACGAAGCCTACCGGGAGTTCATCTATGATGACGAGACCAAGCACGCAAGCATCATGAACGCGCCGGGAATCGATGACCGGGCGATAATGGTGGACAGCGTGTCCAAGCGTTACAGCGCGTGCGGGGCAAGGGTCGGGTGCGTGGTCAGCCGGAACGCAGCCCTGATGGCTGCCATTCTCAAGTTCGGCCAGGCCCGGCTGTGCCCGCCGACCGTAGACCAGTTGGCGGCAATGGCCGCCGTGAAAGCGCCCGACAGCTACTTCCGGGAGGTCAGGCGCGAGTACCAGTGCCGGAGAGACGTGGTATGCGCGGCAATCGCGAAGATACCGGGCGCGGTCTGCGTGAAGCCCAAGGGAGCGTTCTACGTCGTCGCCAAGCTGCCGATTCGCGACGGCGAGGAATTCGCCACTTTCCTGCTCGACAGTTTCCAGCAGAACAATGAGACCGTGATGGTTGCGCCGGCGGACGGGTTCTATGCGACGCCGGGCAAGGGCAAGGACGAAGTCCGAATCGCCTACGTGCTCAACTGCCTGGATCTGGACAAGGCGATGAAGCTGCTCGCGGCCGGGGTAGAAGTATACAACCACAGAAAATGACCAATTCCCAATTCCTAATTCCTAACTAATGACCAGCCAGGAAATGACTGGAGAGCCGAATCGGGCTGCAACATGGGCATTTTGGCATTCGTTGGGTATTGGATATTGGGCATTGGGAATTGTCGGGAGTTGCGGCACCGTCATTGGTCATTCGCGCTGCCCAACCCTTGAAGGAGAAACCTAGGCAACCATGCGCATCTGCATGGTCACCGACAACTACTACCCGTACATCGGGGGCATTGCCGAGCATGTCTATTTCCTCGCAATCGAACTGCGCAAGCGGGGTCACGTCGTGAAGGTGCTGACGGCTAAGGTCGGCGGCCGGATGATGGAGTGCACGGCCGAGATGCCGGGCGAGGAGCACGTGAAGCGGATCGGCGACGGCTGGGTGATCCGTTCGAACAAGTCCTTTGCCCGGGTGTCGGTCGCATGGCGGCCGACGGCCCAGATAAGGAAGTACTTCAACCAGGAGCGTTTTGATGTCGTCCATATCCACGGCTCGCTGGCGCCGACCCTGCCGATGGCCGCAATCCAGGCCTCACGGACCCTGAATGTCGTCACTTTTCACGCCGGCCACGACCAGAGCCTGGGGTACGCCTTGTTTCGCACCGAACTGATGCCCTATTTCAACGCGGTCCAGGGCCTGATTGCCGTGTCCGAGACGGCGCGGTTGTCCTGCGCCAAGTACTTCCCCGGGCCCTACCGGATTATCCCGAACGGGATCGACCTGAATTTCTTCCGGCCCGACGCCGAGCGCGTGCCCGGGATGGAGGATGACCGTCCGCGAATCCTGTTTGTCGGCCGGTTCGAGCCGCGCAAGGGCCTTAAGCACCTCTTGACGGCGATGCCCGAAATCGTGAAGCACGTACCGAATGTCGAACTGGTCGTCGTCGGAACCGGCCTGCTTGGATACTCGTACAAGTCGTACCTGAGCAAGGAAGTGCAGGAGCACGTGCGCTGGGCCGGGCTGGTGCAGAACGACGATCGGCCCAAATACTATGCGAGTTGCGACGTGTACTGTTCGCCGGCCACCGGGCAGGAGAGTTTCGGCATCGTCCTGCTCGAAGCGATGGCCACGGGCAAGCCGGTTGTGGCGTCCGACATTGACGGTTATCGCACGGTCATGACCGACAACCGGGAGGGATTGCTGGTTCCGCCCTGCGACCCGCCGGCCATCGCCCGGGCGATTGTGAAGATACTCCTTGACCGCGACGCGGCGCGCCGGTTCGGGGAGAACGGGCTTGAGCGGGCGCGAGGTTTCTCATGGCCGAAGCTGGCCGAACGGGTCGAGGCATACTACGGGGAAATGGCGCGCGAGTACCCGGTTCCGCGTTACGGCCGGAAGAGGCACTGAAATGGACCCTGAAGAACGCGAGAGTCCCGCGGTTCCGCCCTGGGACCCGCTTGACCAGCAGGCCGAGACCTTCAGCGCCGAGTCGGAGATTGCCGAGTCGGTTTCCGAGTCGCGGGCCAAGGGCAAGAACCAGATGCTGCCCGTGCTAAAGAACGCCGAGTTCCAGATCTTCTCCTGGTCGCAGGCAGTCTCGCTCTTCGGAGACAAGCTCGACTACATGGCACTGCTGGCGATGATTGCCTTCTTCTCACAGAAGTACGGCTGGGAGAGCTCCCGCGCTATCTCTTACCTGTCGGTAATCGTTGCACTGCCGGTCGTTCTGTTCGGACCGCTGGCCGGGATCCTCGTGGACCGGTGGGACCGGCGTAAGGTGATGATTATCTGCGACTCGGCGCGGACCATCCTGGTGCTCGCGATACCGCTCGTGGCGCTGGCGACGTCGAACCTCATCCTGATATACACGACCGCGTTCATGGTTTTCCTCTTCGGGTTCTTCTTCAACACCGCCCGCATGTCCATCATTCCGAACCTGGTTGGGAAGGACAGCCTGCTCGGCGCCAACTCTTTCATGAGTTTCGTCGGTCGGGTCGCTACCTTCCTCGGCATGCTTGTCGGCGGGCTGATTGTCGACTGGAAGTGGTGGCAGCACCTCGGCATCAAGCCGACCTGGAGCGCGGGGTTCTACATTGACTCGCTCACCTACCTCGTGTCGGTCGTGGCGCTGCTCACTATCTTCAAACGGCTGGCGCACACGTGGCGGCGGGGCGGCCAGGGGCGGCGCGACGCGCCCGAGGTCAAGATGTTCATCACCCAGCAGGCGCGCATGATCCACGAGGTCCGCGAGGCGTTCAACCTGGTGCGCGGGCAGCCGTCGGTCCTGTTTGTCTACTGCTCGGTCTTCATGCTCGTGATCCTGGGTGCGGCGGTGTTCGTGCTATACATCCCGATTATCCAGAGCGCGAAGGACCTGGGGGCCGGACTCGGACTCGGCACCAAGGGCGTCGGGTTTGTGGCGGCCATCGGCTCGGTCGGGCTGGTGCTGTCCTCGATGGGCTACGGGCTGCTCGGGCACCGGCTGAAGAAGCACCTGGTGATGCTCGGCTCGTTCCTCGTGCTGGGGGTCGTGGCCGCGGGCCTCGCGATATCGAAGTCATTCGCCCCGGTCGCGCCCCTCGTTTTCATCGCCGGCCTCGCAATGTCGCCGGTGTTCATCGGTATGGACACGCTGTTGCACGAATCCGTACCCGAAGCGGCGCGCGGCCGGATATTCTCGACCCGGGACTGGCTTCTGCACCTCGCCTTTGCGGTCTCGGCCCTCCTCATCGGCCAGTTGACCAACTTCTTTTCCACCCGCAAGCTGCTGTTTGCGGTCGGCGTCCTGATTGCGGCCGCGAGCGTCACGGCGTTCTTTCTTACGAGAGGCAAGAAAGTAGGATGAGGACAGAGTTACCGGTGACCAGTCAATACCTGATGCAAGGAGGCCGCGAGTGACGGACAGCCGCATTGAGAAGATGGCGCAAACGATTGCGCGCTACAGCCTGGGCCTGAAACCGGGCGAGTTGTTGGCCATCCTGACGTCGGTGCCCGGTCTGGCACTGGCCAAGGAAGTCTACCGAGAGGCCCTGGCGCTTGGCGCGCTGCCGGTCGTGAGGACCCTGCATCCTGAATTCGACGAAGTGCTGTACCGGTACGGCACCGATGAACAGGTGAAGTTTGTGCCGGAGTACGAGAAACAGGAACTCGAGGGCTTGGGCGCGCGGCTGGTGATACGCGGCGAGGATAACGTGATGACGCTCGCCGGGGTCGAGCCGGCGCGGCTGACCCTGGGCCGCCAGGCGCGGCGCCCGCTGCTCGAACGGATGATGGCGCGCAAGGGCGCGGGAGAGTTGAAGAACTGCCTGACCCAGTATCCGACCAGCGGCGGGGCCCAGGAGGCCGGGATGTCGCTCGCGGACTACGAGGAGTTCGTGTTCCACGCCTGTTTCGCGGACCGGCCCGACCCGATTGCGGCCTGGCACGAACTCTCGCATGAACAGCAGAAGCACGTCGACTTCCTGAACGGCGTGAAGACGCTGAAGGTCGAAGGGCCGGGCACGGAACTGGCGCTATCGGTCGATGGCCGGAAGTGGGTCAACTCGGACGGCAAGGCCAATTTCCCTTCGGGCGAGGTCTTCACCGGCCCGGTCGAAGAATCGGTCAATGGCCGGGTTCGGTTCGACGTGCCGACCCTGTTCTCAGGTCAACCGGTTGAGAACATCGAACTCGAGTTCAAGGCGGGCCAGGTTGTGGCGGCTCGGGCCGAGCGCGGCGACAAGATGCTTCAGTCCGCGCTCGACACCGACGCCGGTTCAAGGAGCCTCGGTGAGTTCGCCTTTGGCTTGAACTACGGCATTACCCGGGCGACGAAGAACATCCTGTTCGACGAGAAGATCGGCGGCACCATCCACATGGCAGTCGGCGCCGGCTACCCGGAGACCGGCAGCCGGAACCGGTCGGCGATACACTGGGATATGATTAAGGACATGAAGCAGGGGCGCGTGACCGCGGATGGGAAGTTGGTGTACGAAGGCGGGAGATTCGTGGCCTAGAAAGCAATGACTAATTTCCAATTCCTGATTACTAATCAACGTCGATAGAGAGAAAACACAGAGTGGAAAGTGGAAATGCTAAAGTCGGACTTTGGGCTTTCCCCTTTGTCATTGGTCATTTACCTCGGAGGTGAGTTGTGGCTGATTCAAGAGTCGAGAAGCTGGCAAAGGTCCTGGTGAATTACAGTTTGAACGTCAAGAAGGGCGACTGGGTTAAGATTGAGGGTGCGGCGGCGTCTCAGGAGCTGATACGGGCAGCATACGTTGAGGTCCTGAAGGCCGGGGGCAACCCGATGACGCGCGTCGGTCTGCCGCGGACCACCCACGACTTCTACACTTGCGCCGGGCCGGACCAGCTCAAGTTTGTATCGCCGAGCGAGCGGATGGAGACGGAGCGGATCGACGCCAGTCTTTCCATCTGGGGCGGATGGAACAGCAAGGAGCTCTCCGGCGTCGACCCGAAGCGGCTCGCGGTCTCCCGCGCTGCCCGGCGTGGGGTGTTCAACCGCTTCCTGAAGAGGATTGCAGACGGCAGCCTGAAGTGGTGCGGGACCCAGTTCCCGACCGATTCGTCGGCCCAGGATGCGGAGATGTCCCTGTCCGAGTACGAGGATTTCGTGTACACCGCGGGCAGGCTGGATAGGAAGGACCCGGTAGCCGAGTGGCTCAAGGTTTCGCGCGCGCAGGCAAAGCTGGTGAAGTTCCTCAACACGCTCCGGACAATCCGGATTGTCGGGCCGGACACCGATTTGGCCTTCAACGTCGCGAGCCGAAAGTGGATTAACTGTGACGGGCACGAGAACTTCCCGGATGGCGAGATCTTCACCGGCCCGGTCGAGAACTCGGCCGAAGGCCGGATTCGATACAGCTTCCCGGCCATCTATGGCGGGCGGGAAGTCGAGAACGTGCGGCTCGCGTTCAAGCAGGGCAAGGTCGTCGAGGCCAGGGCGGACAAAGGCGAAGAGTACTTGAACGCCATGCTCGATTCCGACCCGGGCGCTCGGTTCGTCGGTGAACTCGCGTTTGGCACCAACTACTCAATCAAGCGGTTCACGAAGAACACACTCTTCGACGAGAAGATTGGCGGGACCATGCACATCGCGGTCGGCGCCTCCCTGCCGGAGAGCGGGGGACGCAACAAGTCGTCGCTCCACTGGGACATGGTCTGCGACACGCGCAAGGGATTCACGGTCTACGGCGACGGCAAGACGATAATGAAGGATGGGAAACACAGCCGATTTCAGATCGCAGATTGAAGATTGCAGATTGGGGAGAGGATGAGAACCATGAAGTATCAAGCGCAGTTCGATGAGATGAAGGAACTCGTGCTCGCGGCCAAGGGGCCGGAGGACGTGCAGGCGCGCGTGGTCATCAGCCTGCACAAGAACTTCCCGCACTACAACTGGGTCGGCATCTACCGGCTCGAGGGAGAGTCGCTAACCCTCGGACCGTACCAGGGCAAGCCGACGGTCCACACCAGCATACCGGTGGGCAAGGGCGTTTGCGGCGCGGCGGCCGCTTCGCGCAAGACCGAGGTCGTGCCCGACGTCGCGGCCGACGCCCGTTACCTGGCCTGCTCGCTCGAAACCCGCTCGGAAATCGTCGTGCCCGTGATCAAGGACGGCGCGTTCTGGGGTGAGATTGACATTGACTCGGACCAGCCGGATGCGTTCGGCCCGGACGACGTCGAGTTCCTGGAAGCGGTCGCGCGGCTCTTGTCCGAACTGCTGTAGCCCAAGCTCTTCGGTTCTGTCATTCCGAGGAGCTTGCGACGAGGAATCTCGTTTGTCTCCGACGGGAGCGAGATTCCTCACTGCGTTGTGGCTGCGCCACCGTAGAAACGAGCGGAATGACAGACACTCAGGCCATTCCGCACTTGACCACTCGACCACTGGACCTCTGGACCACTGTTCGTTACTTCTCGACCTTATTGTACCCGGTCGGTATCTCGAAGTCCGGCTCCGGGACCGCGTCGAGCGAGAAGGATTTCACCTCGTGGTAGGACGAGAAGATCACCCCTTCATCTTTGGGTTTGGATGCAGGTTTCGGGGCGAGCTTGTTCGCAAGCAGGCCGCCCAGGCTGGTCGGTGGCTGTTCCGGCTCAGGTTTCGGTTCGGGCTTCTTCTCGGCTGTCGAGTCGTTCTTTACCTGCCACATCACCTCGGTGACAATCGAGTAGCCCTCGACTTTCGCAAGTTCCTTGCCGACCTGCTCCAGTTTCGCGGCGGTCTCCTTCGGGTCGAGACCGTACATCGCGGTCAGCATTCCCGCGCCGAGCCGGTCAGTCTCTTCCGGTGATAGACCAAGGCCCAGCTTCTCCGCCAGCTTGCGGCTGAACTCGGCTTCGATTCCCCGGGCTTGCTTCAGCTTGTCCGTGAGTGGCGTGTTCCAGAGGTCGGTCGTCATCAACTGCGTAACCTGGCCCTTTGATGCCGTATCTTCGAGCACCAGTTCCCAGGTAATCAGGTATTCCACGCAGGCGAAGCCGTTGATGTCCTTCGCCGCACCGGTCTTGTTTACCTTCAGCTCGGACTTGACGATCTTGTATGGCGGGCGCTGATCCGGCCCGGATGCCTTGCCTTCGCCCTTCATCCCGGAGTCGACCGGCAGCGCAATCGGCCTTTCGGTGTAGGTCTTCTTCGGCGGGTTCAGGTTCCAGACCAGGTCCTTGTCCAGCCGGGTGATTTCGACCGTAGTCTGAGGCTTGCCGGCAAGCGCGCCAACGATGCCGCCCACCATCTTGAAGGTCTGATTGTCGGCACGCTTGTCGCCCTGATACTCGTTCACCGACTGAGTCTCCGTAGTGCCGATGCCGGTAAGCAGCGACGCACGGGTCAGGGTTTCGGTCTTCAGGTCGGCAAAGGCCAAGCCGATTGCCATTGTCCCGAGGACCAGTAGTACTGCCAGAGTTGACTTCATGGTTGCTCCTTTGGCTCGATTATAGGCCGCAAGCCGGCCCAGTCAACATGGCGTTGCGAGCCGTAGGGCTGTCGGCTGTCGCCACTCGCCCCCTCGATTCCTTGACCCCTCGACCACTCGTGCCAAAGTCTGGTGTTGTCCCATCCGGGGTCTGTTCTGTCATTGCCCGCCGTCTGCAACGCGGAACTCGCAACTCGCAACCCGCAACTCGCAAGCGCGCGTGCGCCCGCGTTGACTTCCGTCCCTGCACGGCTATGTTATTGACGATGAACGGGGATGTCCGTTCGGCCTTGACCGCATGGATTTGAATAACGTGTCCCAGACATCCCCAGTCATCAAGGTCGTAACCGCAAGATAGGAGAGAGAGATGACAACGAAGAAGAGTCGTACAATCGGGATGCTGACGGTTTGTTTGGCGGTCGCTGGGTGCATCGGGACCGCGTCGGCGGATTGGGTCACGGCCACCGTGCCCGCGGCGAACTTGCCCTTTGCCGTTGCGGTGAACCCGGTTACCAACAAGATCTACGTCGCGAACTCCAACAGCCGCAACGTGACGGTGATCGACGGCGCGACCAACGCCACGACCACGGTGCCTACGGGCACAACGCCCGTTGCCGTTGCGGTGAACCCGGTCACTAACAGAATCTACGTCACCAACTCCAACGCCAATTCGGTGACGGTCATCGACGGCGCGACCAACGTCACGACCACTGTGCCCGCACACTCGGGCCCCTTTGCCGTGGCGGTGAACCCGGTCACGAATAGAGTCTACGTCGCCAACTACTACGGCAATTCGGTGACGGTCATCGACGGCGCGACCAACGACACGACCACGGTCGCCGCAGGCACAACGCCCTATGCCGTCGCGGTGAACCCGGTTACCAACAAGATCTACGTAGCGAACTTGGCCGACGCGACCGTGACCGTGATTGACGGCGCCACCAACGCCACGACCACGGTGGCCGCAGGCACAAACCCCTATTCCGTGGCGGTGGACCCGGTCACCAACAAGATCTACGTAGCGAACCAGAGCAGCCACAACGTAACTGTGATTGACGGTGCAACCAATGACACGACCTTGGTGGCCGCAGACGGGAACCCCTCTGCCGTGGCGGTGAACCCGGTCACCAACAAGATCTACGTAGCGAACAAGGGTCACAGCGTAACTGTGATTGACGGCGCCACCAACGACACGACCACGGTGACCACGGGCACAAACCCCTATGCCGTAGCGGTGAATTCGGCCACGAATAAGGTCTATGTGGTCAACTACAGCAGCAATGACGTGACGGTTATTGACGGAGCGACCAACGACACTACCACCGTGCCAACAGGCTTGTCGCCTTGGCACGTGGCGGTGAACCCGGTCACGAACAAGATCTACGTAGCGAACCAGAACAGCCGCAACGTGACGGTGATCGATGGGACGACCAATGCCACCGTGTACTCAAGCGCGGGTTCGTCCCCGGTGGACGTCGCGATAAACCCGGTCACGGGTAAGGCGTATGTCGCCAACTACGGCGATAACACAGTGACCGTGGTTGATGGTCTGACCAATGATACGATGACGGTGGCGGTTGGCGACGAGCCTTATGCCCTTGGCGTGAACCCGGTGACGAATAGGGTCTACGTCGCGAACTGGGCCGGCGGCAACGTTACGGTCATCGACGGCGCGACTAACGATACCGTGACGGTAGCGGCAGGCGACGGGCCCTGCACGGCGGCGGTGAACCTGGTCACCGAAAAGATATACGTAGCCAACCACAACAGCAGTAGTGTGACGGTCATCGACGGCGCCACCAACGATGCGACCACGGTGGCCGCGGGTTTGGGCCCCATCGCCGTGGCAGTGAACCAGGTCACCAACCGTGTCTACGTCGCGAACAATGACAGCCACGACGTGACGGTGATTGACGGCGAAACCAATGATACGACCACGGTGGCCGTAGGTACGAGTCCCCGCGCCGTGGCGGTGAACCCGGTCACGAACAGGGTCTACGTCGCCAACTACGGCAGCAGCGACGTGACGGTGATTGACGGCGAAACCAACAATACCGCGGTCGTGGCCGCGGGCACAAACCCCTACGCCGTGGCGGTGAATTCGGCCACGAACAAGGTCTACGTCGTCAACTACGGCAGCAATAACGTGACGGTGATTGACGGCGAGACCAACAATGCCGTTACCGTGACAGCGGGCGTGCAGCCTCTCGCGGTAACTGTAGACCCGGTCACAAACAAGGTCTACGTTGCCAACGAAGGAAGCAACGACGTAACCGTGATTGACGGCGCGACCAACTCGGCAATCCAAGTGGCCGTCAGCTCCTATCCCGTGGCGATTGCTGCGAATCCCGTTATGGGCAAAGTCTACCTCTCCTGCTATAACTCGAACCGGTTCGAGGTCATCACGGGAGCTCCATGGAACGATACAAAAGTGCGCGCGGCATTCGACCCGCTGCCGAGTGACACAACGGTACAGGCCCGCCCGCTCCTGACCGGCAAAGGTGTGAACCGCTGGACACCCGGCCGGACCGCAATGATGGGAGTGGGCAACCGGGTGAATACTACCCAAGCGAAATGGGACTGGGCGAACGTCACCTCCGGCGCAGGGACCGATTCCATCGCGTGGACTTACACTTGGGGCACGGACTCGCTGATAATGGGCGAGAACTGGGTCTGCGCGGTGCCGCTCGAGGACCAGGCGGCGACCACGAATAACCTTGGCCGCGGCTCGGCATTTGCGGGTAACCTTGAGGTGTACCCGGTGTACCGAATCGAACCCTACAGCGCGGGCGACGTCGGCGCGACACGGATACTCGAACCGACCGGCACGATAGACTCCGGCCAATCTGTTGTTCCCGCCTGTTCAGTCTACAACTATGGCAGCCGGAACGTGTCATATAGCGTGAGTCTAAGGATTGACCCGTTCTACACCGGCACGGCTATGGTAACGAACCATGCGCCCGGCACCAGCGCCTACGCAACGTTCCCGGCGTACTCGGATTGGCCGCGCGGGGCGTTCAGCGTCACGTGTTCGACCGAACTGGTAGGAGACGGGACGCCCGCCAACGACAAGGCTACCGGTGACGTGACTGTCAACGTCCACGACGTGGGCGTCTCCACCCTCCTGGCGCCGACTGGCACCGTGGATTCGGCAACGGTGGTGACTCCGGCATGCACTGTAGCCAACTACGGCAGCGTTGCCGAGAGCTACAGTGTCCGGATGAGAATTGGTTCCTTCTACGACGACACTGCGAGAATCGCGAATCTGGCAGCCGGGACGAGAGTCGGCGTGAAGTTCTCGGCTTTGACCACCCACAGCATTGCCAAGGTCGTGAGTCAGACAGCGGGGACCAGAGTCGGGGTGATGTTTCCGGCGTTGACAGCCCACAACGATGCGGCGCGGGTCACCGACCAGCCGCCCGGCGGCAGGACGTACGTGACGTTCCCAACGTGGACCGCGAACCAGGTCGGCGGTCCGTACGCCGTGACGTGCTCGACCGAACTGGCGGGTGATGCGCAACCGGCAAACGACCGGCAATCCGACACGGTGATGGTCACACGGCAGGTGCGCGATGTCGGCGTCCTGCAGATAATCCAGCCGGTCGATACGGTGGACACCGGCGCGATAGTGGTGCCGACCGCAGTGGTGCGGAACTTCGGGGAGTTGGAAGAGACCTTCCCGGTGCGGTTCACCATCGGCAGCTTCTACACGTCGGACACGTCGGTGACAGTCGGTTCGGGCGCGACCGACACCGTGACTTTCCGGGAGTGGGTGGTCGGCGAAGTCGGCACGCACGCGGTCCGGTGCTCGACCATGCTGGATGGAGACCAGAACGACACGAACGACCTTGCGGCAGACACAGTCGTGGTGCCGTCGGTCGGCGTCCGGCAGTCCGAGAATAGCACCGTGCCGCTGGCGTTCGCTCTGTACCAGTCTCGCCCGAACCCGCTGGCCCGGGGTACAACCGTCCGCTATGCCCTGCCGCGTCCGGCGCCGGTCGATGTGCGTATCTACGACGCTGCGGGTACGCTCGTGCGGCTGCTCGTGGTTGGAGATCAGGCGGCAGGCTATCGGTACGCGTACTGGAACGGGTGCGACGACCGAGGTCGGCGTGTTGCGCCCGGCGTGTACTACTGCCGGTTCCGGGCCGGCGAGTTCCGCGCCGCGCAGAAGCTCGTGTTGCAGCGCTAGCGGTTAGCCGGGACTGCCTTTCGGCCGGGCTTAACATCGAGTCTTGCGTGTGCTTGAAATGCGCCGATTGAAGACGCCCCCAGTGCGCCGAATTCGGGGAACAAAAGATTCCTGAGGTCCGGAACGCGCGTCAAGACTGCGGCCGAACTGGCCGACGGCTTACGGTTCACAGCTTGCGGCTTCCGGCTGACGGACTCCGGCACAGGCAGGAGGGCGGACTGCCGACGGCTTACGGCTCATGGCTTGCGGCCCCTGACCAAGCGGATAGCGGATAGCGACCCTCAATTACGGCGCGGGCGCGGGGACGCTGAAGACGTCGTAGCGGATGGCGGCAAGGACGTCGGCTCTGAGACCGCGATTCTGCCACTTCTCCAAGAGCACCTGGGCTTCTTTCGCCAGCGTCGGGCCGGAGATTGACCGGCCGTGCGAGAGACGGAAGAGCTGCCGGGCATAGTCGAGGTAGAAAACGATAAACATCGTGTCGATTCCCGAGGCGCTCAGCACCTGCTTTGTATCGAGTTCCATCGAGTTAAACGCCAGCATCGATGCCTCGTAGCGTGCGGTCATATCATCGAAGATGCGGGCAGTCGTCTGTGCCGCTATCTCGGGCGAGTACTTCGCCTTCCAGCGCGAGATTCGGCGTGTTACGTCGGACATGGTGAGTCTCCTTTCCGGCCATCGGGCCGGGTTCTTGACCTTTCGGACCTCGGGGGCCGTGGAGCCGACAGCCGGTCCACACTGCCTCCTAATGTATTAGTGCGTTCTCATGGGCAGGACGTAACATGGAATCTCACCGACCCGAACGAGGACGGCCCCAACCGGCGGCCTACGACCCGGGGCTCAAGCCGGCACTTGCACCGGCAACAGGGGGGTCAATCCGGGGGTGACTCCGGCATTCAATGCCGAGTACAACGCGGCCATCAATGTGGCCGTCAATCTAGGACTTATCGCGGCAGTCAGTCGCGCAGCGAGGTCGGGGCTCAGCGCGGCGGTCAACCGCGCCCAGACTA
>Ga0265595_1000194_pt1 | contig 59152 bp, 51 predicted proteins | sample saktaG_15_FD_190148 | JGI IMG/M metagenome (GOLD analysis project Ga0265595, IMG submission 190148) | Saline water microbial communities from Sakinaw Lake, British Columbia, Canada - sak_2013_06_06_50m | ecosystem: Environmental > Aquatic > Non-marine Saline and Alkaline > Saline ... | reverse complement strand
ACTTCTCTTGTAAAACGTGTTATCGCATTAGCAAAAGAAAAAGGATGCTATAAGCTGGTTGCCACTAGCCGACATTCTCGAGAGAAAGTCCATCAGCTATATGTGAAATTGGGATTTAAAGATCAAGGGAAGGAGTTTCGTATTGATTTTTGACTCTTCTGAGTACAACGAAAATTGTACTTTCTTTTTCTAATATTGTTTTGTGAGATATGGAGGGGTGCGAGAGCGGTTGAATCGGACAGTCTTGAAAACTGTTAAGGTAGAAATATCTTCGTGGGTTCGAATCCCACCCCCTCCGCCAATTTAGTCGTTTCTCATTTTTTACAGTTTTTGTCTCATTTCGTCCTTAGTCTGTCGAAGAAGACAGGGCTAACAAATGGATTATCCACATAATGAAATTTAATAAATTGGTGAAATGGGGTAGAATAAAAAAAGATATATGAAGAGAGTAATTTCTACCCCAATAGCAATTATCGTTATCATTGTCTGTGTTGTTTTGATTGGTGGGCTTATAGCTTGGCAATATTTTGGGACGCCAAAAGAGGAAACTAGAGTTCCGAAAGAAGAGGAGTTACCGGTTGGCTGGCAAACGTATCAACGTCCTGCTACTATTTTTAGTTTTCGATATCCAGGGAAATGGACAGTAGATGATTTAGAGGATCGATTTTATGTTGGACTTAAAAACGAAGAAGGAGAAGGTATTATTACTATAGAATCAGGAAATTTAGCTTTTTACTATCCCACCTCCACCACCTTTTGCGCAACTCATCCTGAAAACAATAGATGTGAGGTTTTAGAAACAGATAAATATTCCGCTTCAATTGATTGGAACCCAGAATCAGGTGAGGGAGCGATAGCTAAAATTGTAATACCCGAAGAATACACAACAGAAAAGTGGGTATTGATTATTACTCTTTGTAAGGTCGATTCTTCTACAGAAAATATTTTCCGTCAAATTCTTACCTCCTTTAAATTTATTAAATCTACTATTGATATTTCTAATTGGCAAACTTACCAGAGCAAAGAATTTGGATTTGAAGTAAAACACCCTCCGCAATGGGAATATAACGATATGAAAGGGTTGATTCAATTGTTTCCTAATCCAGAGATAGTTCCTCAAGAGATTAAAAAAATTAGGAATATTCCGTCTTTCTTTATCAAAATTAGCGATATCTTAATTGATGATAGAAACCTGAGCCTAAGAGAATCATTTAGCAAATATATATTACCTGATTTAATGAAGGATGTAGATCCCCAGCTTCAAGAAGCAAGGGTTGATGAGTTTGATGCTCTTACATTTTTTCACGCTGGTATGAATCTCCGAGTATACGTTGTTTTCCATCCCTATCGTACTAACAAAACTATAATAGAAATATACTTTGATAACAATGAATTCGACCTTCGGGGAATTACAACGATTCAAACTTTCAACAAAATACTTTCTACTTTTAGGTTTTTGGAGTAAAAAAATCGGGTAACTGAAAAGATCCATAACTTTTCCCTCCATTTTTTTTACTTTGTTTAAAAATAAGAATAGCTTTGAAAAGGAAAAAATTACTGATGCAATTTTTAATCAAAATTAGCGTTAGGATTTTGCTGAAAATAAGTTCGAATTTTGTTTAAGAGTGTCCGCATATGATGAGAGCGTCGAGGTTAGACCTCGACGGACTGGCGTTTAAAAACTTAAAAAAGAATGCACGGATTATATCCGTGTATTTTTTTATTCTCTTGCTGCGACGGCTCCCCAAACTTCTTTGGCTCCGGCTTCTTTGAGCGCTCTTGCACACCTGTTCATAATTAAACCGGTTGAGTAAAGATCGTTAACTAATAAAATCTTTTTGTCTTTTATTCTTTTTTCGTCTTTTACTCTAAAAGTGTTTTTCAAGATATTTTCTTCGAAGGATGTTTGCGGGGAAATCTTTGTTAAAACATCTTTTTCAAAAGGCAAGTTTAATTTTTCAGAAAGACTTAGGGCTATCAATTCTGACCGGCTGAATCCTTGTTCTTTTATTTCTCTTGGAAGCAAGGGGATATAGGTTACGATAAAATCCTTAGGCATCTGGTTTGACATCTCAAAATGGGCTATAATTAAATCAGCAAGAGGGTCTGATAATTCTCTTATCCGTTCAAAGAGTTTAATTGCCCTGCTGACTATTCTATTTTGATAAGGACAGGCGGCGTAAAGACCGTCTAAAGAAGTTTCAGTTTTGCAGGTTTTGCAGGTTCCGGGAAGTATTTTTGATGTTTTTCTGATATAATCTGGATAAAGAATTCTTTTTTTACAAACAGGACAGTATTGATATTCTAAAATTTCGATTAAACTTAAACAGTCGTAACAAAGATAAGTCCCTTGTTTGCCGCAGCTAATGCAGGAAGGCGGGAATAAAAGGTCCAGAATAAATTCTTCAACAGTCTTTAGCCAAGCAAACATAGTAATTTATACTTTTCCACAACCCTATTTTATGTTGTGTTTAATTTATGTTATTATATGATAATAGCATAAAAGTTATCGCAGAAATAAATAGGAAGGAAAATTTAGCATGAATTGGTCTCCGTTTAAAAAAAATCCTAATAATTGTTTAGGAATAGACATAGGAACTTCTTCCATTAAGATGGCTGAGGTTAGGAAAAAAGGGAATCAGAAAGAATTAAGAAATTACGCAGAAATCGAAATTAAAGATATTTATCCGGACCTTAAAAGAAATATTTTATCAAAAGAAAGCGAGGAAATAGCTCTTATCATTGAGGCGCTCTTAAAAGAGGCAAAAACAAAAACCAAAGCAGCAATTTTTTCGCTCCCGGATTATTCAAGCTTTTTTATCAACTTTACTTTGCCTTTTATGACCAGAGAGGAAATTCCCGAAGCGGTAAAGTTTGAGGCGCCGATCCACATTCCGCTTCCTTTGTCTAAAGTTGCTTTAGATTGGCAGATGGTTGAAGCTCCTGACAAAAAAACGCAAAAACCTATCAAGATTTTAGCCGTTGCGGTGCCAAATGAAATAGTAGATAAGTATAAGGAAATTGCTTCCTTGGCAAGATTGGACATGGTGTCTTTAGAAGCAGAAGTTTTTGGATTGATAAGGGCTTTGGTAAGAGATAAAGAGCCTACAGCCATTATTGATATTGGACAGGAAAGCACTACTTGCAGTATTGTTGATAAAAAAATATTAAAAGTTTCTCATAGCTTTGATTTGGGAAGCAGGAAGTTGGTAGATGTTTTAATGAAGGGTTTGAATGTTGACTATCGAAAAGCTGAAAAGATTAAAAAGAGAGAGGGGCTCCTGGGGGATGAGAAAGTTAAAAGTTACTTGACCCCGATTGTAGATAATATTTTAAGAGAAACTAATGAAATTTGTAACGATTTCTTAAAAATTGAGAGAAGAGAAATTAAAACCATAATATTATCTGGAGGAGGTTCTCTGCTCAGTGGCCTTAAGGAACATTTTGAGAAGAATCTGAATTTTAAGATAGAAATTGCTAATCCTTTTGCAGAGCTTAGTTGTCCGGAAATACTTTCAGGAAAATTAGAAAAAATGGGCCCTTTTTATGCGATATCAATAGGTATGGCTTTAAGAGGGTTTGGCTTAGGAGAATTTAAATAAAAATATGAATTTGCGAATGGAATGCGAATGCTGTAAGCGCGTCTGATGATAAAATTCTCAATTTACGGCATTCAAACTCAATTCGTTATTATATAATATGGTTGGAATTATACCAAAACCTGCGCCAAAAGTGCCTTTATGGCAGCAAATTGCTTTCTATTCTGCAATTATCTTATTAATAGCAGTAATAGCATCATATTTTGGCCTGGGATATCTTGAGAAAAAAGCATCGGAAAAGATTAAAAATCTTGAAGTTCAAATTGCCAATGTCAAAACCGAGGAAGAAATGGCACTCAGGAGGGAATTATTTAGAAAGGAACAAAATATTAATGACTTTATAGTTGTCTTGAGTAAGCATGAGGTTCATTCTGCTCTCTTCCTTTTTCTAGAAAGGATTTGCCATCCCAAAGTTCAATTCTTGGAAGTTGGTTTTTCAACGGAGGAAACAGGGCCTCGGGTAGAAATTCCTGCAAATGCAGAAAGCTATGAAGTTGTCCATCAGCAGTTGATGATTCTTAAAGATGAATCTTTGATTAAAGGATTTCAACTGAGAGGTATCAACATCGGAAAGGACGGTAAGATTGGTTTCAATCTGTTATTAAGTTTGGATCCTGAAATTTTTAAATTTGAGTAAAAATAATTTTAAAATTAAGAAAACATGGAGAATAAAATAATTATTACCATTATTATCTTCACGATAGTGTTGGGGGTAGGAATGGGGTTAATATGGCCCAAATATCAGTGCTACAAAGTGTCGAGATTGGAAGTGGGCAAAAAGGAAACAGAACTTGTATATAATCAGCAGTATTTTTCGCGGCTGAAAGAAATAGAGACCGAACTTGCCAGAAACCAAGAGTCTGTTTCAAAAATAGAATCTGCTTTGCCCGAATACTTTTCTGTGCCTGCCTTTTTTGCGAATCTTCAAAAGATGAGCGCTCAAGCAGGGTTAATTTTAAATCAGGTTTCAAAGTCTTCAACTAAAGATAATGAAGGAGTAAAAGAGCATTCCTTCTCAGTATCTGTTTCCGGTACGATTTCAAGCTTTGAAAACTTTATTCTATACCTGGAAAATTCGGTAAAATTGGTAGATGTAGAAAGCTTTGGTTTTTCTTCTCCTACGGAAGAAGAGGCAACGGACGAAGAAGTACTTGATTTTAATTTAGCGATAAAAACATATTCATATTAAAAATTGAGCATTTAAGTATCTTTAACATTTAAACTTTTCATGTTTATATGTTTAAATGCTTAAAAGCTTAGAGGAATTGTGGCTATAACTTTTGGATCCCGCCAGAAAAAAGAAAAAAATCTAGTTTTACTTTTCGTTATAATCGTTGCTTTTGGGGTGGTGATAGTAAGCTTTATCTTGGGCCAAAGGTCAGCTCCTTTGTTTTTGGAACCTTCCAGACCCGCAGAACCCAAGATAAATTGGAACCTTTTATCCAGTCCTACTTTGCAAAAACTACAACTATTGCAGGAAATCCCTCTTTTAGACGGAGAACCGGGCAGAGAAAATCCGTTTTTACCATATTAAATAAAATTAGAAACTTATGGCTGTGTTAATTGATGAACTAGTTCGTCTTAAGAAATTGCCAAAAATAAAGGCGAATGAACTAAAAGAAAAAATAAAGACCTCCGACAAAAGAGAGGAAGAAGTAATATTAGCGAATAACATAGTCCCGGAGGACTTTTTATTTGCCCTGAAAAGCAAAAAGCTGAATATTCCCTTAGAAAGAGTTTATCCCGAAGACATTTCTTTGAAGATTTTGGAATTAATTCCTGAAGATTCTGCAAGGTATTATGAAATGATTGCTCTGGCGGAAAAAGGTGAAATTGTGAAAGTAGGAATGGTTTACCCGGACAATTCCAAAGCGAAAGAAGCTTTGGAATTTCTGGCAAGACAATCGGATTTCTCTTACGAAATCATTCTCATTACCTTATCAAACTTTACCGTTCTCTTAAGGAAATACAAAAGTTTAAGAAAAGAAGTAAGTGCTGCTTTGGGGGAATTAGAAGTTGAAGAGCCCAAGAAGATTAGAAAAGAGGAGATTAAAAAGATGGCCGAGACGGCTCCGATTAGTAAAATAGTGTCGGTGATGTTGAGGCACGCTGTGGACGGAGGGGCTTCCGACGTACACATAGAACCGATTGGCGATAAGTTGAGAATAAGATACAGAACATTAGGCCGTCTTTACTCTTCGTTGTCTTTGCCTATAAAAGTCCATCCCGCGGTAGTTGCCAGAGTAAAAATTCTTGCGAAGTTAAAAATTGATGAAACAAGAATTCCTCAAGACGGGAGGTTTAGTTTAAAAATGGGCGCAAAGGACATTGATTTCAGGGTTTCGACCTTTCCTACATCTTCAGGGGAAAAGGTTGTAATCAGAATCTTGGATCCCGAAAAAGGACTCAGGGACTTTAAGAAACTTGGATTAGTCGGCAAAAATCTTGAAGCGATGAAGGAAGCCATTGCCAAACCTTACGGCATGATTTTGGCTACAGGTCCTACCGGTTCCGGTAAAAGTACAACCTTGTATGCCCTCTTGAGAATTTTGAATAAAGAAGAAGTCAACGTAATAACTCTGGAGGACCCCATTGAATATCATTTGGAAGGAGTAAACCAATCCCAAGTAAAACCGGAGATAGGATATACTTTTGCAAAAGGATTAAGACATATTATGCGTCAGGACCCCGACATCATCATGGTTGGTGAAATCAGAGATGAGGAGACCGCTTCTCTTGCAGTACACTCTGCTTTGACGGGGCACCTAGTTTTGTCCACCCTGCATACCAATGATGCTTTAGGCGTAATTCCCAGGTTGGTTGATATGGGTGTACAGAATTTTCTTATTCCTTCTTGTTTAAATATTGCTTTGGCTCAAAGATTGGTAAGAGTTCTTTGCCCCGATTGTAAAAAGAAGATAAAAGCTTCTGAAGGAGCTCTGAAGATTATAGACGAAGAATTAAAAGATGTGCCCGAAAAGATTCGCAAAGAGATAAAGATTCCTTCACCTTTGTACATCTGCGAACCCCAAGGATGTAAAAAATGCAATCATACGGGCTTTACCGATCAGATTGGTATTTTTGAAGTTTTGTTAATGACTCCGGAATTAGGCCAATTAATTTCAAAAACCCTTTCCGTAACGGAAATCCGCAAAGAAGCAAGAAGGCAGGGCAGAACTACCATGAGGCAGGACGGTGTCCTAAAAGTTTTAGAGGGGATAACCACTATTGAGGAGGTATTAAGGGTAACAAAGTAAACATATAAACATTCGAATAATTTGAAGATATATGATTGGTGGTCATAAACAAAAAACTAAAGATTTATTATCTTTAGCCGCAAAAAAGAAGGCATCGGATATTCATCTTATTGCGGGCTGCGTCCCAATAATGAGAATTAACCGCAAGCTTGATTTTTTGCTTAAAGAAGAAAAATTGTCAGCGGATGATGTTAGGGCAATGTCTTTTTCTTTAATGGATGAAGGGCAAAAAGATAGATTTTTAGAGAAGAAAGAAATTGATTTTGCCTATTCATCAGAAGACAATCACCGTTTTAGAATTAATGTTTTTTTTGAGAAAGGGCAGGTAGCTTGCGCTTTGAGATTGATACCCGACAAGATTTTATCGCTGGAAGAATTGAATCTTCCTCCAATATTGTATGTTTTCACCACTGCTTTGCAGGGTTTCGTTCTGATAACAGGACCCTCGAGCCATGGAAAATCTACAACTTTAGCTGCTTTGATAGATGAAATCAATCACACGAGGCATGAACATATTATAACCATTGAAGATCCTATTGAATATGTTTTCAAGGGAGATAAGTCAATTATTCAACAGAGAGAAGTTTTTCAAGACACACTAAGTTTTGCTAAAGCGCTGAAATCTACTTTTCGTCAAGACCCCGATGTTATTATGGTGGGAGAAATGAGAGATTCTATAACCATGGCTACCGCTATTACTGCAGCAGAAACAGGCCATTTGGTTTTTGCGACCCTGCATACTAATTCGGCGGCTCAAACAATCCATAGAATTGTGGACGGTTTTCCTCCCGGACAGCAGGGGCAAATAAGGGCTCAGCTTTCATCGTCTCTTTTGGGGGTAGTTTCTCAGCGCCTTATTCAAAGAACCAAAGGGGGATTGATTCCTGCCTGTGAAATAATGATTAGAAATACAGCTGTAGCCAATTTGATCAGGGAGAATAAAATTCATGAAATTCCTTTGGTTATTGAGACTTCGATGGAAGAGGGGATGATGTCCATAAACAGATCTTTGGCCAACCTGGTTAAGTCAAGCGAAATTAGCCTAGAAAGCGCTTTAAACTATTCATTGAATCCCGTTGAACTAAAAAACCTTATAAAAAGGTAGGATATAAGGTATAATTCAATTAGTATGAAGTTTAAGTATTGGGCGAGATCTAAAGACGGTAAGTTTGAGAGCGGAGTTATTGAAGCCTCTTCAAGAGGGGCGGCTTTAGAGATTTTAAAATCAAGTCATCTGTTTGTAACCGGGCTTGAAGAAACAGAATCAGTTCCTTTTTGGGCAAGAGATATTAGGTTGTTTGAAAAGATTACCGCAGTTGACCTTGTTATGTTTTCAAGACAGCTGTCGGTGATGTTTTCCTCAGGAGTTCCTTTGACTGAAGCATTGACTGCACTTGGCAATCAGGGCAATAAAAAGAAATTTAAGGATAAAATCCTAAGGTTAGCCGAAAATATAGAAGGAGGAACGAATTTCTCAAAAGCCCTTTCTGACTTTCCGGAAGTCTTTTCGGATTTTTATATTTCTGTAGTAAGGTCAGGAGAAGTATCAGGAACTTTAGGCAAATCCTTGGTTTATCTGGCAGATCATCTTGAAAGACAGCATAATCTCCGTTCAAAACTGCAGGGAGCTATGGTTTATCCTGCATTAGTTATTACGGTTATGATGGGAGTATTTGTTTTAATAACCGTTTTTATTATTCCTCAGCTGGTTGGAATTCTTGAAGGATCGAAGGTTGAACCTCCTGCCATTACTATGGCTGCCATCGCTCTTTCTAATTTTATGAGAAATTATTGGTGGGCAATACTTCTGTTTTTGGTGGGTTTTGGGGTGTTCCTCTTGTTCTATGTTAAAACAAAAGAAGGGAAAAGGAATTTTGACAAAGTTTGCTTATCAATACCCTGGGTTGGACTTTTTTTAAAAAAGATTTATTTAGCGCGTTTCGCAGAAAATCTATCAACTTTGATTACAGGGGGATTGCCCATAAGCCAGGCATTGGAAGTTGCAGGAAGGATAGTAGGGAATTCAATCTACCGAGAAGTTATCGTTGAAGCAAAAAATAAAGTAATAAAAGGAGAATCAATCACTAGTGTTTTTTCCCAGTACCCTGAGATTTTTACTTCTTTATTCTGTCAAATGAGTTTAACGGGAGAGAAAACGGGAAATATAGATAAAACGTTAATGACGGTTGCTAATTTTTATGAGGAAGAAATAAGCAGGATTACCGATAATATGACGAGCATTATAGAGCCGGTCATGATTGTTATTTTGGGAGCCATGGTTGGGTTGCTGATGGGATCGGTTGTTATTCCCTTATATCAGATTTCTTCAGCAGGATTATAAGGAAGATTAATTTTCCACAGGTTAACTTTTTTATTTTATGATATAATGAGTGAAAAAATAGTTTGTTATTTTCTCTGTTTTTAATTGATATCTTTTTGTTTTTAAAAAAAGAAAAGGTCGAAAAAGAATATAGATTATTTTAAAATGAAAAAAGGTTTTACTTTAATTGAATTATTGGTAGTAATCGCCATTATTGCTATCCTGGCTTCCATTGTTATGGTTTCTATGTCAGGGGCAAGGGATAAAGCGAGAGATGCAAGGTTGAAAGGAGACTTATCTCAGGTAAGAACTCTTGCAGAATTGATAGTCGATGATAACAGCAGTTACGCTTCAACTTGCGCCAGCTCTTCTTCTCTGGGAGCTACTGGAACCAATTACACAACTCAATTAACTACTATTCAAGCTGATATTGCTGCCCAAGGTTCTACGACAACTTGTTATGCCACTGCGGGCAGTTATTGTATTAGTGTTGCGTTGCTTACTTCCGGGATGGCTGATGCTGATAACTATTGCGTTGATTCTGATGGAGTGGCGGTAGCTACGGCTACGGTTTGTGCTGGTAACGCTACAGGGTGTAATGGACAAGCCCTTTAGTCCAATCTTCGAAAGATTGAAAGATTGAAAAGTTTGAAATTCGGGATTTTTAAATAAATGTCAATTTTACCCTGTATGAAAAGAGGTTTTACTTTAATTGAATTATTGGTGGTAATCTCCATTATTTCTATCTTGGCTTCCATTGTTATGGTTTCTATGTCAGGGGCAAGGGACAAGGCAAGGGATGCAAGACTGAAAGGAGACTTATCTCAAGTAAGGACTCTTGCAGTATTGATAGAAGATGATAATAATAGTTTTGCCTTGACTTGTGCCAGCTCTTCTTCTTTAGGAGCTCCAGGCACCAATTATGCGACTCAATTAGCCACTATTCAGGGCGATATTGAAGGTCAGGGTTCTACAACGACTTGCTATGCTACCACGGGGAGTTACTGTATTAGCGTTGAACTTCTTTCCATCGGGATGCCTACTAGCGACAACTATTGCGTTGACTCTGATGGAATAGCAGGGGCTACGGCTACGGCTTGTGTTGGCAGTGCTACGGGGTGTAACGGACAAGCCCTTTAATTTAATCTTTAAAAGGTCGGAAAACTCCGAAGCTTAAGGTCTTGAGTAAATATTAAGTTTTACTTTAAAATGAAAAAAGGTTTTACTTTAATTGAATTACTGGTAGTAATTGCCATTATTGCCATTCTAGCTTCCATTGTTATGGTTTCTATGTCAGGGGCAAGAGATAAGGCAAGGGACGCAAGGATAAAAGGGGACTTAGCTCAAGTTAGGTCTTTGACTGAAATGCTGTATGATACCGATAGCTATTCTTATGATGATTTATGCACGGATTATAATAATCTTATAACAAGCGGAAAAGGTGATTTAGGTGCTCAATTTAAATCTCTTCAAGATGACATGGTTACCCAGGGAGCAACTACCACGTGTAGTGACTCAGCTACTGCTTATTGCGTAAGTATGGATTTACAAACAACGGGAGCCGGATTCTACTGCATAGATTCAACGGGATCAGCAACGACTACTTCCGCTAATAATTGTACATCGACGAGTATCAGTTGTTCCTAGATATCATTTTCTTTTTAGATAAGAGTTAAGGCCCGCTTGGCGGGTTTTAATTTTGCAAAATTATATGTAGAATATATTAATGTATTGTTTTTTTAATATTAGCTTCTTTATATTAGGATTGGTGGTTGGTTCTTTTTTGAATTCGGTTATTTACAGGATACATAAAAAAGAAAGCATTTTTTTTCCAAGATCTCATTGTCCTTGTTGTAATTATAAGTTGACATGGAAAGACTTGATTCCCGTCTTGAGTTTTTTGATTTTAAGGGGCAAATGCAGACATTGCAAAAAACCCATATCTTTTCAATACCCCTTGGTTGAACTTTCAACGGGATTTCTTTTTCTTTTAATTTTTAATTTTCAGCCTTCATTTTTTAATCAATTTTTAATTTTTAATTTTCAAAATTTTATATTTCTGATCTACTTATTGATTATTTCTTGCTTTTTGATTGTTGTTTTTGTATACGATTTAAAACACTATATTATTCCAGATAAAATAGTTTACCCAGCTATTTTAGTATCCGGTATCTGGTATTTGGTATCCGGTATTTTCTTTGGTCTTTACACTAACCATCAAATACTTAATCTTATATATTCTTGCCTCGGGGCCTCATTATTTTTCTTCTTGATATGGTTTTTATCAAGAGGGAAATGGATTGGTTTTGGAGACGTAAAGCTTGTATTTTTCATGGGATTATTCCTTGGATTTCCAAATATCCTGGTAGCTTTGTTTTTAGCTTTTTTAATTGGTGCTATAATAGGGTTAGGATTTATATTCTTCAAGAAAAAGGATTTATCTTCCGAGATTCCCTTTGGCCCATTTCTGGTAACGGGAACTTTTATTGCTTTGTTCTTTGGAAGAGAATTGATCAATTGGTATCTTAATTTTCTAAACTGGTGATTTTAAACCATTATGGCTTTTAAAAAAAGAACAATCGGAAAAGAAAAGTTTAAATATGGATTTACTCTTATAGAGCTTCTCGTAGTGATAGCGACGATTGTTATCTTAACAGGCTTTGTTTTGACAAGTTATCCCGGTATTAATAAGAACTTCTCTCTTCATAGATCTGCCAGCAGGCTGGCTCAGGATATAAGGGGAATGGAAGAAAGAGCAGTTTCAATGAGGGAGATAGGCGGTACCCCTCCTGATGGATACGGAATCCTTTTTGATAAAAATGCTTCCCCTTATTCCTATCAGATATCGGCTTTTGAAGAAAGCGGAGGCAGTTGGTCTGCTACTGATTCATGGCAGGAAACGGTTAGTTTTGAGTCCGGGATTAGGATAAGTGCGCTAGTAGATAATGGGGTTTCTACCTCTACTTTAATCCTTGTTTTTGAGCCGCCTAACCCTACGGTCTGGACTAATGATGCTTCTTCAAGTTCAAGCACCATCACTCTTTATATTGAAACAGATGCGACTAAAGTTAAATCAGTTTCTCTAAATCAGACCGGTTTGGTCACAACAGAGTAAAATATTAATTATGTCAAAAGGTTTTACTATTATAGAAGTTATCGTGGCTATGTTTATCCTCACAACGGGGATCTTAGGCACCTTTTCTTTTATTGCCCATTATAACGAATACAGCTCCCTTTCCGTGATGCGTTTTACGGCCGCCTATTTAGCCCAAGAGGGGATAGAGATTGTCAAAAACATTAGAGACGGAAATTATCTCGAAGGGAATCTTGTCAATAACTGGAATCAAGGATTTAGTATGGTTGGTGACCGTGAAGCAGACTATACTAGTACTACCAGTCTTTCAGCCTACAGCGGCAATGTTCTTAACATAGATAATAGTGGCTTTTATAGCTATAATGCCGGGACCGCAAGTCTCTTTGTGCGCAAAATTCAGATTGTATCAAGCAATGCTACCAGTACCTATATCTCCTGCCAGATTACATGGACAGAAAAAGACAGGACGCATCAAGTAACCGCAGAAGAAGAGATATATAGCTGGGGCTGGCAGTAATTAAATTTATTACAATATGAAAGGCAAAGGAAAACTTAAAATGAAATATTTGAATTTTGGAAACAAAGGTTTGACTTTAATTGAAATGCTGGTAGTTGTAACTCTTCTCTCTCTGACAATGACTGCGGTAACGGGCATTTTTAGATCAGTTATCAGGGGACAAGCAAGGGCTTTAACATCTGAGGAGCTTTTAAATCAGACAAGTTATGCCATAGAATACATGGGCAGAGCTCTAAGGATGGCGAAGAAAGATACTGCAGGAACGTGTATCGGTGTTAACTTGAATTATTTAAAAACTCATGAGGATAATGGAATAAAGTTTTTAAGTTACGAAGACAGATGCCAGGAATTTTATCTTGCAACTACAACTACAAGCAGGAAATTGAAAGAAGTGATAGACGGGGGGAGCGCCGTGGATCTAACCTCAGATGAAATTGAAGTGGTTAATTTCAATATTGGATCGGATGATTCGTGGGATGAGGATGATAATCTTCAACCGAGAATTACTATTTTTTTAGACATGAAAGGGAAAAGGGAATTGTTGAAGGAGGGGGAACAGCCTGAAATCAAGATTCAAATTACAATTTCCCAAAGGAATCTTGATGTTTTAGAGTAATCTTAGATTATGATTAAGTTAAAGACAAAAACAGAAGAAGGAATTTCTCTATATCTGGCAGTCTTAGTGATGGTGATTCTACTTGCTGTTGTTTTGGGGTTGAGTACAATTTTATTCGGCCAGATTAGAATGATAGGGGGAATGGAGGATTCTGTAATTGCCTTTTGTGCTGCAGATACCGGCATAGAATATATTCTATTTGAGGGAGAGAATGCAAGTACTTCTGAAAACTACTCAGGATCTTTGAGCAACGGAGCTGCCTGGATAGGAAAAGTTGTAAATCCCGGCGCAAGCGAGGGAGGAGTTGAGTGCCCTGCAAGCATTGATAACTTTTGCATCCATGCTCGCGGTACATACAACAATAGCAGAAGGGCGATTCAGATTTCAAGGTAAAAATTAAAAAATGAAAAGGATTTTTTTGCATCTTAAAAAGCTGGATTGGATTTTAACCCTAGAAGCTGTTGCGTTGGTCGCTATAGGTCTTGTTTGTATTTATAGTTCTTCTTTAGGGGATTTTTTTAGTTTTAAAAAACAAATCATCTTCTTTGTCTTGGGGTTTTCCTTAATGATACTTTTTTCTTTTTTTGATTATCGGATTTTGAAGGAAAATCCATATCTAATTCTCGCTATTTATTTTTTGTGTCTTGTGGCTTTGTTAGGACTTTTTTTCTTTGCTCCGGAAATTAAAGGAACAAGATCGTGGTATAAGCTTGGCCTTATCTCTATTGATCCGATAGAATTTGCTAAAATTGCTTTGATAATTTTGCTTGCGAAGTATTTTTCAATGCGCCACATTGAAATGTATAACTTCCGGCACATTTTGCTTTCCGGATTTTATGTTTTTTTGCCTGCCCTGCTTATCTTTTTGCAGCCCGATTTGGGATCGGTAATTATTCTATTAAGCATTTGGATTGTCGTTCTTTTCATATCCGGTATAAATATGCGTCACTCCTTAATTCTGCTTTTGATTTTTGCTCTAATTTTAAGCTTGGGATGGTCCTTTCTTTTAAAAGATTATCAGAGGCAGAGGGTAATAAATTTTGCCTTTCCTCAGCAAAACCTCTTAGGCGGCGGTTGGAGTCAAAACCAAGCCAAGATTGCCATAGGTTCTGGAGGAATTTTTGGCAAGGGCATAGGTAAAGGTTTGCAAACCGAATACAGGTTTTTGCCGGAACCCCGAACCGACTTTATATTTGCTTCTCTGGCAGAACAGACAGGATTGATGGGTATTTTAATATTGTTTTTAATATACGGACTGCTCATAAACAGGATTATTAAGATTTGCTTAGAACACCAAACTAATTTTCCGCGGCTCTTGTCGGTTGGTTTTTTAGCTCTTTTGGTTTCCCAAATTTTTGTGAACGTAGGCATGAATATTGGAATTCTTCCTGTTATTGGTATTCCTTTGCCTTTTATCTCTTACGGAGGCAGCGGATTGATCGCCTTGTTTATAGGGCTGGGAATAATTCAGAGTATAAAAATTCATAAAAGTTAGTTATTTTTAAGACAATCAAAACAGATTTCACAAAAAAGCTGGACTTTATTTTTACTTTATGATATATTAAGCATTACTCGTTCTCTCAGAGGTTTTCAAGAACGTGCATTTCTTTCTTGACATTTTTGCTATTTAATATTAAAATTTCAAATGTGCCTTGGATTTTTCCTTTCGAATTTATTCTCCTAAGAAAATAAATATTAAAAGGACCTAAAAACATTAAATTAGGGCATTTTTTGTTTATGGGAAAAGAGATCAAAAGTTTTTCTAAATCAAAGATTAGGCTGCCTCTGCCTTTTTTATTAGAGGTGCAGGAAGAAGCTTGGCAAAATTTCTGGAAAAGAGACTTGCCCGAGCTCTTTTTTGAAGTTTCTCCAATCCGTGATTATACGAAAGAAGAATTAGAACTTTGGTTTTTGGACTTTAAGCTGGATCCTCCTAAGCACAAATCGGATTTGGAGGCGAGGCAGAACAATGATTCTTACGAAAGGTCTCTTAGGGTTAGGACAAAACTTGTTAATCTTAAAACTAAGGAAGTGAAAGAGCAGGAAGTTTTCTTGAGTGATTTCCCCATAATGACGGAAAGAGGTACTTTTGTGGTCAACGGAGTTGAAAGGGTTGCTATATCACAGCTCATTCGTTCTCCGGGGGCTTTTTTTACTGTCCAAAATACGAGTGGAAAGAATAATTTCGGAGCAAAAATCATTCCTAACAGAGGTGCCTGGCTTGAATTTTCAACAGAGAACTCGGGATTTATCGGAGTGAAAATTGACAGAAAAAGAAAAGTAGCAGCTACCACCCTACTGAGAGCGTTTGGCATCGGAAAGACGGAGGATATTAAGAAGCTTTTTAGGGATGTGGATAATGATGCAGAAATTAAATATATTGAAGAAACTCTTTCCAAAGACCTCTCTTCCAATCAGGAAGAAGCCTGGGTTGAGATATATAAAAGGCTGAGACCCGGAGAAATGATAATGCCCGAGAGCGCAGGAGAATTTCTTAAGAATATGTTCTTTAATTTTGAAAGATATGATCTTTCAAAAGTAGGAAGATGGAAAACATGGCAGCGACTTCCTGAATTAATGGATGGTTTTGAGAAATATGGGATAGCTGATTTAGCAAAGGTTCAGGAAATTTCCGGTAAAGCCGAAAAGAAAGTTTCGGACAAACAAAAGAAAGTTAATGAGTCGGGGAAGGAGGAGAGGGAAATAACAATAGAGGATAGAATTTTACATGTTGAAGACATTATTGCTGTAGTTAGAGAAATAATACGGCTTAACAATACTCCCGGGGCAAAACCCGACCAAATTGATCATTTAGGAAATCGTCGCGTCAGATGTTTAAACGAATTTCTGCAGAACAGAATGAGGGTAGGGCTAATGAGAATGGAAAGAATTATTAAAGATAGAATGTCTACCTTGGATATTTTTACTTTAACTCCGAACCAATTGATTAATCCCAAACCGGTAATGGCGGTAGTGAGGGAGTTCTTTAGTTCCTCTCAATTATCTCAGTTTATGGATAATGAAAATCCTTTGGCAGAGCTTGAACATAAGAGGAGATTAACGGCAACCGGTCCCGGAGGATTAACAAGAGAAAGGGCAGGTTTTGAAGTAAGAGACGTTCAACCTTCTCATTACGGGAGAATTTGTCCTATTCAAACTCCGGAAGGGCCTAATATCGGATTGGTTGGGCATTTAGCTGGTTTTTCAAAAGTTAACTCTTATGGTTTTCTTGAAACTCCTTACTTTAAAGTAAGGAATGGAAAAGTATTGAATGAGATTGAATATTTAAATGCTTATGAGGAGGAAAAATACAGCATTGCTGCAGGAGGCATAGAAACTGATGAAAAAAACAATATTGTTCCAAGCAAAGTTGAGGCAAGAGTAAACGGAGAGCCTGGAATAATTTCAAAAAAAGAAATTGATTTTATTGACTGTTCTCCAGAACAATGTATTTCTGTAGCAACTTCCCTTATACCTTTTTTAAAGAATGACGATGCTAATAGGGCCTTAATGGGTTCTAATATGCAGCGTCAGTCGGTACCCTTAATCAAGCCGCAAGCTCCTTTGGTTTGTACCGGCGTGGAAGAAAAAATAGCAAGAGATTCCGGACAGGTAATAATTGCAGAAGAGGATGGCGTAGTTACGGAAATAGATGCAGAAAGTATTACCATCAAAGGAAAGAATAAGGAGACGTACAAGTTAAGAACTTTCATTAGAACCAATCAATATACTTGTTTCCATCAGAGGCCCATAGTTGGAAAAGGACAAAAAATTAAAAAAGGACAAGTTATTGCAGATGGAGGGTCCGTAGAAAAGGGAAGATTGGCCCTGGGGAGGAATCTTTTGGTTGCTTTTATGCCTTGGAGGGGCGGCAACTATGAAGATTCCATAGTGATTTCGGAAAAATTGGTTAAAAATGATACTTTTAGTTCAATAAATATTGAGGACTTTACTTGTGATGTCCGGGAAACAAAACTGGGTCCGGAGGTTACAACTTCTGATATTCCCAATGTTGGGGAAGAAAAATTAAGGGACTTGGACGAAGAGGGAATAGTGAGAGTTGGAGCAGAGGTTAGCCCCGGTGATATTTTAGTTGGCAAAATCTCTCCAAAAGGAGAAGCTGAACTTACTGCAGAAGAAAGGCTTTTGAGAGCAATATTTGGTGAAAAAGCGAAAGAAGTAAAGGACACTTCTTTAACCGTGGAGCATGGCAAAGTAGGCAGGGTAATTAATGTTAAAGTTTTTGAGAGATCTCAAGGCCATAAACTGGAACCCGGTGTCATAAAGAGAGTAAAAATAGAGATAGCCCAAATTAGAAAAGTTATGGCAGGCGATAAGTTGTCAGGAAGACATGGAAACAAAGGAGTAATTTCCATGATTCTGCCTGAGGAAGAAATGCCCTTTATGGAAGACGGCACGCCTGTAGATATTGTTTTAAATCCATTAGGAGTCGCTTCAAGAATGAACATAGGACAGATACTAGAAACTCATCTGGGATGGGCAGCTGAAAAATTGGGATACATTGCAGAAACCCCTGCTTTATCAGGGGCAGACGAAGACGACATCAAAAGAGAACTTAGAAAAGCAGGACTTCCTGAAAACGGAAAAACCATTTTGTATGATGGAAGAACAGGCCTTCCTTTTTCTCAAAGCATTACCGTTGGCTACATATATATGATGAAATTGGTGCATATGGTTGAAGATAAAATCCATATGCGGTCTATAGGTCCTTATTCTTTGATTACTCAGCAGCCCTTGGGCGGGAAAGCTCAATTTGGAGGACAAAGACTTGGAGAGATGGAAGTTTGGGCTTTGGAAGGATACGGTGCGGCCTATTCGCTTCAAGAAATGATTACTATAAAATCAGATGATGTTTTAGGAAGGGCAGCAACCTATAACGCGATTTTAAAGGGAGAAAAAATAGGGAATCCTAATACTCCTGCTTCTTTTAATTTGCTTATTAATGAATTAAAATCTCTGGCTTTGAACATAACGGTGAAAGAAGATTCTCGAGAATCCCGAGAATCCGAAAAAGAAAAGGTAAAAAATAAATAACAATCTCTTAAACTATGAAAGTATCAGATGTTAAATCAATAATGATAAAATTGGCCTCGCCGGAGGATATTTTATCATGGTCGCACGGGGAAGTAATGAAACCCGAAACTATTAATTATAGGACTCAAAGGCCGGAGAAAGACGGTCTGTTTTGCGAAAAGATATTTGGCCCTTCAAAGGATTACGAATGTTACTGCGGCAAATACAAGGGTATTCGATACAAGGGAATTATTTGTGATAAGTGCGGAGTTGAAGTCACTAAATCCCAAGTGAGAAGAGAAAGGATGGGCCATATTAAACTTGCTTGTTCTTGTTCCCACATTTGGTTTTTAAGGGGAGTGCCTTCAAGGATGGGAATGCTTTTGGATATTTCCATGCAGCATCTGGAAAAGGTAATCTATTTTGCCGCCTATATTGTTACTAAGGTTGATGAAAAAGCGAAGCAGAGGGTTTTGGGGGAGATTAAAAAGGAATATGAAGCAAAAGTTAAAAATTTAAAAGCAAAAGAGAAAAAAGAATTAAAAGAAGCCAAAACTAGAGCTGAAGAAGAAATCAATTCTTTAAAGCCTTCGAAAGTGCTTTCTGAAGTTAGATATCATAACTTTTCTTTAAAATATGGTGAAGTTTTTGAAGCAGGAACGGGAGCAGATATTTTGAAAAAGATATTTTCTGAGAATAATTGGGAAAAATTAGCAAAGGACCTTGAAAAGGAAGCTGAGGATTCTCCCCCAGACAGAAAAAGGAAGGTTTTAAGGAGAATAAGACTAATTAAGCAAATGTTAGAGACGAGAATTAAGCCCGAGTGGATGTTTTTAACTGTTCTGCCAGTCTTGCCTCCAGGGTTAAGGCCTATGGTGCAGTTAGATGGAGGGAGGTATGCTTCTTCTGACCTGAATGAGCTTTACCGTCGGGTTATTAATCGTAATAATCGCTTGCGCTATCTTTTGGAAATCGATGCTCCTGAAGTTATTGTTAGAAATGAGAAAAGAATGCTTCAGGAAGCAGTAGATGCTTTGGTTGATAATGGGATGAGAAAAGGACAGGTGACCCAAGCCACTACCGGTGGGAAAAGATTGCTAAAATCATTAGCAGATATGCTCAAAGGAAAACAGGGAAGGTTCCGTCAGAATCTATTGGGGAAAAGGGTGGACTATTCCGGAAGATCGGTAATTGTGGTTGGTCCGGAATTGAAATTCGGACAAGTTGGTATTCCTAAAATAATGGCTTTGGAACTTTTTAAACCTTTTGTCATCCAAAAGATACTAGAAAATGAATTTGCCTATAATGTTAGAAGTGCGAATAAATTAATAGAAGAAGCTGCTCCGGAAGTTTGGGCATTATTGGAAGATGTCGTTAAAGATAGATTAGTTTTACTTAATAGAGCCCCAACTTTGCATAGACTGGGAATCCAAGCTTTCTATCCAGTACTAGTTGAAGGAAAAGCCATAAAACTTCATCCTTTGGTTTGCAAGGCTTTTAATGCCGATTTCGATGGCGACCAAATGGCCGTTCACGTTCCTCTGTCAGAAGCTGCTCAAAAAGAGGCAAGGGAAATCATGTATTCCTCTCTAAATCTTTTAAAACCTGCAACCGGAACGCCTGTTATTACCCCTACCCAAGATATTGTTTTGGGTATTGCCTGGATTTGCAAAATAGATGATAGATTAAAAGGGGAAGATAAAATGTTTAGCTCGAAAAATGAAGCAATTTTAGCTTATGACACCGAAAATGTAAATATAAAAGCAAAGATTAAAGTAAGAATAGACGGGAAGATTATAGATACATCCGTTGGCAGAATTCTTTTTAATAATACGTTGCCCAAAGACTATCCTTTTGTTAATGAAGGCATGACTTACAAGAAGATAGAAAGAGTAATCAGTGAAATCTTGACGAATTACGGCAATGAAGTGACCTGCAATGTTTTAGATAAAATTAAGGATCTTGGATTTGAATATTCCAGCATATCAGGAATTACCTGGGGCATGGATGATTTGATTATTCCCAAGGAGAAAAAGAAGCTTGTAGAGGATGCTGAAAAAGAGGTGGATATTATAAACAAACATTATAAAGAGGGACTTTTATCGGAAGAAGAGAAAAGCGGTAAGGTGATAGAAGTTTGGCAGGGAGTAAAATCAAAGATCGAGAAACTAGTTCCAGAAGTATTAGAGGCTTTTTCCAGTCCAGTGTCCTTCATTATTAACACGGGTTCCAAAGGTTCATTATCTCAGGCAGTTCAGATGGCAGGGATGAAGGGCTTGGTAATTAATCCGGCAGGCAAGATTATTGAACTTCCGGTAAAATGCTCTTTTAAAGAAGGTTTTAGTGTCCTGGAGTACTTCATTTCCACGCATGGCGCCAGAAAGGGGACAGCAGACACTGCCCTAAGGACTTCAACAGCAGGATATCTAACAAGAAGACTGGTGGATGTTGCTCATGAGGTGATAGTGCGTCACGATGATTGCAAAGACAAGGAAGGATTAACGGTCTTTAGAAAAGACGCGGACGAAGCTAACCAAAACTTTGTTTTTAAGATAGTAGGAAGGTTTTCTTTAGAAACTGTTAAGAATCCCGAAACTGGTGGAATAATAGTCAAGGCGGACGAAATGATTGATTGGGACAAAGCTCTTAAGATCAAGAAAGTGAATATTAAAAAAGTAAAGGTTAGAAGTCCTCTTACATGCAAAGCTGAAAGTGGTGTTTGCCAAAGATGTTATGGATGGGATTTTGGAAATAACAAATTAGTTAAAATGGGAGAAGCGGTTGGAATTGTAGCTGCTCAAGCCATTGGAGAGCCCGGTACACAGCTGACTATGAGAACTTTTCATACCGGAGGAGTTGCAGGATTGGGAGGAGATATCACTCAGGGCCTGCCCAGGGTCGAAGAGATTTTCGAAGCAAGGATTCCCAAGGGGAAAGCAATAATTTCCTATGTTAATGGTAAAGTTTTGGAGATTACCAAAGATAGAATAATAAAGATTAAAGTGGAAGAATCTTCAGATAAGAAGGATCTAAAATTAAAAGTTAAGAAATTGAAATCTAAAAAATCCAATTCAGATATTGTAGAATACAAAATTCCTTCGAAACGAACAATTTTTGCAGAAGAAGGCAAGCAAGTTGTTAAAGGAGAACAGCTTTGTGAAGGGAATCTTGATTTAAAAGAGCTATTCCAGGTTGCCGGAGCTTCTCAGGCCCAGCGTTATATCCTAAAAGAAGTGCAGAAAATATATGCTTCTCAAGGAGCAATAATTCATGATAAACATCTAGAAACCATAATCAGGCAGATGTTTTCAAGAGTTAGAATAAAGAAAGAGGAAGATGGTAGTTTTAGTGCTGGTGAAATTGTAGAGAAAGAGAAATTCCTAAGAGAGAATCTTAAATTAAAGAAGGCAAATAAAAAGGAAGCTGTAGGGATACCTGTTTTGCTTGGCATGTCTAGAGTGTCTTTAACCACAGATTCCTTCTTGTCTTCAGCTTCGTTTCAAGAAACTTCAAGAGTTTTGATAAAGGCGGCACTTGAGGGCAAAGAAGATAAATTAAGAGGACTTAAGGAAAATGTAATGATTGGAAAGCTTATTCCTGTGGGAACTGGTTTCAAGAAATAGAAAAAAGTGATATAATTGAAGTGCCGAAAAGGTTTTAAATATTTATATTGGTGTGGCCAGAAGAAGAAATTTCAAGAAAAATAAAAATGGGATAAGCGGTAGAAATAGTAAAAGACCGATTAAATTTAATATCGGTTTGCCTGAAGAAGTTCAGGGATGGATATGGGGAGCGTTGTCTTTTCTGATAGCAGTCATTATTATTTTAAGCTTCTTTAACAAGGCAGGCATAGCAGGGCAGACTTTAATATGGCTTTTAGCTTTCCTTATCGGGAAAGCTGCTTTTATTATACCGCTTGCCCTAGTTCTCGGAGGGGTTGCTTTCTTTATGGGTTTTAGAGAAAATTCAAAGTTGATTGTTCTAACCGTTTTGATTTCAATTTTTGGAGTTTCAGGTTTTTTATCTTCGATCAGTCCTGATACAGATTTAGGAGGCAAGATAGGGTATTTTTCAAGTTATCCTCTTCTAAAGTTTTTAGGTCCCATTGTTTCAGAAATTACGTTTGCTTTAATTATTCTAATTTCCGGACTCTTGTTTTGGTATTTATTTGGTAGGCCTTCATTCAGTTTTAAAGAAACTGAAACATCCAAGGAGTTGGGGATGAAAGACGAAAAGAAGGAAGGTTCCTCCATCTTTATTAAAAAGATATTTGAGCCAAAGTTTAAGGTAAAGGAAGTGCCTTCGGCACCCGACGCCTTTTTAGAGAAAAAAGAGGAAGATTATTCTTCCGGGGGTTTTTTGAAAAAGAAATTAGAAGAAGGGCCGGGCTCCGAATCTATAAAAACGGATTATAATTTTCCTCCTACAGATTTACTTGAAAAAGATAAAGGCAAAGCTTTTGCAGGAGATATCAAGGTAAATTCTGCCATTATTAAGAGGACCCTGAAAAACTTTGACATTGATGTCGAGATGTCAGATATTAGTGTTGGTCCTACGGTAACCAGATATGCTCTAAAGCCTGCAGAAGGAGTAAAACTCTCAAGGATTACCGTTTTATCAAATGATCTTTCTATGGCTCTGGCCAGTCATCCTATCAGGATCGAGGCTCCTATTCCCGGAAGACCCTTGGTCGGAATTGAAATACCTAATAAGACAAGAACGCTTGTAAGAATGAGAGAGCTTATAGAACATCCGCAGCTCCAAGATGCAGAAAGCTCTCTTACGCTTTGTCTTGGAAGAGACGTCTCGGGTAAAGCTGTTTTTGCCAATTTGGATAAAATGCCTCATCTTTTAGTGGCCGGAGCAACCGGTACGGGGAAAACCATTTGCCTTAGCAGTATTATCTTAAGTCTTTTATATAAAAATAGTCCCGAGAGCTTAAAGTTTATCTTGATTGATCCGAAAAGAGTTGAATTTCCAGTTTACAATGAATTGCCTCATCTGATGTGCCCGGTTATTTATAATGCTCAGAAATCAATAAATGTTTTAAAATGGCTTACCGAGGAAATGGAGAGAAGGTTTGATATTTTATCACAAGTCAAAGCTAAAGATATTAAATCGTTTAACCAGCGTTACTTTGAAAATCCGGAAGAGTTTGAAAGACTTCCCTATATTGTTTTAATCATAGATGAATTAGCTGACTTAATGGCGGCTCGCGGAAGAGAAATGGAAGCAGGCATAGTAAGATTGGCTCAGATGGCAAGAGCAGTGGGAATTCATTTGATTTTAGCGACTCAGAGACCTTCCGTGGAAGTAATAACAGGATTAATCAAAGCCAATATTACTTCTCGTATTACCTTTCAAGTCGCTTCTCAGATTGATTCAAGAACTGTTCTTGATATGGCTGGAGCGGAAAAACTTTTGGGATTTGGAGATATGCTCTTTATTTCTGCTGAGAAAGTAAAACCGAGAAGGATTCAAGGAGTTTTTACTTCGGAAGACGAAGTGAAAAAGGTTGTTAAATTCATTACTTCCAATACAAAACCAGAGGAAAAAGAAGACGTCTCTGAAGAATTTAAACCATCTTCTTCAAAATCCTTAAGCGATGTTTTGGAAGGAGGTGATTTTCTGGAAAACGACCCTATGTATGAAGAAGCAAAGAGGGTGGTGATTGAATCAAGAAAAGCATCATCTTCTCTTCTCCAAAGAAGATTAAGGGTAGGATACGCAAGGGCTGCAAGATTGATTGATACTTTAGAAGAAAGAGGGGTTATAGGGCCCGGGGAAGGAGCAAAGCCGAGAAATGTCTATATTGATGAAGGAGAAGGGCTCGAATAGTATTGACTTTTATTTTCTTAAGTAATATTTTAATTAATATGATAATAAAAAAGAAAAATGTTTCTAAAGATCGTGTGAAGGAAAATTTACAGGAAGCGGTTGATGAGATCAAACAAAAATTTGGTGAAGGTGCAATTATGAAATTAAAAGAAGTAAGAGCTGTTGATGTAGAAGCTATTTCTACAGGTTCATTTTCTCTGGATTTAATTTCAGGAGTTGGAGGAATTCCCAAAGGAAGAATAGTTGAAATTTTTGGTCCCGAGGGAAGCGGTAAATCAACTCTCGCCTTGCATTGTGTTGCCGAGGTTCAGAAAAGTAAAGGAGTGGCTGCTTTTGTGGATGCAGAGTATGCTTTAGATCCGGATTATGCTAAAAAAATAGGAGTAGACACGGAAAACCTTTTAATATCTCAGCCAAATTCTGGGGAAGAGGCTCTGCAAATTGTAGAAAGTCTGTCAAGGTCAGGTTCGGTGGACTTAATCGTTGTTGATTCAGTTGCTGCCCTCACTCCTAAAGCAGAAATTGCCGGAGAGATAGGGGATCAACACATTGGTCTTCAGGCAAGGCTAATGAGCCAGGCTTTAAGAAAATTAACAAGTATTGTTGCTAGAAATAGAACTTCTGTCATATTTTTAAACCAGACCAGAATGAAGATAGGAATCATGTTTGGCAATCCGGAAACTACTCCGGGAGGATTGGCTCTGAAGTTCTATTCTTCCGTCAGGATACAGTTAAGGAGGATTGCTCAGATAAAACATAAAGATGAGATTATCGGTTCTAGAATAAAGGCAAAAATAGTTAAAAATAAGGTGGCTGCTCCCTTTAAAACCACTGAGTTTGATATTTATTACAATGAAGGAATTTCTAAGTTTTCTGATATATTAAATATGGCTTTAAAATACGGAGTAGTTAAAAGATCCGGAAGCTGGCTTCTGTATGATGGCTCTAAATTAGGGCAGGGCATAGAAGGGTCAAGAAAATTTCTTAAAGAGAATCCCAAGATAACGAGGAAGATAAAAGAAGATATAAAGAAAAACATTTAAGAGATAATTTTTAACGGTTGTAATAAAAAATGCGCTTTGCGCATTTTTTTATTAATCAACGAATTTTAATTCAAGATTATATGTCTATTTACCTTAGCGAATCAAGGTTCTGCTGAGTGTTAGCGAGGTAGATTCTTATTTCTAATATTACTTCGAGGTAAAAGGAAGAATTCCCAAGCTTCTTGCTCTTTTTATTGCTTGAGATAATTTTCTTTGATGTTTGGCACAAACACCTGTTTTTTTCTTTGACTTAATTTTATAAAGTCCGGAAAGGAATTTCTTTAAGAGTTCCGTGTTTTTGTAATCAATTTCTTTTATGTTTTTTTGGCAAAAATAACAAGGCATAATTCGTTTAAGCGTTTAAACTAGATAATGGATGATTTTACAATGGTATGTCGTTTACATCTATTTCCTCCTCACGGTCGTCTTCTACATTCGGAGGTGAATCCTCTTCAATTATGGGAATATTGTCTGAAGGGTTTTGATCTTGAGGTTTATCAGAGTCAATAGTAGATTGGCCTGCCCCCTGAAACTTTTTTGGCCCTAATTGTATTCTTTCACCGACAATTTCGGTTTTGTAATGCTTAACCCCCGCAGAATCATCCCAACTTCTTGTCTGGAGCCTTCCTTCAATCAAAACCAAAGAACCTTTATTTAGAAAGCTTTTTGCTGTTTCTGCGAGTTTTCCGAATAATACAATATTATGATATTCGACCTGCTGTTGTTTTTGACCGCTTTTGTCCGTAAAAAATCGATTGGTAGCTATTCCAAAAGAAGTAACAGATTGTCCTGAAGGGAGATTTTTCATCTCCGGGTCGCGGGTCAAATTTCCCAAGATAAATGTTTTATTGAGATTCATAATTTATTGTCCCAGTATCTCGTCTAATTTTTTCTCAATTTTCTTAAATTCGACCTTTGCCTTTTTAGTCTCTGGTGTTTTTTCCAGTATTTGTTTTTTATCTTTCTTAGCTTTCTTTTCGGTTTTTCCTTTTTCTTCATCTTCTTTGCGACCTTCGAATTCTTTTTCTGAATTTATCAAATAGCGCAAGACATTCGACTCGGTTTTCAGAAAATCCTCTAAATCCTTGATTTTTTCAGGGAGTAAGTGAAAGTTTAAGGTAATTAGAAAAGCGGATACTTCCTTGTTTATTGAGTATCCAAGCTCTTTCTTGATCGGGCTTTGGAACTCATCTATAGTCCCGTTCTCTTTTTTCAAAAAAGAAGCTATTTTTTCTTTAATTCCGCTCATTTTCTCTTCGGAAAGTTCGGGCGAAAGAAGGTAATTTAATTCGTAATATCTCATAATTCTCTTTTATACAGATTTGTTTAATGATAATCAATCAAAGGTATAAACGCGATTGAATTAAGAGTATTGTAGCAATTTACGATGAACCGGTCAAGTTGAGAGCTAGACGGATAGATGCATTTCTAATGGATAAAATTTCTAATTACCAATTTCTAATAACTAATTTCCAGTTTCTAATCACTAAATGCCAATTGCTAATTATCAATTGGAGAGGCTGTTTATTTAATGATATAATGTAATTGTATGAACAAGATTAATGAAAAAGTTTTTAAAGCTTATGACATACGCGGTTATTTCCCCGAAGAGATAAATAGTGAATTTGCCTTTAGTTTAGGGAGGGCTTTTATTGAATTTTTAAAGCAACAATATTACAAGTCAGGAAGAAAAAGCCGGAATTTAAAGATTTTAATCGGTCGTGATGGTAGAAAATCTTCTCCTATTCTTGCCAAAAGCTTAATCAAAGGAATCTTAAGCAGTGGAGCTGATGTTGTTGATATAGGGCTTTCTGCTACCCCCTTATTCTATTTTTCCGTAGTCCATTTTGATTGTGACGGCGGGATTGAAGTTACTGCGAGCCATAATCCCTCTCAATTCAACGGTTTTAAAATAGTTAGAAAAAAAGCTGTGCCTGTGAGCGGGAAAACAGGTCTTGAAAGAATAAAGTTTTTAATGGATAAAGATGGCGGGAAAAAACGGGAAGGACCTGAAGGGAAAATAATTAAAAAGAAAGCCATTAAAAAATATGTTAAATTCGTTTCATCGGGTTTCAAATTTAAAGATTTTCTTCCTTTTAGAATTGTAATTGATACTGCTAATGCAGTTCCGGGCATATTAATACCGGAAATCTTTAAAAAGACCCCTTTTAAGATTTTTACAATTTTTAAAAAGCTTGATGGTTCCTTCCCTAATCATGAACCAAACCCCTTGATAGAAAAGAATTTAAGGTTTTTAAAAGAAAAAGTTAAAGAGAAAAAAGCGGACATCGGAATCGCTTTTGATGGAGATGGAGATAGAATTGTTTTTGTTGACGAAAGAGGGGAAACAATACAAGGAGGATTAATCTGTGCTTTAATTTCTCACATCTTGCTGTCAAAAAATAAGGGTGAAAAAATTATTTATGATATCCGTTTAAGCAATGTGGTAAGAGAAGTAATCAGGAAGAACGGGGGACTGCCGTTATTAAGCCATGTGGGACATTCAATTATCAAAGAGAAAATGAGAAAAGAAGATGTCTTATTCGCTGGAGAATTCAGCGGACATTTCTATTACAAATTTCATTATTTTTTGGAAACCCCCTTCTTTGTCTTATTTAAAATTCTTGAGAAAGCTTCCAAAGATAAAGTTTCCGTATCTGAACTGATTAAACCATTTAGAATATATTTTCATTCCGGAGAAATGAACTTTAAGGTTGAGGACAAGGAAAAAGTTATTGCAAAACTTGAAAAGATATACGGAGGAAAGGGGAAAGTGTCTCATTTTGAAGGGCTGAGAGTTGATTTTAAAGATTGGTGGTTTAATGTAAGGATTTCCAATACCGAAGATCTGTTGAAACTAGTCATTGAAGCAAAAGAAAAGAAAGTAATGGAAAAAAAGAAAAAAGAGATCAAACGATTAATCTCTTCTGCATAAAGATAAGTATGAAATGGTTTAGAATTTAATATGGGGCCAAAAGATTAAGAATCCTATCGTTGCGGCTGCTATACAGCAAAGCAAAACAACTCCCGATGCCATGTCCTTTATTTTTTTTACCCTAATATCGTCAGAAGGATGAACAATATTAAGTATCCTTTCAAAAAGCGAGTTTATTAATTCCGCCATTAATACGAGAAATATGATTGTGAAAACAACCACTGTCTCAACTGCTGACAGTTTAAAATAAAAGGTTGATGTGATTACTAAAATCGCGATAATAATTTGCATCCGAAAGCTCTGTTCTTCTCTGAAAATCACTTTTATGCCTGAAATTGCAAACTTGAGCGATAATAGAAATTTCTTAAAACTTGCATTAGGAAACATTGAACTATTAAAGCAGCCCCATCTGCTTTTTAACTTTCTGCATTGTTTTTTGAGCGATGGCTTCGGCTCTTATCCGACCTTGATCCAGAATGTCATTAACATAATCTTTTTGGGAATAAATTTCTTCTTTTTTTCTCCTAAAAGATCCTAATTTCTCAATCAACACTTCAGCCAGAGACTTTTTAAAAGTTTCGTATCCGGTGTTTTTAAACTTTTCTTCTAATTCTTTGATTAATTGACTGCTGAACAAGCTGTAAATAGTAAGTAGGTTAGAGATGCCCGGTTTTCCTTTAGGGTCGTATTTTATTTCCTTTCCCAAGTCTGTTGTAGCTGTCATTATCTTTTTCCTAATCTCTTCGGGAGAACTGAATATTTCAATACATCCGCGAGGATCATCTGTTTTGGACATCTTTTTCCTTGGATCTCTGAGAGACATGATCTTTGCTCCTTGTTTTGGAAGCATAACTTCAGGCTCTCTAAAAGTTTCTCCGAAAATCTTATTAAATCGATGGGCTATTTGCTTCGTCAACTCTACATGCTGTTGTTGGTCTTTGCCTACGGGAACTTTGTCTGCCTGGTAAAGAAGAATATCTGCAGCCATTAAGAGGGGATAGTTTAAAATTCCAGCATTGACATATTTAGGATGCTTTTTGATCTTTTCTTTGAATTGAGTCATTCTTTTAAGTTCTCCCAGTGGGGTAATGGTGCTTAGCAACCATGCAAGTTCTGTATGTTCTTTCACTTTCGATTGGACAAAGATTATGCATTTTTGAGGATCAATACCTGCTGCAAGATAACAAATTATTTCTTCGAAAATGTTTTTTTGTAATTCTTTGGGATTAAAGGGAGTAGTTATTGCGTGTAAATCAACAATACAAAAGATACATTCATTTGTATTTTGAATTTCTACCCATTGTTTAATAGCTCCAAGATAATTTCCTATATGCAGATCTCCGGTTGGCCTTATGCCTGAAAATATTCTCATAAATGTTTATATGTTTAAATGGTCTTTAAACTTCTATTACAACAGGTAATATCATAGGTCTTCTCTCTGTTTTTGAATAAAGGAAAGACCCTATCTTGTTTCTTATCTCATCTTTTACATAACTCCAATTAACTGCCTTTCCCGAACCTGTTGCCCTGTTTACTATATCTATTGTTTTTTTGCGTGTTTGAGCTAATAGCTGCTTTGATTCTCTGAGATAGACAAATCCTCTTGATATTATATCAGGAGAATGACAGACCTTGCCACTTTTTCTATCTACAACTGTTATGATTACAAACATTCCATCTTTTGATAAATTCTGGCGGTCTCTCAAAACTATCTCTCCAACATCTCCTACTCCTAAACCGTCAACCATTACGTAATCCGAAGGCGCCTTTTCTTTTGTGATAACGATTTCTTTTTCAGTTAATTCAATTATCTGCCCGTCTTCAGCTGTAATAATATTCTTTCTGGGAATACCTTCTTCTTCTGCCAATTCAGCATGCCTAACAAGCATTGAATATTGACCGTAGATAGGAAGGAAGAATTTTGGCTTGATAATTCTCATCATTTCTCTTAATTCCTCCCGTCTGGCGTGTCCTGAAGCGTGAATATCCATCATTCGATGGTGAAGAACATGGGCTCCCTGACGATGAAACTCATCCTTTAAGGCCTGGACGCTTCTCTCGTTTCCCGGGATCACTGAAGAGGAAAAGATAATTGTATCTTGTTTTTTTGTTCTAATGAATTTATGCTCTCGATTTGCAATTCTTACGAAAACAGCTCTCTCTTCCCCCTGAGCGCCCGTGCAGATGACGGTTATCTTTGAATCAGGAAATCTATTGATGTCATTTACTTTTATAAAGGTTCCTTTTTCTGCTTTTATTTTTTTTAATTTTTGGGCAATCTCAACATTTTTTTTCATGCTATATCCCTCAATCAACACTTTCCTTTTGTGTTTTTCCGAGAGGGTAATGAGTTGCTGGATTCTGTTGATAAGGGAAGAAAAGGAAGCGGCAATAATTCTGCCATTTGTATTTTGAAAAACCTTGTCTAAGTTTTCAAAGATTGTTTTTTCTGATAAAGAATGACCCTCTTCTTCGGCTCCCGTTGATTCGGACATCAATAGGGAGACCCCTCTTTTACCTATGCTCTTTAGCCTTTCAAAATCAGTCGGCGGTTCATTGACAGGTGATTCATCAAACTTAAAATCAGAAGTATGAACAATGTTTCCAACAGGAGTGTTAATGACAAAGCCAAAATTATCCGGGATATTGTGATTCTGCCGGAAGGGTTCAACTTGGAAAGGGCCCAGTTTGATTTTAGACGTCTCTGTTATCTCCTGTATATTGAGTTTTGGCTGGCTCGGAAAATCTTTCTGTTTACTTAAAATTAATCCTTTAGTTAAGGCGCTAGCATACATGGGGATTGATCCGATTTCGGGGATGATATATGGGATGGCTCCAATATGATCGTAGTGCCCATGAGTAAGCATTGCCCCTAAAATGTTTTTTGATTTTCCTTTAAGATAGGAGATGTTTGGAATAATACAATCAATCCCGGGCATGTTTTCTCCGGGGAAACCGACTCCCATGTCTATAATTAAAATCTTTCCTCTGTATTCAAAGAGTATCATGTTTAGTCCAACCTCTCCCAACCCTCCCAAGGGAATTATCTTTATTTTCTGTTTTATTGCTTGATTCATATTTTGAAAAGTTTACAAAATTATTTTTTCTTTATTTGTGCCGCGGGTGGGACTTGAACCCACAAGCTGTTTCCAGCACTAGCTCCTGAAGCTAGAGTGTCTGCCAATTTCACCACCGCGGCCCTTTCTTAAGAAATTTTCCTAGTTCTTTCCCAAAATTAGGATGTTTCAAGGAAAGGTAGAAATTTGATTTAAGATAAGAGATTTTATCTCCGCATTCTAACCATTTTCCTTTAATTTTACAACCGTCGATTCGATAACCTTTTTTTATCATTTGGTCAAAAGCACCTGACAACCTGACCTCTCCCTTTGCCAGAAAAGATTTTTTAAGAAAGTCAAAGACTTTTGGCGTAATGATATATTTCCCCACGATTGCTAGATTAGACGGAGCTGCGTTTATCTTTGGCTTTTCTTTAATTTCTTTAATTTGATAAACGTTGCCTTTTCCTTTTTTAGCTTTAACTATTCCGTAAGAAGGGATTCTTTCATTTGGCACTTTATACAATGCTAAAACAGGATTCTTATACTTCAAGTAAACTTTGATTAATTGGGACAAGCAAGGAGTTTTTGATTCAATTACGTCATCGCAAAACAAAACGGCGCAGGGTTTGTTCTTTACTTCCTTTTCAGCCATTAACACTGCATGGCCGTCTCCCAAGGGATGTTTCTGATAAACAAAAGAAAAAGAAACTCTTTCAAGGATGTTATTTAACTTTTTAACTTCTCTTAAAACATTCTCCTTGCCTTTCAAGGATTGTTTCGGACTTTTTTCTTTTTTAAAATAATCTAGTGTTTTGGTGTGTCCGGGTTTAACAACAAAAACTATTTTTTCAATTCCAGAATCTACTGCTTCCTCAATAATGTATTGTAATATGGGCTTGTCTGCTAAGGGAAAAAGTTCTTTTGGCAGAACTTTGCTTAAGGGTAAAAATCTTGTTCCCATTCCTGCGATAGGGATAATGGCTGTTTTGATTTTAGTTCTCATGTTGCTATTTCTCAAGCTCTTTCTTAAATTCTTCTATTAGCTCTACGGGGGTTGGATCAATCTTATTCTCTAAAGCTAGGTAATAAGAGGTCCAATAAGAGAGGATAATGTTGGAAAAGATTCCCTGAAGGGAATTTTGAGTACCAACTTTAACAAAACTGCTTTTTATTTCATCGTTCTTCAGCATCTTCGAAGTTAAATTCATTCGTTTGATGATTTCCGGCTTGTCGTTTATATCTTTAAGAATGATTAAATGGAAATTATTGTATTTTTTACTTTTAAATCCTGCAAATTCATTATGATTTAATTCGGGAAAATAATTGAAGAAAGCAGGAATCTTTGAATTTTCATTAAAATTAGTTTTCCAAACATAAGCCAAATCTTTATTAAACTCTGAAGAATAAATTAGAGGGATTTTGTTCTTAAGTTCGTTTGCTAATTTCTCGCCTTGCTTTTTAAGTGAAGATATATCTATCCCTTTTTCCAAATTAAGAATTTCCTTGAGATTGTTTTTTATAATATCACAGTCAATTAAGATCTTCGTTAGGGCCGCAAACTGAAATCCCAACGCTATTCTCGAGGGATAACCTTTCGGGACAAGGGCTAAAGGAATGTTTCTTTTCTTGCAAAGCCTAGCCAATTCTCCTCCCGAAGTTATGCATGCTATTAGTAATTTTCTGTCTAATGCTTGATGAAAGGAAGATAAAGTTTCTTGGGTGTTTCCGGAATAGGAGATACAAATAACCAAATAGCTTTCATCGATAAATGACGGGAGGTCGTAGTTTTGATTAATATGCAAAGAAGCGTGCTCTCGCATTTTTAAGATGATGCCGGGAAGTACCGATCCTCCCATGCCGCATATTAAAACATTCTTTACCTTTTTTGGAAGCTTCACTGTTTTTGCGCTTTCAAATCCCGCTTTAAATTGCTTGGGAAAATTGGCAATTTTCTTTGCCATATCAAATTTATCAAGTTTTGTTATCGGAACTTTTTTATTCATATTTACTTCCAAGATCTTTTTGTTTTAATATACCAACTCTCAATATTAAGGAATCTTTTTGAAGGGTCAACAATAATCTCCGATTGTATATTCTCTACTTTTTCGGATACGAAATATAGATAATCGGGGCTGAACAAGAAGACGCAGGGAACATCTGCAATTAAAATTTCTTGAAAGTCCTGAAGTTTTTGCGCTCTTGTTTTTGCATCCAAATCACTTCTTGCTTCCTCAAGAAGCGCATCTGCTTCCTTGCTTTCATATCCTGTTAAGTTTAATCCCGGATCTTTTTTCTGGGAAGAATGCCAGAAGGGATATGGGTCCGGGATGATCCCCAAACTTTTTCCAAAAAGGAGTATTTCATATTCTCTCGGTTTAATAATTTCTTTTTCAATATCTGAAATGGAATATGTTTCTATTTTTAAATCTACTCCCATCTTGAGCCATTGTTCTTTTAACAGTTTGGAGGTTTCCTGGAGCAGAGAATCTTCGACGGTTGCTAAAGTAAAGCTCAAGGGAGTAAATTTCACTTCGGACTTTACGCAATCTTGATTTAATTTTTCCCTTGTGGTTCTTGCTACAATTCCGGTTCCTGATTCAAATCCCCATGGTTTTAAAATATCTTGATAATATTTTTCTTGGTAATTTATTACTGCTTGTTTTGTCTCTTCTCCGAAGTATCCTGTAACCTTACCGGATGGATATATCCCAGGCCCTACTAACTCTTCATTGGCGAGGCATTCCTGAAGTTTTATAACCTCTTCTCCTTGACTTCCTAATTTGAGGGTATCCTTAAATTCAAATAAAGGATCTTTTTCAACCCTTCTCTGTCTTATGCCATGTGCCGTTTCTTTAAATCCTGCTTCTTCTAAGATCTCTTTTGCTTTTTCTAAATCAAAGTCATATTTTTTAGAAGGATTAAATCCATATATTTCAGGCAGGATAGGGGAATGTACAATCTGTGCTTTGCCCTCTAGAATTCTTTCAATCATTTCATTTTTATCGGTTCCGTAATTTAAAGCTTCTCTTATTTTTTGCTCATCTAAGATATTAGAGCCGCTTTTAGGATTAAGATTGAAGAACGTTGCGAAATATCTTGGCAGGGAAAAATTATACGTTTTAAAATCTGCCTGATTTGGGAAAATGGTTTGGCTTAGGCGGGAAATATTTTCTGTAAAACCGAAAGAGTATCCATCGATCTCTCCTCTCTGCCATGCTCCCAGAAGATCTTCTCCGTTTTTGAAAAAGCGAAACGTAACTTCAGAGATGTAAGGTTTCTTACCGTGATAAAATTTGTTTGGTTTCAATGTTAGTGATTCTATAAATCCCTCTTTTCCTTGTCCCAGGCTTTCTACTTGATAGGGTCCAGACCCTACAGGTTTCAGATTAAACAGAGACATGGGAAAGTTTTGAGAAGGAATGTCCTGCCAAATATGTTTTGGAATTATTTTTAAAGTTAGTCTTTCCGTAAAAGCGCTAAAAGGCTTTTTGAGTCTAAAAGTAATTATTCTATCGGAAGTTTTTTCCGCTTTTATGCCCAGCCAGTTTGTCCTTAGGGAAGATTTATAGTCCGGATCTTGAATAATTTTTATAGTAAAGATTACGTCGTCTGCCGTGATTCTTTCACCGTCCGACCAAAAAATATCCTCTCTGAGAAAGATTTTAATTTCTGTACCTTCTTTATCGCTTTCAACTTTCTCGGCCAAGTCAGGAACTATTTGACCTTCGGGAGTATACTTCATTAATCCGGAAAAGAGGATTTCAACCGAATCGCGGTCAACATCGCTGTAATCAGAGTAAATAGGATTGATAAATCGAGGAGCTCCTATAATCCCTTCTATATATTCTCCTCCTTGAGCTGGCACGGGGAAAGTATTGGCAATGTAAAGACTGTTTGCAATAAATGAAAAAGAAATTAGAAATAAAATGAGAGAAATTCCAAAAGCTAACTTTTCTCTTTTATTAAGAGTTTTAGGGAATTTTTTCCACTGTGCTTTTTTGGGCCACTTAAAATTAGCGATATAAAACTTAACTTGATCCGTTTTATAACTCGCTTTCTCCGGAAGCTCAGTGACTTTTTCAGAGGTTTTTATGATTTTTCGAAGATTTATTTTCAAAAAAGTACTACGAAATTACAGATTTTTTACGAAACTACGAGGTTTTTAATATATAATTTCGTATTTTCGTACGATTTTTGTAATTTCGTAGGAATATTTAAAAGAGAAGGTTTAAAAAAGACAAAAGAATAAAAAGTACTGCCAAGACTATCGTGGCTTGGAATATTCTTTTTTGCAATCCTCTTCTCGTGCTGTAATATCCACCGCCTTCCTGCCCGAAAGAGGACCCTAAAGCACTTCCTCTCTGTTGAGAAAGGATAGTGACTATTAACAAAACAGAAACTACGATCTGTGCGGTAATTAAAAAACTTTCCATATAATTATTTATGATAAAACTTAGAGAATAAGAAACCGCAGAGACAGATAATGATTGTTGTCCAGAAAAGTGCGATTAGTCCTTTAATTATGAGCTCAGGGAAAAGAATGTCAACAATCCAAATCAGAAACATGTCAATTAGCAGGGTAGCGATGCCCAGGGTAAGAATCCTTACGGGAATGGCAATAAACTTTAAAATAGGCTTAATAAAAGAGTTGATAAGGCCAATAGATATTCCTATTAGAATAAAGATTTGCCAGCTTTGAGTGAAATTTATTCCGAATAAACTGGAGTATCCTGGAATAATTTCTACTTCTACTCCAGAAATAAAAATGGCTGCCAACCACATTCCAAGGGTCCCGGCAATAATTTGAATAGTTATCTTTTTCATTTGAATTATTTTATTGTAGCAAAGAACTATTGTTCAAGCAATGTTTTTTTCCTTAGTTTCCTGTGATAAGAAATAGCAAAACGGTGCGACTCATCCCTTATTTGCAGTATTAAATTGGAAATTTCCTGACAGAGACTTCTTAAGAGGATCAATTCTTTTTTCCCTTCAACGTATAATTTGTTTTCTTTTTTTGCCAAAGCAATAACTTTTATAGAGTGGTTTTTTGTATCTTCTTGAAGTGCTTTTAAAGCAGCGTTTAACTGAGGCTTTCCTCCATCAACCAGAATTACATCAGGTTTTTGCCATTCGGAGTGATTTAATCTTCTTGAAATTATTTCTTTTATCATCGCCGGATCATTCGGCTCTCCTTTTTTTACCGCTTTGTCTTTATATTTTATTTTAAACTTTCTGTAAAGCGATTTGACCGGCTTGCCTTCAATAAAGACTACCATGGAGCCTACGGCTTGCTTGCCTTGAATATTTGAAATATCGTATCCCTCAATCCTTTTTATGTTCTTTTTTATTTCAAGCAGTTTTTTAAAATCTTCTTGTACCCTTTCCCAGCAGAGAAAAATATCTTTGCTTCTTATACCGTCGGGAACAAAGGGATGCAAAAAGAAAATCTGCGAATGAGCCATTACTTTCTCTAAAGCAAGTATTTGGTCTCTAATCGATTTTGCTTTTTCGAAATTCTGATCATTGGACGATTCCTTCATTTCTTTCTTTAATTTGCTTATCACTTGTGGTTTTTTGCCTTTGAGGATATTAATAAGGTTTTTGATGTTTTTCCGGTAGTCTCTTTTTCTATTTAACAATGATTTTTTATTCTTAATGCTTGTTATACAAGGGGCAGAGCATCTTTCAATCTGGTATAAAAGGCAGGGTCTTTTGGGGAGTTTTTCTGATCTCGCCTTGCATGTTCTGTAAGGAAAAGCCTTTTGTAAAGTTTTTAAAACTGTTTTTAACGCTTTGCCGTCTACGAATGGTCCGATATATTGAATGTTGCCTTCGTCCGGTTTTAGTTGGTGGGTGACAAATATCCTTGGAAACAACTCTTTAGTTGCAGCAGCATAAAAATAGTTTTTGTCGTCCTTCCATGCAACATTGTATTTCGGTTCGTATCTTTTAATTAAATTTGCCTCCAAAATTAAAGCCTCTATTTCAGAAGCTGTTTTAATAAAGGATATTTCTGATGATTTCCCAACAAAAGCATTGCTGCTGGTTCCTGATTGCCGGAAGTGATTTTTAACCCTTTCTTTAATGTTTGAAGCTTTGCCGATATAAAGGAAAGCTCTTCCTTTTTTAAAAGCGTAAACTCCGGGAGCTTTGGGAAGTTTTGATATTTTTTCTTTTTCTAAAACCTTAAAGTTTTTCATTTGCTTTGTATATAGATTTTAATCCTAAGTCGCATTCTTTTCAACAGTCATCCTTGAAAAGAATTGATAATAGGAGTATAATGAGAAACTTGTTGTATTATGGAATCTAATAAACTTTCCAAAACCAAACATAACGAGAAATCCTTTATCAAGATAAGAGGAGCCAGAGTTCATAATTTAAAGAACATTAATCTTGATATTCCCAAGAATAAATTGGTGGCTATTACGGGAATCTCCGGTTCGGGAAAATCCTCTCTTGCTTTTGATACTTTGTATGCTGAAGGGCAGAGAAGGTATATAGAAAGCTTGTCTGCTTATGCCAGACAGTTTCTGGGAATGATGCAAAAACCGGATGTTGACAGAATTGAAGGCATCTCTCCTGCAATCTCCATAAGCCAAAGGAAGTCATCCCACAATCCCCGTTCTACGGTGGGCACTATCACCGAAATCTATGACTATATAAGACTTCTGTTTGCAAGGGTTGGAGTGCCTCATTGCCCCAAGTGCGGCAGGGTTGTTTCTATGCAGACGTCGGACCAGATTATAGACCAGATTTTAGAGTTTAGACAGGGAGAGGAATTTCTTGTTTTAGGACCGGTGGTCAAGGGCAGAAAAGGAGAGCATAGGGGAATTTTAGAAGAAATTCAAAGACAGGGATTTATTAGAATAAGGATTGACGGGATTTTGCACCGTATCGAAGAAGCATTGGAAATGGACCTAAATGAGAACAAGAAACATGATATTGAAGTTGTTGTTGATAGACTGGTAAGGGAAGACGATATGGATAAGGTGCGGTTGGCAGATTCTGTGGAAACTTCTCTTAAATTAGGCAAAGGGATAATGATAATATCCAAGAAGCCGAAAGGTAAAAACAGAAAATACAGCGACTTGATTTTTAGCGAACGCTTTGCTTGCGAAAAGTGCGGCGTTTCTTTACCGGAAATAGAGCCCCGTCTTTTTTCTTTTAATTCTCCTTACGGAGCTTGTCCCGCTTGCCAGGGGTTGGGCGTAAAACTTGAAGTCGATCCAAACTTAGTTATGCCCAATTTGAATTTGTCGCTTTCTGAAGGAGCTATTTTCCCCTGGGCCCATGCTTCCCATAAAATCGGCAGGCAGAGCTATTTTTGGTGGAAGCTTTGCAGTCTTGCTAAAGAGCACGGCTTTTCTCTTGATGCCCCCGTTAAGGAGCTTTCGAAAGAAATAATTGATTTGATTCTATACGGACAAGATAAAGGCACGGACAACGACTGTTTTGAAGGAGTGATCCCCGGTCTCGAAAGAAAATACAAGCAAACGGATTCCGATTACACTCGCCAGGAGATAAAACAATATATGGTTGAAAGGATTTGCGATGCTTGCAAGGGAAAAAGGCTGAGGCAGGAAGCGCTGGCTGTGGAGGTTTCCGGATTTTCAATAGACCGGATAGTAAACATGCCAATCTCAAAAACAAAGGAATTCTTTGAACATCTGTTGGTTTCAAAATTAAGGTCTAATGAACTTAAAATTGCTTCCCCAATTATTAGAGAAATCAATAATCGTCTGCAGTTTTTAATTGATGTCGGCTTGAGCTATTTGACTTTGAGCAGGAAGGCTGAAACTTTGGCCGGCGGTGAAGAGCAGCGCATAAGATTGGCCACTCAAATAGGGTCAAAGCTTTCCGGAGTCTTGTATATTTTGGATGAACCCTCGATTGGCCTCCATGCGAGAGATCAGAAGAGATTAATTGAAACTTTAAAAAAACTTAGGGACCTGGATAATACCGTAATTGTTATAGAACATGATCCTCAAACCATTTCTGCATCTGATTGGATAATTGATGTGGGACCGGGAGCCGGTAAAGAAGGAGGAAAGATAATTTTTGAAGGAACCTACAAGGAATTGCTTAAATCACATACCCTGACCGGAGAATATCTTTCGGGAAGAAAGAAAGTCAAAGCAGATTCCTTTAATGACAATACTCTCGAAAAACAAAACCATCTATTTATCGAAAAGGCAGCAGAGCATAATTTAAAGGATATAGATGTTAAAATTCCCTTGGGTAAGCTCGTTTGCGTTACCGGAGTATCAGGCTCGGGCAAAAGTTCTCTGGTCACGGATATTTTAGCTAGAGCTCTGCTTAAGAAATTTTACAAAGCAAAACAGGAGCCCGGCAAATATAGAGAAATATTAGGTGTTAGCTTTTTAGATAAAGTGGTTTTGGTTGATCAGTCGCCCATAGGAAAAACGCCGAGATCTAACCCCGTTACATATATTAACGCTTTTTCATATATCAGGGACCTGTTTTCTAAAACCAAGGAAGCGAGGATTAGGGGATATGATTCGGGCCGTTTTTCTTTCAACGTTAAGGGGGGAAGATGTGAAGCCTGCCAGGGTCAGGGGGAAATTAAAATAGAAATGTTTTTTCTCCCCGATACGTATGTCGAATGTCAGGAATGCAGAGGCACCAGGTATAACAGAGAAACTTTAGAAATAGAATACAAAGGCAAGAATGTCTCTCAAGTCCTGAAGATGAGAGTTAAAGAAGGAATGGAGTTTTTAAAAAATGTTCCAGGGCTTTTTGAAAAATTGAAAATTCTAAACGAAGTCGGGCTTGGGTATATGCAATTAGGCCAGCCTGCTCCCTCCCTGTCCGGAGGGGAAGCTCAGAGAGTAAAACTTGCTGCTGAACTTTCTAAAAAAGCAACCGGCAAGACCCTATACATATTAGACGAGCCTACCACCGGCCTTCACCCGGACGATATTAAAAAATTGGTTGTCATTCTCAAGGAATTGGTTAAAAAAGGCAACACCGTTCTGGTTGTTGAACATAATCTTGATTTTATTAGAAATGCTGATTGGGTAATAGATTTAGGACCGGAAGGAGGGGATGAGGGTGGTTATATTGTAGTTGAAGGAAAACCTGAGGACATTGTTAATGTAAAAGAGAGCTATACGGGCAAGTATTTAAAAAACATAAAAGGACAAGCTTTGTAAATAAAAGTTATTTGTTCTCTCTTGACACAAAGTTTAAAAAATAAGAAGATATGATTAGCACTCTCTCTTCGGGATTGCTAAATTTAAAAAGTCCGATTGATTCGGATAAAGGTCGTTACTACCAAAACATTAATTAATGCTATCTAAAAGCAAAGCGACTATGAAAATTAAACCCTTATCTGATCATGTTTTAATTGAACCTACTCCCATGGAGGAAAAAACTAAAAGCGGAATTCTTCTTCCCAGGACTGCGGAAGAAGAGAAACGCGAGCAGGGGAAAGTCATCGCAGTGGGACCGGGAAGAAAAACATCTGCGGGGAAAACAATTCCTCTCGAAGTAAAAGAAGGAGACAGAGTTTTGTTTACGAAATACGGTCCAAATGAGATAAAAGTCGACGGCAAAGAATACCTAATTGCCAAAGAAGAAGACATATTAGCGATTCTCAAAAACTAAGAATTGAAATTAGTTAAGTCCGAACAAATCTTCATTTTCTGAAGATGGAGATATGTAAGGGCAAATAAATATGGCTAAACAAATTTATTATTCAGAAACGGCCAGGAAAAAACTAAAATTAGGAATTGATAAACTGGCTGATACGGTAAAAATTACCTTAGGTCCAAAAGGCAGGAATGTGGTTTTGGATAAAGGCTTTGGAGCTCCTACCATTACTAATGATGGAGTGATTATTGCGAAAGAAATTGAATTAGAGGATAAGATTGAAAACTTGGGAGCTGAGATAATTAAAGAAGTTGCTTCAAGAACAAATGATGCAGCGGGTGATGGAACCACAACTGCAGTTGTCTTGACCCAGAGCATAGTTTCAGAAGGATTTAAAAACGTTGCTGCGGGAGCCAATCCTCTCGCCTTAAAAAGGGGCATTGAAAAGGGTCTTGATAAAGTCAAAGAATCTTTAGAGAAACAATCTAAGTCTGTCGATGGCAAGGAAGAAATGGCTCAAGTTGCCACCATTTCTGCTGAAGATCCAGAAATAGGGAGTTTGATAGCAGAAGTGGTCCAGGAAGTCGGCAAGGACGGTGTCGTAACGGTAGAAGAATCTCATACTTTCGGAATTCACAAGGAAGTAGTTAAAGGCCTTCAATTTGACAGGGGGTATATTTCTCCTTATATGATCACTGACCCCGAAAGAATGATTGCCGAATATGAAAATCCTTGTATATTAATTACTGATAAAAAGATTTCCGCCGTCAATGAAATCCTTCCCACTTTGGAAAAAGCGGCACAGGGAGGGAAAAAAGAGTTGATAATAATTGCTGAAGAAGTTGATGGTGAAGCTCTGGCAACCTTGGTTGTCAACAAACTTAGAGGTACCTTTAATACTTTAGCAGTCAAAGCTCCGGGATTTGGAGACAAAAAGAAAGACATGCTGAAAGACATTGCTGTTTTGACCGGAGGTCAGGTTATTTCGGAAGAATTAGGGTTAAAACTTGAAGATGTTGAATTGAAACATCTCGGTCATGCTCGAAAGGTAATCTCCACAAAAGAAAACACAACCATAGTCGGAGGCAAGGGAAACAAAGAAGATTTAGAAGCAAGAATAAACCAAATCAGAAATCAGCTTAAAAATACCGATTCCGACTTTGATAAAGAAAAGCTGCAAGAAAGATTAGGGAAGTTAGTGGGAGGGGTTGCGATAATAAAAGTTGGTGCTGCAACCGAAATTGAACAAAAACAGAAACAGCATAAAACCGAAGATGCGCTTTCTGCTACAAGAGCAGCGGTAGAAGAAGGAATTGTTGCCGGAGGAGGAATAGCTCTTTTAAGAGCTGTAAAAAGTTTGGAAGAATTAGATCTTGAAGGTGACGAAAAGATAGGAGTTGATATTTTAAAGAAAGCCTTGGAATCTCCCATTCGTTGGATTGCTTCCAATGCGGGTGTAGACGGCTCCGTTGTTATAGAAAAGGTTAAAGATAAAGAAGGAACCTTTGGATTCAATGCTCAGAGCGGCGAATATGAAGATTTAATGAAAACAGGCGTTGTTGATCCGACCAAGGTTGTAAGATCGGCTATCGAGCATGCAGCTTCGGCCGCAGCTATTCTTCTGACTACGGAATGTGTGGTTGCGGAAAAACCGGAGAAAGAAGAGAAATACAAGATGCCTCCTATGCCAGGATATTAAACAAGGAAGAAAAACAGAAGCTCGAAATCTTTAGGTGGATTTCGGGCTTTGTCGTTCTTGATTTCAGAAAAGATTTCAGCTATATTAAACGTAGGTCGATTAATAAAATAATCTAAATTTGATTTATATGTTCTGGAAAGTAATAATTTCTATTGCCGTTGTTTTAGCCGTAGTTGTCATTTCTCTTTTTAACAGATTAGTTAAGTTGAGAAGCAGGGCTAAAGAAGCTTTGGCAGACATAGATGTTCAGTTAAAAAGAAGACATAATCTTATCCCTAATTTAGTTGAAACGGTTAAGGGATATGCTTCTCACGAAAAGGAAGTTCTAGAGAAAATTACCGAAGCAAGAAGCAGAGCAATGCAGGCAACCGATTTAAAGCAAAAACAGGAAACAGAAAACATGTTGTCGGCAACTTTAAAATCTCTTTTCGCTGTTTCTGAAAATTATCCTCAGCTTAGGGCCTCTGAAAACTTTCTTGAGCTTCAGAGAGAATTAAGAGACACGGAAGATAAAATTCAAGCCGCCAGAAGATTCTATAATGGTAATGTCAGAGACTTGAATATAAGGATACAGGTCTTTCCTTCAAATATTATTTCTAAGATTTTTGGTTTTAAGAAGATGGAATTTTTTGAAGTGAAAGAGGCAGAAGAAAGAAAACCCGTGTCAGTAAAGTTTTAGAAAATAGTTTTTACTCTTTAAGAATTAGTTTTCAATTTTTTGTATGCCAACATTATACACCCAAGCTGAGTCAAATACTCGGAAAACTTTTTTGTTAATTAGTTCTTTTTTAATCTTTATTATTGCTCTGGGATGGCTCTTTAGCTTGCTGTTGGGAAGCAATATATTCCTAATAATTGCTTTGATAATAGCTTTTGTTCAAAGCTTTGCGAGTTATTGGTATTCAGATAAAATTGTTCTGGCGATGACCAGGGCTAAGCCGATTGAAAAGAAAGACAGCCCCGAATTATACAGAATAGTTGAGAATCTTTGTATTGCAGCCGGGCTTCCCTTGCCTAAAATTTACATAATTGAAGAATCACAACCTAATGCTTTTGCCACGGGCAGGAATGCCGAACATGCTGTCGTGGCTGTAACCAGAGGACTTTTAGAAAAGCTAGATAGGACCGAACTTGAAGGAGTAATAGCTCATGAGTTGTCGCATATTGGAAACAAGGACATGTTATTGGGTACGGTAGTGGTTGTTTTGGTTGGCATTGTCGCCATAATTTCCAACCTGTTTTTAAGAATCACATTTTTCGGAGGGACGAGAAGAGACTCCCGAAATTCAAATGTTCATGCTTGGATGATTATTGTTGGACTTATTGCCGCTATTCTAGCTCCGATTGCAGCCAGTTTGATTCGTCTTGCTATTTCAAGGAAAAGGGAATTTTTAGCAGATGCTTCAGGAGCTCTTTTAACCAGATATCCCGAAGGATTGGCCGGAGCGCTTGAAAAGATATCTCAAGATCAGACCTCTATGAGAGTTGCCAACAATTCAACTTCTCACCTATATATTTCATCGCCTTTCAAGGGCGAGGAATCCAAGAGTTGGTTTACCAAGCTTTTTACAACTCATCCTCCCGTTGAGGAACGCATAAAAGCTTTAAAGGGCATGAAGGTTTAAGGGGTTTTAAGGAAGGATGGCCGAGCGGCCGAAGGCGCACGCTTGGAGAGCGTGTGTGGGGAAACTCACCGTGGGTTCGAATCCCACTCCTTCCGCATTTAATATTTTTAACCATTTTTAAAACTATGAATATTCAAAATCCAATCGAAGAGATTAAGTCAAGATTGGACATAGTGCAGGTGATAGGCTCATATATTAAGCTTCAGAAAGCGGGCATCAACTATAAAGCAGTTTGTCCTTTTCATTCCGAGAAGAAACCTTCTCTTTTTGTTTCTCCGACTCGCCAGATTTGGAAATGTTTTGGGTGCGGCTTGGGAGGCGACATTTTTGCCTTTGTCAAAGAAATTGAGAGGGTAGAATTTGGAGATGCTTTAAGGATTTTGGCGCGCAAAGCAGGAATAGAGCTTAAAAAGCCAACCCCGGAAATGGCTAAATGGCAAACGGAGAAAACCAGACTTTATGAAATATGCGAGCTTGCCAACAAGTTTTTTGAAAAACAGCTTCAGGAAGGCAATGCAGGGAAAAAAGCAAAACAATATTTGCTAGATAGGGGATTAAAGGAAGAAACAATTGAAAAATGGAGGATTGGCTATGCTCCCGATACCTGGCAGGGACTTTCTGATTTTTTAACCGAAGCAGGGTATAAAAAAGAAGAGATTGAGAAAGCGGGATTGGAAATCAAGAATGAAAAAGGAAACTTTTATGACCGTTTTCGCGGTAGAATTATTTTTCCTGTCTTTGATCTTAATTCCCAGATAGCCGGGTTTGGGGGTAGGATTTTTCAGGAACAAAAAGGAACCGATCAGGCAAAATACATTAATACTCCGCAAACATTGCTTTATGACAAAGGAAATATTCTTTATGGTTTAGACAAGGCTAAAGTTGAGATTAGGAAAAAGGATTGCTGTATTTTAGTAGAGGGATATATGGATGCTATTTTGTGCAGCCAGGCCGGATTTGAAAATGTAGCTGCCGTTTCCGGGACTGCTCTTACTCAAAATCAACTAAAAACTCTTAAGCGTTATTCGGAAAACCTCTATACCGCTTTTGATATGGATATTGCGGGAGGGTCTGCGACTCAGAGAGGGATAGACTTGGCTCAAGCTCAAGGATTTAAAATTAAGGTTATTGTGATGCCTCAAGGCAAAGATCCCGCCGATATTATTTTAGAAGGTTCGGACAAATGGCAGGATTTAGTTGATCGGGCAAAATCAATTACCGAATTCTATTTTCAAAGCGCTTTTTCATCTGCGGAGGGAGACCTTCAAAATGTTGAAAACAAAGTAAAGATCACCAAGATTCTCTTACCGGTGATAAAAAAGATATTTAATAAAATTGAGCAGTCTCATTGGCTCGGAGAGCTTTCGAATAGATTGAAAATCAAGGAAGAGGATCTTCGTACGGAACTTGAAAGAGCAAAGTTTGAAAAAGAAACACATTTGCCTTCCTCTGAAAAAGAATCAGAGATTGATGCAGAAGAAAACCGGAAACCAAAAGACAGAAAAGATATGCTTGAAGAGAGGTTGGCATTCTTGCTTTTAAAGCATCCGCATGATTTAGATCTGATAAGAGAAGACTATTTTTGCTATTTTTCAGATGAATTTAAAAAGATTTTAGAATACCTAAAGCAAAACCCTGGCTTGAAAATAGATTTTAAAGAGAAAAAAGGCTTTCCTTCAAGCAAGAATTTTTCTCCTGAATTCATAGAATCGTTAAACTATCTTTGTTTGGCAGCGGAAGTTGACTATAATCCGCTAAAAGAGGATGCAGAAGAAGATGGTTTGCCCGAACCCGAAGAAGAAATTGAGATTTGTCTTGAAGAAATAAAGGGTTTTGAAATAAGGAAGGAATTAAACAAAACATCAGATGAAATTAAGGAAGCAGAAAAAGAAAACGATCCTGAAAAAATATCATCTTTAGTTCAAAAATTTAATAAACTTTCCAAGAAACTAATCAATTAAATTATGCCTATAAAAAAAAGGAAAACGAAACAGAGAAAATCGGAGAGAGGGAAGAAAAAGATAGAAAAGCGCGTGTCTGCAAGGAGAACAGAGAAGAGAAAAAAGATAAAGAAAGCAGGTAAAAAGACGATCAGAAAAAAAGTGCCGAAAAAAACTATAGAAAGAAAAAAAACTGTTCGAAAAAAGTCTGCAGTAAAAGCTAAAAAGAAAGTTGGTAAAAAAACTTCCTTAAAGAAGGAGCGGGTTCAAATTTGGCCTAAAAAAAGATTAACTCGTTCAAGTTTTCTCCGAGGACTTGTCCGGAAAGAGAAGGCAAGGCCTAAAAAAAAGAAGAAAAAAGTTTTTTTGGGAAGTCTTGATAAGCTTTTGATTAAAGGCAGGAGCAGGGGATTTGTCACTTATTCTGAAATCTTGTATTTCTTTCCCAGGATCGAAAAGCATATTAGAGAACTTGATAATCTATATGAACAGTTTGAAAAAGAAGGAATAAAAGTTAAAGAAGTAAAAAGTTTTTTGGAAATTGGAGATGAAAAATCGACAGAATTATTAAAGGGGAAATTTGTGCCGGGCCAGAAACTTGATTCGGTTCAGATGTATTTAAAAGAAATCGGTTCGGTGCCTTTTCTTACTCCTTCGGAAGAAAAAGAATTATCAAAGATGATTGAAAAGGGAGACGATGAAGCAAAAAAGAAACTGGCTAAATCCAATCTGAAATTGGTGGTCTCTATTGCTAAAAAGTACATTGGGCGTTCTCCCAATTTGACTTTGCTTGATTTGATACAAGAGGGGAATATAGGATTATTTAGAGCCGTTGAGAAATTTGACTGGAGAAAAGGGTATAAGTTTTCAACTTACGCCACCTGGTGGATTCGTCAAGCTGTTACCAGAGCTCTCGCTGACCAGGCAAGGACTATTAGAATTCCCGTTCATATGGTAGAAACCATCACCAAGTTTACTCATGTAAGGAGAAGGCTTCTCCAGGATTTGGGCAGAGAACCCTTGCCCGAGGAAATCGCTTCTGAAATGAGTGAAGATGTGCAGAAAGTGCGTCATATCATGAAGATTTCTCAAAGAACTATTTCGCTTGAAACTCCGGTGGGAGAAGAAAAAGATGACAGTGTTTTGGCTGAATTTATCAAAGATGAAAAAACAATTTCTCCATCATTAGAGGCATCAAGATCTCTTTTAAAAGTAAGGTTAAAAGAGATTTTAAAAGATTTGACGCCCAGAGAACAGAAGATTCTATCAATGAGATTCGGACTAAAAGATGAGGTTACTCACACTTTAGAAGAAGTGGGCAATGAGTTTGGCGTAACTCGTGAGAGAATTCGTCAAATTGAAGCGAAATCTTTAGAAAGAATAAGAGCTCATGAAAATCTTAAAAAACTTAAGGGATACTGAAAAAACTTGAAAATCTCTAAAATATATTTATAATTAGTAGTGTTGTTTATTATTCCGCGGTAGTTCAATGGTAGAACGACGCCCTGTTAAGGCGTTTGTTGTAGGTTCGAATCCTACCCGCGGAGCCTGAACAACCAAACACAAACTTATTTTCTTGAGGGGGGAACGAGCTTTGCTCGTTCCAGCCAGAAAAATTTGCCCTGCCTTGCGAAAGTAAGGCAGGGCTTTGTTTGTTTCCAGCAACTTGAAAATTCTTTGAATTTTCCGAATAAAACAGGGCGATTTTGATGTTTTCTTTTGAGTAAAGAATACCTTTAATAAATCTTTTGACTAAGAGATTTCTTTCGACCCCCCTTCTTTGAGAAAGAAACGAGAGAAAAGATTTGAGAATAGAAACGATAGTTTCCGGGTTAAATTTAGAAAATTTAGAGCATACTTCTGTTAGTTCGTATCCAGCCCGGTGGGGTGGACTTGAATTTTTGAATTCAAGGTTCGAACTATTTAAGTTATGGTTTAGCTTAAAAACTAAATTTTCTACATAGTTTTTATCTAAAGAAATCCTTTCTAAATTTTCCAAAACATATTTCTCTAATCTGTCAGCTGAAATTTGTTTGACAGGACAATCTTGCCAATTTTTGTGATGAGTGGAAGTACAGCGATAGTAATAATATCTTTTTAATTTTCCTTCTGGCCATTTGTTGGTAAAGCAAGGCGTCATTTTGTATCCGCATGCTTTACAATTAACCAAACCGCCAAAAAGAAAATCTCGGTAAACCCTGAATTTTCTGATTCTCTTTTTGTGGGTTTTTTGAACAAGCTCAAATAATTCTTCTGAAATTATGGGTTGATGAATTCCTTGATAAATCTGGCCAGCATATTTAACCTTGCCGGCATAAACAGGATTTCTCAAAAGAAAAACAATAGTTGGTTTTAAAAAAGGATTGCCCTGTCTGTTTTTAATGTTTTTTTCTTTGAGAAAATCATAAAGTTTTCCAATAGATCCGATTTCAACATAGGTTTCAAAAATCAACCTGATAATTTCAGCTTCTTTTTTGTTGATGATAAACTTTTTGTTTTCTCTTTTGTAGCCAAAGGGCGCGTAGCCGCCGCTACACATTCCTTTTTTGGCGCGCTCTAACATTTTGTCTTTGGTTCTTTCTGAAGTTAATTCTCTTTCAAATTGAGCAAAGGTAAGCATTATGTTTCTTAATAATCTGCCGGCCGGAGTAGAGGTATCAAATCGTTCGGTGATAGAGATAAAGTCAGCTTGATATTTCTCAAAGATTTCTATTAGCTGGTAAAAATCTTTTGGAGAACGGGTTAATCTATCAATTTTGTAAGCTAAAATAATATCAATTTTATTTTGCTTTATATCCTCAAGTAATTCTTGTAGGGCAGGGCGGTTAGTGTTGGCTCCGGTATAGCCGGCATCAGAATAAACCTTGGCAATCTGCCAGTTATTCTGGCTTTCAATAAAGGACCTGATTTTCTGCTCTTGAGATTCACAAGAAGAAAATTCTTTTTCGGCCTGCATGTCAGTTGAGACCCTTGTATAAATAGCGCATTGTTTGAATTTTGTTTTGTTCATGTTTTTTTTAACCAAAAGGGCAACCCTGTTGTAGCCAACCATGTATAAGATACACAATTGAACAGAAGTTGCCCGTTTGGTGATACAATTTGATAATTATATCCAAGCGTATCTTATTGGCTAGCTACATTTTTATTATACTATATTTTGGAAAATTTAGAAATCTACATCTGTGGATAAATATCCGTTTTAAAGAAAACATCAAAATCGCCCTGTTTTATTTGGAAAATTCAAAGAATTTTCAAGTTGCTGGAAACAAACAAAGCCCTGCCTTACTTTCGCAAGGCAGGGCAAATTTTTCTGGCTGGAACGAGCAAAGCTCGTTCCCCCCTCAAGAAAATAAGTTTGTGTTTGGTTGTTCAGGCTCAAGGGTTAAACGCCTTCAAACTTTCTCCATTATCTTACCAAATTTAATCCATAATTCCAAGAAAAGAGACCTGAAAAACTGATAATCCTTACCCCCGACTATATACACTTTCAGTGTGAGTTTCTAACATAGCTTTGTTAATTTGTATTCCATCTTTGTCGGTCGCAGATTGGCTCGGTCGACCCTCGTCGCAGGCTTTGCCTGCTCCTCGCGAGCCAATCTGCTCCCTCTCCTCTTGTTCGTCCGTCTTTATCGGACTCACCAAGCTAAAACGGGGGCTTATACCCCGTCTTTGTGAAGCTCGGTCGCTCGCTATCGCTCGCTCCCTCGCGCTAATTTCAGTTCAAAAATGGGTTTAAAAAGTCAAAAAGATCTACTAAGTAAAATCTTATTAGTTTCACCTTTTTTATTTTTTGACACAAACGGAAACTTTTGACAATAAAAATTGATAGGTTTATAATTAAATAAAATAACATGAAAGACAAACTTCTAACCATCAAAGAGGTGGCAAACTACCTAAGAGTAAGCGAACGCTCGGTGCTTCGCTATATTGAAGCTGGCCGGCTTAAAGCCTCTAAAGTCGGCTGGTGGCGAGTTATGCAATCTGACTTAGATGAGTTCTTGAAGAAAACAAGCAACATTAATAAGAAAAAATAATTTAATCAAAAATATGTCAGAAGTTTATATTAATTTTAATTTAGGGATTAGTCCCGAATCGGCACAAGCTTTTTTCAGAATAATACAAGGCCAATTGTCAAAAGGAATGAAAAAGCTAAATCTTTTGATTTCTTCACCTGGGGGCAATGTCGATCCCGGGATAGCAATTTATAACTTTTTGAGAGGATTGCCAATTGAGGTAATCACGCATAATTATGGCAGTTGTGATTCTATAGCGGCATTAGTATTTTGTGCCGGAAGGGAGAGATATACAGTTGCTAACTCAAGATTCTTAATACATGGTATCGGTCTAACATTTCAAAATCAGCGTTTTAATGAGACTAATCTACAAGAAACCCTTGATTCACTGAAAAATCAAAGAGAGACGATTTCAAAGATAATTGCAAAAGAGTGCAATAAAAAAGTTGAGGATGTAGAAAAAGATATGTTGAAAGGAATTGTATTAAATCCGGAAGAAGCTATTAAGTATGGCTTAGTTACTAAAATAAAAGACGATTTAATACCCGCTGGAGTCAATTTTATTAATGTGGTTTTATAATATGCCAAAAAAACTAACTAAACAACAAATTAAACAAATAAATGAATTTTTAGAAAAGGGGCAGGTGTTGCCGGAGGAATATAAGAATTTGCTTTTTGAGACCAAAAAGGAATATGAGCTTGTTTATGATAGTAAAGAGCGTGAGGAAGATATTATTGCTGAGACAATGTCGGTTCCGCTTCAGCCAGTAAAGACTTTTGGTAAAGATGGTTTAGATTGGGAGAATAAACTGATTTTTGGTGATAATTTGCAGGTTTTGAAAAACCTCTATGAAAACCCAGATATTAAAGGCAAGGTTAAATTAATTTATATAGATCCGCCATTTGCGACAAAGCAAGAATTTAGTGGTAGTAAAGAACAAAAAGCGTACCAAGATAAATTAATTGGTGCACAATTCCTAGAATTTCTAAGGAAGAGGTTGGTCTTAATGAAAGAAATTCTTGCAGAAGATGGAAGTATTTATGTTCATTTGGATTGGAAAAAGGCTCACTATGTAAAAGTTTTAATGGACGAGATTTTTGGTGAGCAGAATTTTGTTCGCGAGATTATATGGCGCATTGGTTGGGTATCTGGTTTTAAGTCGGTAGCAAATAATTGGATTAGAAATCATGAAACAATTTTATTTTATGCAAAAGATGCTAGCAACTTTACTTTTAATAAAGTGTATTTGCCTTATCCAAAAGGATATGAAAGATGGGGTGGTAGAAAAAAGGGGAAAGGTTTGCCGATTGAAGATGTTTGGGGTGTTTTTGAGAAAGAGGGTGTAACATCTTTGGCAGTTGTTAGTTTTGCTCAACAAGCAACAGGTTATCCTACCCAAAAACCAGAAGGATTGTTAGCTCGAGTAATTAAAGCTTCATCAAACGAGGGCGATATTGTTTTAGATGTTTTTGTTGGCTCAGGGACAACATTGGCAGTGGCCGAGAAATTGGGTAGACGATGGATCGGGGTTGATTCCTCAAAATTGGCGACTTATACCATACAAAAACGGATGCTTAATTTGAAGGCAGAAATTGGCAATAGGGGTAAGGCGTTGAAACCAAAACCATTTACCGTGTATAATGCCGGACTTTATGATTATAAAATGATTAAGGGGTTGCCGTGGGATGAATATCGAGATTTTGCGCTTAAATTATTTCAATGCCGAGACGAAAAGCATAAAGTTTCGGGCATTAAGTTAGATGGCTACCTGGGAGAAGACCATGTTTTAGTATTTAAATGGCATGACGGAAGCGAGATTGTTTTGGATCGTGGATTTATAGATGATTTACATAAGACAGTTGGCAAGAAAGTTAGCAGAAAATTCTTTATTATTGCGCCGGCCTCTACGGTGGTATTTCTTGAAGATTATATTGAAAAAGCCGATGTTAAATATTATATTTTGCGTATCCCGTATTCTGTTATAGAAGAAATCCACGAGAAAGGATTTAAGTCTATAAAACAGCCGATATCAGTGGCCGGCATAAATGAAGTGATAGACGCAGTGGGCTTTGATTTTATTCAAATTCCCGATGTTAAGTGCGAATATACAATTCGTAAAATTAAGGGGCGACAGAAGGAACTTTTTGAGGGCGATAAGGAGACGGTTATTAAAATTAAGAAATTCAAAAGCAATATTCTATCTCGTAAACCGGTAGATTTCAAAAATCTTGAGACGCTCTCAATGATAATGGTGGACTATGATTTTGACGGAGATGTCTTTGATATGGACGCTTATTGGTTTGCGGAAGATATTGCTAAAAACAAATATCAAATCAGTTTTGATCCCAAAAAAGTTGATAAGCAAATGATGATTGTTTATATGGACATTTTCGGCAACGAAAAACGGGAGATTAAAAAGTTAAAGGATTTTAACAAATAAAAAATGCCTACATTACACATTGAAATTGCTGCCTCAACAGTAGCTTGGTATGGTGCAATTGTTGCTACAATCAGCGTAGTTGCAAGTATTGTTTTAGGAATGATTACGCTTTTACGAGATAGGGCAAGTATAAAAATAGAAATCAGCCATGGTTTTTTACTATACGGTCCTAGTCCGAGTGAGAATTTATATATTTTCATTGAAGCAAGTAATAAAGGAAGGCGACCAGTAACACTGACATCGGTTGGATTTAAACTTAAAAATGGCCACAATATCGTATTTACTAAATCGAGAGAACTACCTAAGGAATTGACGGAAGGAAAATCATATCAAGAATTGGTTATTAAGAAAGAAATAGAAAGAGATTGTCAAAAATTAAAGACCAGTATTAAATACGCCTGGTTTAAAGACGCTACTGGTAAGGTTTACAAGGGAAGATATAAATTAAAAGATGCTTGATAAACAATATTTTCAAACTAAAGATTTAGTGCTTAAGGTTTCGGAGAATGTAGATCCGAAGGTTTTTGATATTTCAAAATACGAGGCGTTTTTGGATATCCTTTGCGGAGATAGAGAATATCAAAAAGAAGCCATAAGGGTTGCTTTGAGATATTTATTGGGTCAGCAGTATAAAAACCTGCGCGATTTAGCAGAAGAAAACTATAAGCAGAGCCAGTTTTTACAAGACAAATATTCAACTTTTAATGATTTTGAAAAACATCTGCAATTGCCGGATCATCTGGCTTGTTCGTTGGATTTAGCTACTGCCACAGGCAAGAGCTTTATTTTATACGGCATCGCCAGAATTATGCTGGTTGAAGGCGTTGTTGATCAAGTGTTGGTTTTATGCCCCTCAAACACTATTGAGCGAGGCCTGGCTGATAAGTTTAAGCAACTTTCGGGGAGTGCTGATTTGAGAAAGGTTTTACCTAAGAATGCCAAGATAAAAAACCCACGCATAATTCACGCTACCCAGACAATTCAAAAAGGCGATATTGCGATTGAGAATATTCACGCTACTTATGCTCATACTAAATCAGCGATCGAGGATAGTTTAAAGAATAAAGGCGCAAGAACTTTAGTTTTGAATGATGAAGCCCATCATATTTTCAGCCCGACAGATAAAGCCCTGAAGAAATGGAAGGAGTTTTTGTTAGATTCTAAATATAGCTTTTATTATGTTGTGGGCGACACAGGTACCGCTTATATTGGCAATGATTATTTTGCAGATGTGATTTATCAATATCCTATCAGGCAGGCTATCGATGAGAAGTTTGTTAAAACTATTGATTATGCGATTGAAGGCGTGCCCAAGAATGAGCGAGAGAAGCTTCAGTGGATTTTGAATAACCACGAAGAAGCCCGGCGCCGGTATAGAAAAGTAAAACCATTGACAATAATGGTTACCAAAGATATTAAGGCCTGCGAGAAATTAACTGAAAAATGGATTAACTTCTTAGCAGAAGCAAAAAAAATCAGCAAAAAAGCCGCTGAAGAAAAAGTTTTAATTGTTACATCTTCCTCAAAGCATGAGGATAATGTCAGACAAAAACTGCCCCGTGTTGATGAAAAACGATATCCCGTTGAATTTATTACTTCAGTCAGCATGCTTTCGGAAGGTTGGGATGTTGAGAATATTTTTCAAATTGTGCCCCACGAAGAACGTGCTTTTAACTCCAAGCTTTTAATTGCTCAAGTTCTGGGTCGGGGATTAAGAATACCAAGACCCTACAAAGGTGAACAGCCGGTGGTAACAGTTTTTAACCACGATAAGTGGTCAGCTAATATCAAACATCTCGTTGATGAAGTTTTGGAAATCGAGAGAAAAATTGCAAGTTATGTGATAAGCAAGCCGGAGAATTATAATTTCAATCTTTATAATATTGATTACGAGAAAATACCCGAAGAAACGGAATATAAACAAGATAAAGAATATCAGCTTTTGAAAAAGGGTTATATTGCTTTTTCTTCCCAAAAACCAAAGCTTGAGAAAGAAACGATTTATGAGAGAGCGATTACAGGGGAACGAGGCAGAAAAAGAGCGGTAATAAAGTATAAGATGTATCCCGTGGAGGAGGTGGCGCAGGAAATTCATAATAAATTGCGCGTTTTTGATATAGATGAAGGCACAACTTATGCTAAGCAGTTTACAATCGCTAAGCTGGCTGTAATTTTGAGGCAGTCGCTTAAAAAGATTGGTGAGAGAAAAGAGCAAATAAGCGAGGAGAATAAGCAAAAAGCGTTGAGAGCCTTCGATGTAATAAAAAGAAAGAAAGCTAAAGCGCTTCGGTATAAGATTAAGGCGGAGAATCTCGTTGAACTTTCAACTAAAAATATTAAAAAGACATCTCTTGGTGTCGGTGCTTTCAAAAGAAATGCCTCATTATTTTATGATGACCACACATCAAAATTAAGTGAAGATGAGGATAAAAAAATCCTGAAAGAACTTGAAGAAATGCATGATGACAATCAATTAATGAGCTCGGCTTTAATAAAGGTTAGTAATGTGCATTTCTTCAGAACGCTGGTAAATTGCGCTTTTGCAAGTTACGATCCTGAAAGAAAATTTATTAAAAAACTGGTGAGTGAAGAAAATGCCAAATTAGTTGATGGCTGGATAAAATCAAGAGATATCGGTTTTTATTCTATTGAGTATGCCTGGCGTAAGGGCGAGCACTGGAAGATTGCCAAGTTTAACCCCGATATGTTTCTTAAGATGGGCAAGGATATTCTTGTTTTAGAACTGAAAATGGACGAAGATGCCAGTGACGAGAATAAAGCAAAATTAAAATATGCCCAAGAACATTTTGATAAAGTTAATGAGCTACAGAAAAAACAGAATTATTATTTTAAGTTTTTATCACCCCAAGATTACGATGCATTTTTCGATTCACTAAAGAATAAAACTTATCAAAAATTTATCTCATCCCTCGAGGCGGATTTAGAAGAGTGAAGTTGTTAGATTTGAATAAATAAATTCTACGGCCTCACGCCGGAGGAGATAAAAATTATTGAGAATTCAACAAAATAAAATTAAACTTTTTTGATTTTAAATAGATATTATGACAAGTAAAGAAATTCAAAAAGTCAATAAATGGGATTCGCCAACCGAAGAAGATTTATTTGACCGAGATTCATTTGTTGAAACTATTGTCAGAACTATCGAGAGTGCCGACGAAGGTTTTAATTTTGGTATTTCAGCCCGCTGGGGGGAAGGTAAATCTTCAATACTCAAGCGACTTAAACCAAAGTTAGAAAAACTAAATTATAAAGTATTAGAGTTTAAACCTTGGAAATATACTCAGGATCAGATTTCCATCAAAAGAAAATTTATTATTGATATCTACAACCAACTTGGAAAGGAATACGATGAGACAGAACTTTATCTAAATATCGAAAAAGAAGTTCCGATAACTCCACAGAAGAGATTGGATATTTTTTGTGAAAAAATTGCTACTTGGATTATAATTGCCGTCCCCACCGCCTTAGTTTTTATTCTCCTTCTTTTATTACTTAAAAAAATAACTGGATGGGATTTAAATATTCAGCAGATTTTCTTTAACAATTTATTTATACCTGTATTAGTTGGTTTATTGCCACTAATTAAAGAAGTTGCTGAAATTAAGATTAAACAACCTATACCTAAAATTGAGTCAGCAGAGCAGTTCGAAAAAAAATTTAATAATATCATCAATGAAATCGTATCTTCAGAGCCTAAACCTAAACGCGTTATTATTTTTATTGATGATCTTGATAGATGTAATCATAACGAAGTAGAGCAAGTATTGACTGCTTTGTTTACTTTTTTTAGCAATAAAGATTGCATCTATATTATTACAGCAGATCATACCGTTATTCGCCGCTATATTGGAGAATTTTTAGACCTTACCCCTGAATTAAATGATGAAGGTAAGATCAATATAGAAGCGACAAATGACGTCAAACGTAGAGAGGCAACAGAATATTTAAAAAAGATTTTTCAAATTAATTGGATCCTACCAAAAATTCCACCAGACTTGTTAGAGACTTGGATTAAGGATCTACTAAAAGCCACCCCGATAATACAGTTTAAAAACCCATATGCGGAAAGTTATTTAATTGATTTAATCAGAAATAACTTTGAGAGTAATCCCCGCAAAATTAAGCATTTTATTCGGACTCTGTCTTTTCAGTTAGAAGTAGTTGAAGAAAAAATTAAAAAATTGACAAACCAAAACAAAGAAGAAAAGAGAAATTTGCAAACTATTAGAGATTGTCCTGAGCTTTTAGCAAAAATATTGATAATCCAGGATAAATTCCCAGAATCTTACGAGAAACTTCCAATCGAACCAAATCTTTTAAAGAAATATGAAAGTGGCGAAATGGCAGAAGATATAGAATTACAGAAACTTATTGCGCAAGAGCCGAAATTCTTTAATTCCATAACTAGAACTGATAATAAGACAGTTGACCCTTACTACTTTATTTATTTCTCTGGTTCGACTGGGTTTATTGAACCGGAGACAGTTGATCCATCACAAATCAAGGGTTTCGCCCGCGGTGGTGATTTTGATAGCCTTAATAAGATTATTTCTGGGTTGACGGATGAACCTCGAAATACACAAATAGAACATATAAGGGCTGAATTATTAAGCCCCCAAATTCAGCCGCCCGAGAAAGTTAATGTCATACGGAGCTTATTCCATGTCGTGAGTCTTATAGAAGAATCGAGGGTGAGGATTCAGAAGATATCGGATTTAATTAATTTAGCTTCTCAGTATGAACAAGAGTTTAAAGGTATTCAGTCAATAGATATTGAAAAAATTGCTCCACACATCGATACAACAATAGCAATCAAATTATTTAAGGATAGTCCCTTTATAGAAGTTAATTTAAGAAATCAAATCTGGAATGGATTCTTCCATGCGCGGCAAATACTTAATAAAGATGTTGCTATCCTTTTTTTGAACACGTTATCTGAAAAATTAACTGCTTCTGATGAAGAATTTCAATCTGCTATTAATATCATTAACCAATTAGAAGAGACAGTTATTTATGATTCTGAATTTTTATCATCTAAATTAGCTGAAACATTTCAGACCAGAAATAATCAACAGAAGCAACAAGTTTTAGATACAGTTATCAAATTTAAAAAATCGTTGAGGTCTGAAAAAATTTCTGAGATTGAAAAATTTATTACTAAATTAGCTCAAACAGATAATGTGGAGGAAAATAATTTTATTATCAGTAATATCCCTACGTGCATAAAAGATAATTTTAATCTTACCAAATTGACATCTGCTTTTATGGAAAGATTGAGAACTGCTAATGTTCAAGATAGAGAACAATTATTCAATAATTTGAGTAGTCCAAATGTTAAAGATGCTTTAGGTCCAACTAATTTTGATAATATTTTAAAAGCGATAGTAGCCGATATAATTTCAGACGATGTAACGAAAGTGAATTATGTGATTTCTAAAATACCCCAATTTATTAGCTTGATATCAAAAAAACAGGAATTTATGAATTCCTTATTGGCGGGCGTTAAAAAAGAACCGGTTGACACAAATCAGAATATCTTGAATGCTATTTGGAGTACCAAAGAGACTTGGATAAACGAATCAAACATTAAAAAGTATTTTATTAAAAAAATCAAAAGCCTTATAAAAAACACAAAGGACGAAAACGTTAAAACTATTATTACTAACATACTTAATGAATTAGAGCCTCCTAAAGATGGTTCGTCAGGATAATTTTATAATTTGGCTAGCAAAGAATATGCGAAGGAAAACAAAAAGTCGAAGAATTAATTAAAAATAAATAATAATATGAAATATTTACCTTGGATTTCGTTAATCATTGCGGCTATTGTTGTGATCAATGAAATTATGTGGATTGGTAAGAGTGACCTCGCTTGGGTGCTTATTGGTTTAGGAGTAGCAGCAGGATTACAAGCTATATATCTTTTGGCTGGAAAGAAATAAAATTTAGGCCGAAGTTGAAAAAACAGTGCCCAAAAACTTGGCGTTCTAGAACGCCAAGTCAACGCCAACTTTTGAAAAAACTCGTCATTTCGGGAATATCGAGTAAATATCAACCCTTCAAAAAGTTTGCATTACGGAATGCAAGGTGGATGCAAACTTTTGAATTAAAAAATCCTCCGCTTTTTAGAGGATTTCCAACCCTTTTTTAACCCATTTTTGAACTGAAATTAGCGCGAGGGAGCGAGCGATAGCGAGCGACCGACAAAAATGGAATACAAATTAACAAAGCTATGTTAGAAACTCACACTGAAAGTGTATATAGTCGGGGGTAAGGATTGTCAGTTTTTCAAGTCTCTTTTCTTGGAATTATGGATTAAATTTGGTAAGATAATGGAGAAAGTTTGAAGGCGTTTAACCCTTGAGCAAAGAAAGTAAAACACCCATAAAGGGTGTTTTACTTTTGGACCTTTTGGTCTTGAAATAACATTAAGGCGACAAGGTAGACCAAAAAAAGGTTCCTGACACTTTTTCTCATCTAAGATATTTA
>Ga0265595_1000191_pt1 | contig 59866 bp, 60 predicted proteins | sample saktaG_15_FD_190148 | JGI IMG/M metagenome (GOLD analysis project Ga0265595, IMG submission 190148) | Saline water microbial communities from Sakinaw Lake, British Columbia, Canada - sak_2013_06_06_50m | ecosystem: Environmental > Aquatic > Non-marine Saline and Alkaline > Saline ... | reverse complement strand
TCCAGGGCGAGAGCTTCCGGATGCGCGACAAACGGACGAAAGGAGTTGACAAGACGCCAAAACTGCCGGACAATCAGCCGGCCGAAAACAGCTAGGAGGGGGGTCAGATTTCAGTGGCACAAAGGGGGCAGTTTTCAATGGCAAACGACAACCGTGACTCTAAGACCAAATCTGACCGAGACTCTGACCGAGACTCTAACGTAGGCTCTGTCCGGGACTCTATCCGAGACTCAATCGTAGACTCTGTCCGAGATTCTATCCTAGACTCTGACGGAGACTCTGACTGATACTCTATCCGAGGCTCTGACATAGACTCTAGCCGAAACTCTGACCGAGACTCGAACATAGGCTCTAGCCGAGACTCTAACGTAGACTCTGTCCGAGACTCTGACCGAGACTCTATCGTAGACTCTGACCGATACTCCAAGATAGACTCTATCCTGGACTCTGTCCTAGAATCTGTCATAGCCTGTTTCCAGTCGGCTCCTGAGTTCGGCTTCGGATCTGCGCGCGGACCCGTCCCGGCTTGACTGCGGGCATGGCTGATATATTCTCACACCAATGGGAACGCCCGCACCCGACGCCCTTCTGCGCCTCATCGACCGCTTCGACCAAGACCGCAAGGTCTTTGTCTCGCCCGACTACAAAGAAGAACAACTCCGCGCCGAGTTCGTGAACGATCACTGTCTGACAGTTCGGCGTTCGGACTTCGTCGTTTTGACTTACCTTAACCCCTTCTTCACCGCGCTCGGCTGGGACATGGACAACAAACAGGGCCTGTCCGAGACAGACGAGAAAGCCTTGCCTGAGGGTTCGCCGTGAGGCACGGCTTGATTGATGGCGGAATGTGGCTATAACGTAGTACTGTGCGAACGAAACCCCAACTGACCATCGACGCCTTGGTCGAAGAAGCGCGGGCTTTCTGTCAGAGCATGTCGAAAGCCGTGATTCCGGCCCTGTTTGGCGTCACTGACGGCAAGGCGGTCGGCACCTTCATCGAGCACGAATTCCGGGACCGCCTCTTGGCCAAGTACGACTACGAGGTAGGTTCGTCAGCCAACGGCATAGACATGCCTTCAGAGGCAGTCAACACAGACATCAAGGTGACGTCCGTGAAGCAGCCGCAGTCATCCTGTCCGTTCCGCAATGCACGACAGAAGATATACGGTTTGGGCTACAATCTCCTCGTCTTTGTCTATGACAAGACCGACTATTCGCGCCGCAAGGCAGCGCAGCTCAACTTCGTCAGTTGTTTATTCATCCATGCCAACCGCACGGCCGACTATCAAACGACCCGGACGCTCGGACAAATGCTGCGGAACAATGCCAACGCTGACGACGTCATTGCATACTTGACGGACCGCAATCTCCCGGCGGATGAGATCACCATGACCGGACTTGCCAAGGAAATTCTGGCAACGCCGCCAGAGCAGGGATATCTGACGATATCCAACGCGCTGCAGTGGCGACTTCAGTACGGGCGCGTCGTAGAGTTGGCGGAGCCGGTCGAGGGCATCATCCCTATTGTCGGAAGAGCCGTCGCGGGGTAGCATGAAGTCAGCAATCGCACGGCTCGGTGCTGAGACCGCCAGTCTCCTTGGCGACGGGTTGCGCCGAGCCGCCGATTACGTGCAGGCCAACGAGTTGCTTGAACACCTGTCGGGTATTGAAGGCTTCTTTGCGCGTGAACTGGAACTGGAGCAGTGTCTTGCTTTGCTGGAACCGGCAGTCGCCGTTGCGGAGGATTCCGGCCGGCGAGAGTACGGCGATTTTCAGACGCCCGCGTCATTGACCGATACCATCTGTTCCCGTCTGGTTCAGGAACAGCTCACGCCCGACGTGGTGATAGAACCAACGTTCGGTCAAGGAACCTTCCTGATCTCCGCCCTGACTCACTTTCCCGCATTGAAAGCGGTGCACGGCGTTGAAATCCATGAGCCCTACTGCTGGCAAGCCAAGTTCGCTATACTGGAGTTGTTCGTCAGGAACCCGGCCCTCAACCGGCCCCGTATTTTCCTGCACCGCTCTGATGTCTTCAAGTTCGATTTCCGCGCGCTCATCACGCAGCTCAACGGTCAAGATAAGGTGCTCGTGCTGGGCAACCCGCCGTGGATAACAAACGCGGAACTGGGCAGCTTGAAATCGAGCAATCTTCCCCGCAAGAGTAACATCAAGGCGCTTAGAGGTCTTGATGCCATCACCGGCAAAGGAAACTTCGACATCGGTGAGTACATCATACTGATGATGCTGGAGGCTTTCTCCCGACGCAAAGGCTGGCTCGCGATGCTGGCCAAGAACTCAGTCATCCGTAACGTAGTATACGACCTCCCGAGGGCGATGCATCGAATCGGTGATGCTCGAGCTCAGAAAATAGACGCGCACGGCCACTTCGGTGCTTCCGTTGACGCATCACTGTTCACGTGCCGTTTGATGGCCGACACCAACGCACGGACCTGCAAGGTTACCTCATTTGACAACCCCGCCTCAGTAGAAAGGGTATTCGGCTGGGTAGACGGACGTTTCGTTTCTGACGCTGCTACGTATCCGAAAGTCCGCAAGTACGACGGAATCTCACCCCTCGTGTGGCGTCAAGGCGTCAAGCACGACTGCTCGCAGATCATGGAACTCCGCCTGCGGGAGGGCAAATACATGAATGGCTTGGGCAGCGAACTGGACTTGGAACCTGAGCCTATCTACGGCTTGGCTAAGAGTTCGGATTTAGGCTCACCGGTCGTCGCCAAGCCGAGTCGGCTCGTCATCATCACCCAGCACAAGATCGGCGAAGACACCGCTCACTTGGCTAAGGATTTCCCCAGACTGCATCGCTACCTGTCCGAGAACGCGAGTCTCCTTTTACAGAGGAAGTCCAGCATCTATCGGAACAATCCGCCCTACTCCATCTTCGGCATCGGCGACTACTCCTTCAAGCCTTACAAGGTCGCCATCTCCGGTCTGTACAAGCGCTCGGTCTTTTCCTTGGTGCTACCCTTCGACGGAAAGCCCGTGATGCTGGATGACACCTGTTACTTTGTTGGCTTCGAGCACCTTCCGGAAGCCGCCATCGGCTGGGCTCTGCTCAACAGCGAACCCGTCCAGGAACTACTCGGCTCGCTTGTGTTCCTTGACGCCAAGCGTCCGTACACGAAACAGATACTCATGCGCATCGCCCTGGCCCAAGTGGCCTCGGACACCACGTTTCCTGCCCTTGTGTTTCTCCTTCATCGCTTGGGTCGGGGGCTATGCTTGGACGTCACAGAACGGGACTGGCATGCGTTCCTCGAAGTAGCCAGGCGGGGGGAGGCTACCGTCAGCCCGCCCGCGCTCTTTGCGTCGGCCGCACTGAGCCCGACTGGCTGAAACTTCTGTGTCAGCCCTGCGCAGACGGATGACGACGGCCGCATGCCGCCACCGACAAACAGATTGACGCGCTGGTGTATGAGTTGTATGCGTTGAGCGAAGAAGAAGTCAGGATCGTTGGAGGTGCCCAGTGAGGTACAGGTGCTTTGTCGCCATGGCCCTGAACCACGAAGACTCGAATGCTGTCTACGACAAGCAGATCAGGCCCGTCGCCGCTGTGAAGGACGTGGACGCAAGACGCGTGGACCGCATTCCCCACAACGACGATATTGATGACAAGATAATCGAAGAGATCAAGAGTGCCGACTTTGTTATTGCTGACCTGACCTACGCGCGACCCTCGGTCTACTTCGAGGCCGGATATGCGGAACGGGCGGGTACCCCGGTGATATACACATGCCGACGTGACCACCTGACGCGCGGTGCTAACGACAATCTGCGCGTGCATTTCGACCTGGAGCACAGGAACATAATTCCTTGGGCGGACCACGCCGACACGGAGTTCCCAGCCAAGCTGTCCGATAGAATCGACCTCGTGCTGGCCGCGACTCTGCCCCAGTCTGTAGAAGGCAAGGCTTCAGGTTCCCACGCTCATCCGGACACGGCTGGTCTTTCACTGGAGGCGCGGACCCTACTGCTCGCGGCAAGCTCTGATGCCAACGGACGCTTCCGCCGCGTACGCGCGCAGGATGGGGATGAGTTCGTCACGAATGGCCAAACACTAGCTGGTGATGGCGGTGTCAGAGGCAAGGCCAAGATGAAGGACGGGTTCTTCGATCTTGAGGGTCGCGGATTTGTGCGAGACGTGAATGCGCCCGAAGCCATCTTGTACGAGGTTACGGGTCTCGGCTACAAAGCGGCGGATGTCCTTCGCCCTCAGGAACTACGCCGTATGGCGGTGGACGCACTCCTCCGGGATAGAGCGGAGTTCCTTCGAGGAAAGTCCCGACGTGACAAATGAGACATGGCCGTGGGAATTCGGGGGTCACACTAAATGATTATTGACACGGCTCAGCATCATAGACAGTTACCCGACTTGATGACGGCGGCAAGGCGCGGCAGGGGAAATGTGTGGGGGAGTTCCGGGGACAATAAATGATTTTGGATGCCCGCACGCTTGACACGACCGGCGCGGAATGATAGGATGGTCGGGACGATGCAGATGACGGCTGACGGCTTTCAACTTACAGCCTACGGTCTCGGTCGGATGCGGCGCAGAAACACTCCGGAGCCGTTGGCCGTGAGCCGTAAGCCGATGGCCCGCCCTGACGCGCTTGTGTATGAGCTGTACGGGCTGACGGAAGAGAAAATCGGGACCGTTGAAAGAGGACAGCGGTGAGAGACTTAAGAATATGGGGAGCGTCCCGGCAGCTCCCAGGCCACGGCGACCGCGGGTCTCGCGGTTGGCGGCAACCGCGTGTTCGGGCGAGGGAAGTGGCACTGCGGGTCATTGTTCTCTCGTCGCTCGTCGTGGTCTCGGCCGTACACGCGAAGTCGGCTCGGCTCATGCTGAGAGGGGCGCTGCTAGACGTAGAGGCCGGTCCCAGCCTGACGCATTCCTACCGCGCTTCCGGAGTGCCGCTCTGCTTCCATGCCGAAGCGCTGAGTCTTGCGGCCGGGCTGAGGTTCGGCGAACGTTGGGGCGTGAGCATCGGCACCGCGCTTGCCTGTGGGGACATCGAGGAAGGCATAGGCGTCCTGCCGGTGACCGCGAGCTTGTCGTACGACCTGACGCCCGATTCCCGCTGGCGTCGGGCCGTCGCCTATGCGTGCTTGACCTACTCGCACTCGAACGGAGACCCGTTCGCGTGGATACCGCGCCCGTGGCCCGCCTATCTTCTGCCCCGCGTCGGCATCAGCTACACCCTGTACGCGGTCACCCCCCACCTCGATGTGTCGTACCAACCCGTGGGTCGTGGGTGCTTGCGCGTGGGCCTCGGCATCGCGGTTCCCGGTGGGCCGTACGTCTTCTAGGCGAGCGGCGATGGACACTTCCCAGATTTCTGAGAGATGTCAAGGCGCGGCAGGACGCCCGCACACCACGCGGGAAACCACAAAGCCCAAATCTCACACCCCAAACTCCGAACCCAAAACACCAGGGCAGAGCGGGGCATAGCCGGATGGTCCGGTTCACGCGGAGAGTGATGAGCGATAAGCGCGGAACGAGGAGTGTCGAATGCGACGGCTCACGGCAGGAGGGAACCGGAAGGAGCGGTTCGGATATCTCGTATTGACCCGGCAGGCGTGGTGTGATAATATGTCATACTAAAGGAGAATGCTATGAGCACCGCGAAAGTCGCAATTACGATTGAACGAGAACTGCTGAGCCGTCTGGACCGGCTAGTCAAGAGCCGGAGGTTCCCGAATCGCAGTCGGGCCGTGCAGGAGGCCGTGACTGAGAAGCTGGCCAGGATGGAACGGAGCCGGCTGGCGCAGGAGTGCGCGAAGCTCGACCGGGCGTCCGAGCAGGCCATGGCCGAGGAGGGCATGACGGATGGGGCGGCACAGTGGCCCGAGTATTGAGAGGTGACATTGTCTGGGCCGACTTGACCCCGACTCGGGGCCGGGAGCAGGCCGGCCGACGTCCGGTCCTGGTGTTGAGCCAGGACGTCTTCAATGACCACTCGGGCACCGTGATAGCCGTGGCCTTGACCAGCCAGCCTCAGTCGGCCGGCTTTCCGCTTACGCTCGAACTAACTTGTCCTAAGCTCCCGAAGAAGTCATGGGCAAAGGTCAGCCAGATTCGGACGCTCTCGGCCGACCGCCTGGGCCCCGGGATAGGACGAGTCTCAGCCGAAGAACTCGGCCTTGTCGTTGAAGGCTTGAACGAGATAATCGGCGGATAGGTTCCGGGACGCGGCATTACGAGATGGTCGGGTTTGCGCGGAGAGTGATGAACGATGAGTGCGGAACGCGACGGTCTACAGCTTGCGGCCCTGACGGACGCAGCGCCGGAAAAGCGCTGGAGCCGTTAGCCGTGAGCCGAGGGCCCTCCCTGACGCGCTAGTGTATGAGTTGTACGGGCTGACGGAAGTGGAAATCAGAATGATGGAGGCGAGTTGATGGCGAAGGTAAACCGCCGGCAGTGCTATCAGCGCTGGACGGTGCCGGAATCGAAGATTATCGAGCGCTGCGTTGCTGCCCTTGTCGCGGGCCGCTACCGCCGTCTGCAGGATGCCGTGGACGCGTATACGCAGGAGGTGGACCGGCAGCGCGAACGCCGGCCGGACGCGGGATGGCCGGCCGGGCCAAGGCCGAAGTCGGCAGCACGAGACAGACTGAGAGAGAAAGCCAAGTCCGCTGGTTGGGTGTCGCTGAGAGTCCACTGGGATCGCGCTGAGACTGCGACGCTGAAGCGCTACGTTCGGGCGCTTATGGAAGGGCATTTCCGCGACACGTGGAGCGCGGCGCGAGCCTGCGTGCGTGCTCTCGCACGGCTGCATCGCCCGGGGCCCGCGGTGTCCCGGACACCGAAGGCCGTGCGTGACCGACTAGTGCTGCTGGCCCGGAGCCTCGGCTGGTCCAAGTCGGCAACACGCTGGCTGCCGGAGGAAAGACGGATTCTGGAGCGCTACGTCCGGGCGCTGGTCAACGGACGGTACGTAAGCGCGTCACCGGCGGCCAGGGACTGCTCAGCCGAGCTCGACCGGCTCCACCGACGGCTGCGTCGCGAGTCCAGTACCCGTGGGTTCTTCCCCCGAAATGTCAACACCATCGCGAACTACCTGCATCGATGGTCGCGCGACCGCGGACGACCGGTAGTGGCGGACTGGACGGATGCGGAGGTTCGCGTGATTCGCCGCCATGCGCAGGGGCTGGCGAGCGGTGAGCACAAGGACGGAAGAGCGGCAGCACGTGCGTGCCTCCTGGAGCTCCAGGCGCTGCGCCGCAGGCAGTGGCGGCTGTTCAGGCACATACGGCCGCGGGCGGAGACATCGGTGTTTCAACAACTCCGTGAGTTCGCCCACGAGACGGGTGAGCGCTGGCCGAAGAGCGGCTGGACCGCCGAGGAACTGCGGGCGTGTCAGCGCTGGTTACGTTGGTACGAACGACACCGGCGCGTGCGTCGCCTCCGCCCGTGGGCCGCTGCAGCCGAGGGTCTTCAGCAGGAGCTTGAACAGATGCACAGCCGGCGCAGTGTCGAGGCGTGCGCGGCCAGACTGTGGAAGGAGCGGCGCCGTTTGCTCGGGCTGGCATGACAGAGTGGTGGGCCTCACCATGGCATTTCAGGTTGCGGAGAATCAGTGGCAGTCACCTATTACGGAGCGATGTCAAGGCGCGGCATGACCCCTAGAACCGAGATAGCCCTCGTTTGTTACCCCGAGCGAACGAAGTGAGTCGAGGGATCTCTCAGGCGAGATTCCTCGACTCCGGCGAGGACGCCTTCGTGTGGCTCCGCCACCGTAGGAACGAACGGAATGACAACACCCGTCGGATGAGAATGACCATCCTGTTCGGCCAAGCGTACTCGCACGCATTTGTGGTTCAATGTCGGATTCGGGGGAACAGCCAGCCACTTGACTGCCGTCCCATCGAGTCTTAGAATCACCGCTGTGACACGACCGAATGCGGCCTTTACCGAGGACGGGAATGCGGGAGGTATCCCCGCTGAGAATCAGGGACGGAGCAAGCCACGATGAAAAAGAAAAGGCCCAAGACCCAGGAAGAAGTCTACAGCGAAGTCGAGCGGCGGTGGCAGATAACGGTCCAGCCGAAACCGAAGATGTCCACCGCAGTCAACACCACCATCATGGTCGTCGTGCTGGCAGCACTGCTCGTCGCGGCATACTTGAACCGCAAGCGCATCGGCGCTCTCTGGCAGCAGGTGACCGGCAAGGCACCGCCCATTTGGGTCATGCCCGAGAAGCCGGAGCACGAAGGCCCGGAAATCGAAGGCCGGGACTTCTAGCCGCGCGGGGAATCCCGAGACGCAGACCGGGAGACCGCGAGGGACACATTTCCGGGTGATGTCACGGCGCGGCACAGCGGCATTTCAGATTGCAGATTGTAGATTGCAGATTGGCGGAAAGCGGACCCGATTGAACGGATGCTGGATTGGCACAAGCAATGCCTAGCGCCTGTTCAGGCAACAGGACTACCGGACGCAGGACTGCGGTAGCAGTCAGCGTCCTGCTGTTCATCGCGTTGGTTCACGCTTTCAGGCTGGGAAGCCATCTTCGAGGCCGGCTGTTCTTGCTCTACTACAGCTACTTCTCTGACGCCATTATTCCCTTTGGCATGTACTTCCTCCTGTGCCTGGAGGATACGTGGGTTCGCTTCCTGAGAGACTGGCGGCTGAAGGCCCTGCTGGTCTTCGGTGTCGCTTCCTTCACCGAGGTACTGCAGGCATTCGGAGTACCTCTGCTGGGACGGACCTTTGACCCGCTTGACTTCGCCATGTTCGCCGGCGGAGTGCTGCTGGCGGTCCTCGCGGACAGATTCCTTCTCGTGCGTCTGCTTCCTGGCTGGTCTCCTGGGGGAAAGGCAGAAACGCTGCCCCGATCATGAGCGGTCAAGACGCGGCATGACAGGATGGGCGGCTTGGTCGAGACGATGATGACGGCCGACGGCTAGCGGCTGACAGCTTACGGTATGGGGAGAGATAAGTGACATCAAGAGGAGGCAAGACATGATGGATCAAACAATGCGGGAAGTACCTCCGCACCGCTCCACCGGGGTTGCGATTCAGCGAGGGTGGGCGCCATGATTCGCCTGCAGGCAATGACCGAGGCAGGATTCTCTGAATACAAACCTCTTGCTGTTGAGGCTACCGCTCAAGCCTTCGCCGGCAACCTTCGCATCCCGATCGAAGAAGCCCGCTCTAAAGCGGCAGGTCGGTTCGATCGTTCACTCAGTTCCGGCCTGTCAACCCCAAACCAGCTCCTGTATGACATCTGGTTGGAAGAGGACACCGTCGCCAATCGGATCGGCTACCTTTGGCTGGACGTGAACGAGACGGAACACCGCTGTTTCATTTTCGACATCCACCTACACAAAGAGTATCGCGGAAAAGGTTGGGGCAGGAAAACGCTTGAGCTACTCGAGGCACAGATGACGGAGAGAAACATCCAGCGAATCGGTCTACATGTGTGGGGTAACAATGTGGTCGCCCGCGAACTGTACGACAAGCTGGGGTATAGATTGCTCGGCTCGGATATGCAAAAGTGCCTGACGCCATGAAGCCGACAGCCCGGCTGAAGGTGGATTACTCAGCAGGCCCATTAACACGCGGCACGACAGGACGGTCGAAATGGTCGAGACGATGCGATATCGTACATCGTTAGGTCGTACATCGTGGATTCGTCCATCGTACACCGTGGAGGAGGTAGCAGATGAGTAACAACGTGATGAGGTCGAAGGGCGGGCACGTGTCGCCCTTTGAGCGGATTCGCCGGGTCAATGCGTCCGGCGCAGAGTTCTGGTCGAGCCGCGAGTTCGCCCATGTGCTCGGCTATTCAGACTACAGGAACTTCGAGCAGGTCATCCAGAAGGCGCGGCTGGCCTGCTTCAACAGCGGGCAGAAAGTGGAGGACCATTTCGTTGACGCCACCGAAATGGTCGACATCGGGAGCGGGGCGCAGCGGGCAATCAGGACCGTGTTCCTGTCGCGCTATGCCTGCTATCTGATTGTCCAGAATGCCGACCCGGCCAAGGACATCGTGGCGCTGGGGCAGACTTACTTTGCTGTGCAGACGCGCAGGCAGGAGCTGGATGACACCGCGACCGAGGAGGACCGCCGCCTGCCGCTGCGCCGGGAGTTGACTCTGCACAACGTGAAACTGGCCGGCGTCGCCAGGGACGCGGGCGTGGTCGCGCCGGTCGACTATGCGATCTTCCAGAACCACGGCTACATGGGGCTGTACGGCGGCCTAACCGCTCAAGACATCCATTCCCGCAAGCGGCTGAAGCGAGGGCAGCAGATTCTTGACTACATGGGCAGCACTGAGCTTGCGGCAAATCTCTTTCGCGCCACGCAGACCGAGGAGAAGCTCCGGCGCGATAAAGTGAAGGGCAAGGAGCAGGCGGGCCGGACGCACCACGAGGTCGGCGCGAAGGTGCGGCAGACAATCCGCGAGCTGGGAGGCACGATGCCTGAGAACCTGCCGACCGCCGAGAGCGTCAAGGCGGTCGAGTCAAAGAAGCGCAAGGCGCTGCGGCGGAAGGAGTAGCCTGTCGCACGGCAAGCCATCTCCGGCAAGGCGCGGGCATGACAAGATGGTCGGGTTTCGTACATCGTGAGTCCGTACATCGTTGTTCGTTCCCCGGAAGTACAGAGGGTGGCGCCGGCAAACGATGAACGTTGTACGGTTGCAGCCGCGGTGTCCGACAGGGCTGCTGCAGCCAACCAACGTGGCGGGTCGAGACGATGCGGAACCATTCGACCAGGCTCAGGGCATGGCTGCACGAGCAGTTGCCCGCCCGTTCAGCCCCTGACCTCATTCGCTTGACTTGCGACGGGCGGATGCCTATTCTGTTAATACAATGGGCGTGAAACCGCCAGAGCTTTTTTTTGAGCCGGTAGAGCGATGTGGGCCGCGTGAGCGGCCCCAAGGTCACAGCGACCGGGACCGCGAGACCTTTCAGTCTTCCGACTGCAGACGAAAACAAACACCTACGCGGGAGTACCAATGAGCAACGCCGCTTGTCATCACCAATGGGCCATGACCAATCTCCGTTCGGGATATCTGGTCATCGAAGGCTGTTTCCACTGCAGGAACAGGATTTCCTTTTTTTCACAGGAGCCGGTCGCGCCGATTGACGACTATCACGAGGGGGAGCATTTCTGGAGCCACCTGGCGCACTATCAGGCCTCGCAGTTCGACCTCAAATGCGAGAAGTGCTCCGCCGAAATGCAGTTGAAGGACGTCATGGCTCTCATGCTCTGCATGAAGTGCAATCCGGAATGCGGCGTCTACGCCGCCGGCACGCAGGAACCAAGTCAGAAGACCTGGGTTTATGCAGCGCTGTGCGCGGACACTTCTCATTCCACCAAGAAGTGCATACCCCCCGAGAGCATCCGCGCGTTGAACGAGTATTTTAATCAAAGTATCAAGGATCCGGCCAAGAAGATCGTCGTCGTCCCCTGCAGCTTGCGCAAGTCGGTCGATACGTGCCAGGGAGTCGTGCTGGCGGATTTCGGTTTGACGGATCTGTATTGAGTGCTGTCCAAGGAGAAAGGATCGCGATGAAAGTATCCGAACTGGTCGAGAAGACGGGCCTCAAGACCTTCAACGAGGGTGCCGACAAGGAGATCAAGGGAGTCTACATCTCCGACATGGTCAGTGACATCATCGGCATCAACGAGGGGCATTTGTTGATAACCCTGCAAACGCACAAGAACTTGATCGCCGCCGCCAATCTCGTCGACGTGGCGGCGGTCGTTATCTCCCGCAATAAGACCCCGGCAGAAGATGTGGTTGCGCTGGCCAACAAAGCCGGGATAAAGCTGCTCGGTTACGACGGAGACACCTGGGGTCTGGCCAAGAAACTCTGCGAGCTCAAGATCGGCTGAGCGAGCCCGCGGAGAGGAAGACGGAAGACTGACGACGGAAGGCCGAAGAGAAGAGTCCGGGAACCGATGAGGCAAGCCACTTGACTTCCGGCGACTTCATTTCGACGATCCGACAGGAATTCAAGGGTGAGCGAGAGGATCTCATCCCCATTCTGCAGCGAGTGCAGGGGCAGGACGGCTACTTGCGCCCGGACGCCATTCGCAGCATATCCCGATGGTTGAAGATATCCGAGAATGAAATCTTCGGGGTCGCGACCTTCTATGCCCAGTTTCGGTTCCACCCTCCGGGCGAGCACCACATCAAGATCTGTCTGGGAACCGCCTGCCACGTGCGGGGCGGGGAACAGATTCTCTCGCTGGCCCAAACGCGTCTGAACATAAAGCCCGGCGAGACGACCGCCGACGGGAAGTACGATCTCGACCGCGTGGCTTGTCTGGGTTGCTGCGCTCTGGCTCCCGTGGTCGCCTTCGACGACAAGTTCCATAGTCAAATGTCGGTCCTGAAATTCCAAAAGATTCTCGATGAAAACCAAAGCGATTGACGGGCGGCGCCGACAGGCGCAGGCCAAGTGGGCCGCTCTCCGGGAGAGTCCGATCCCGTTCATCTACATCGGCGCGGGGTCGTGCGGGCTTGCCGCGGGGGCGGCCGACACGCAGGGTGCCGTCGAGGAATACCTGGGGCAGCACAAGATCGAGGCCAGGATTGTTCCCGTCGGATGCATCGGCCCCTGTTACCTGGAGCCCCTGATGGACGTCCAGATGCCGGGACAGGCGCGGATCAGCTACTCCAACGTCGCGGCGAAGGACGTGGAGCCAATCCTCAAGGGGTTCTTCGAGGCAGGCGAGATACCGAAGTACCACCTCGCCGGACGCTTCGGCGAAGAAGACGGAAGTCTGAAGACGGAAGACGGAAGCGACATCCCACGCTTCTTCGACCTGCCGATGCTGAAACCACAAGTCCGGATTGTGCTTCGGAACTGCGGCATCATCGACCCGGACGACCTGGACCATTACCTGGCTAGGGGGGGATACGAAGGCTTCGAGAAGTGCCTCACCATGACTTGGCAGGAGGTTCTGGATACGGTCAAGCGGTCGGGTCTCCGCGGGCGCGGCGGGGCCGGCTTTCCGACCTGGCGCAAGTGGGCCACCTGCCGGGATCAGCAGAGCGACGAGCGCAATCTCATCTGCAATGCCGACGAAGGCGACCCGGGCGCATTCATGAATCGTTCCCTCATCGAGGGCGACCCTCATGCCGTCCTGGAAGGGATGCTGATCGCGGCCTACACCATCGGCGCTTCTCACGGGTACGTCTACATCCGGGCGGAATATCCCCTGGCGATCAAGCGGCTCCGAAAGGCGATGGCGCAGATGCGCGAGGTCGGCCTCCTCGGTGAGAATATTCTCGGGTCCGATTTCAACTTCGACATCAAGATAAAGGAAGGGGCCGGTGCGTTCGTCTGCGGCGAGGAAACCGCGCTCATCGCCTCGATTGAAGGGAAACGGGGCATGCCCCGGACGCGTCCGCCTTACCCCGCCATCTCCGGGCTCAGGGGGAAACCCACCATCATCAACAACACCGAGACGCTCGGCACGCTGCCCAACATCCTCCGCAACGGGGCGGAGTGGTACGCCGGTTACGGGACCGAGACGAGCAAAGGGACAAAGACCTTTTCCCTCGTCGGAAAGGTCAGGCGGACGGGGTTGATCGAGGTCCCGCTCGGCACTACCCTTCGGGAAGTCGTCTACGACATTGGCGGCGGAACCCAGAAGCCGTTCAAGGCGGTCCAGAGCGGGGGTCCTTCGGGAGGATGCCTTTCGGAGGAGTTCCTGGATCTGCCGATCGACTACGAGCATTTGGCTGAGGCCGGGGCGATCATGGGCTCCGGAGGCCTCATCGTGGTCGATTCCAACACCTGCATCGTCGACATGGCCAAGTATTTCATGACCTTCACTCAGCGGGAGTCGTGTGGAAAATGTGTTCCCTGCCGCGTCGGGACGCGGCACATGGTGGAGATTCTCGAACGGATCTGCGACGGTAAGGCCGACTTCTCGGACCTGGACAAGCTGGAGAAGCTCGGCCGGACGGTCAAGAATGGGTCGCTCTGTGGCCTTGGCGCCACCGCCCCAAATCCCGCGCTTTCCGCCCTCAAGTACTTCCGGCCCGAATTCATCTCTCATGTCAAAGATAGACGATGCCCGGCCGTGACCTGCAAGAACCTGGTTGTCTATCGAGTTGTCCCCGGGAAATGCACCGGCTGCGGGCGCTGCGTGAAGGTGTGCCCGACCGGCGCCATCACCGGTCCGAGGTCCGAGCCGCACAACCTCGATCCATCCAAGTGCATCAAGTGCCGCTCCTGTTACGAAGTATGCCGCTTCGACGCCATCGCCGGAGACGCCATTGTCATCGAGTCATAAACCATGATTCAAGAGCCACGCACGCTGACAATGGAGATCAACCACCGGAACGTGTCCTTCCCCGAGGGCGTGACGGTCCATCGCGCCGCCGAGCTGAATGACATCTACATTCCTTCTCTCTGTTCGCACAAAGACCTCTCTCCGTTCGGCGGCTGCCGACTTTGCATGGTGGAGATCGAAGGGATGCGCGGCTACCCGCTTTCCTGCAGCACGTTCGCCCAGGAAGGAATGAAGGTCCTGACCGACACGGCCACGCTCCGGGAATTAAGGGCCGAAATCCTGAAACTCATCCTCAGCGAGCATCCATCGAGCTGCCTCGTCTGCGGCGAGAAGGACGAGTGTCGGGATTACCAGGGGACGATTCGCAAGACCGGCGTGACGACCGGCTGCCGCTTCTGTCCGAATGACGGTCAATGTGAGCTGCAGGACGTGGTGGAGAAGGTCGGCCTGACCGAGATTGATTTCCCCATCTACTATCACGGCTACGAACCCGAGCACGACGACCCCTTCTACGACCGGGACTACAACATCTGTATCCTCTGCGGCCGGTGCGTGCGGATGTGCCAGGAAGTCCGCGGAACCGGCGTGCTGGCCTTCACCTATCGCGGACCGCGGGCCAAGATCGGCCCGGCCTTCGGCCGCAACCACGTCGAAGCGGGCTGCGAATTCTGTGGAGCCTGCGTAGACGTCTGCCCGACCGGCGCCCTGGCCGACAAGGCCTCCAAATGGGACGGCAAGCCGGACGGCTCGTACGTCTCAACCTGTCCGTTCTGCCCGGTCGGCTGCCAGCTCGAGCTGGACTACAAAGATGGCCGATTATCCAAGGCCAGAGCCAACCTCGACCCGGAGATCAATGACGGGCAATTGTGCGTCAAGGGCAGGTTCTGCATGCCGGAGGTGACCCATCACTTCGAGCGGGCGAAGAAGCCTATGCTTCAGAAGGGTGACTATTTCCGGGAGGTCTCGTGGGAGGAAGCCTTGGAGAAAGTGGCCGCCGAGTTGAAGGGCGTTCGCCCCGACGAGTTCCTGATGCTGGTTTCGCCCGATCTCACGAATGAGAGCCTGTTCGCGGCTCAGAAGTTCACCCGAGACTGCATAGGATCGAACGGCATCGACTCGACCGCACGGATGGAGCTCGCGGGCGGATTAGGGTTGTGGTCGAAGCTTTTCTCCCTGCCGATTTCAATCAAGGACGTCGTCCGGGCGGACGTGATCCTGGCGGTCGGACTCGACACCAGGTTCAACTTCTCCGTCGTGGGCACAAGGGTGCGCAAGGCGCTCGCCAAAGGGGCCAAGCTGGTGACAATCGATGCCCGCGACAGCAATCTGGCCCGCTATACCGACGACTGGCTTCGTCCCTTGCCGGGCACGGAGGGGTTGCTGCTCAAGTTCCTCGCCGATAGCCTCGCCGGTCGCCCGTCCGACCCTTCAGCCGTGGCGAAACACGCATCGGTAGAGATCGAGGCTCTGACGCGGGTCCTGGAAATCCTCTCCGCAGCCAAAGATCTGACGGTGATTATCGGGCCACAGGTCTTTCACTACGCAAACAGCGATGAGCTCGCAGCGAGCCTCTCGACTCTCTCTGTGCAGCCGAGTGTCAACTTCATCCCGCTGTACTTTGGCACCAATGCCCGGGGAGCGCTGGAGATGGGAGTCTTCCCGGAGATTAGTCCGGGCGGTTCACCCCGGAAAGACAAGGGGTTGGGCCTCGCGGATATCACGAGCGGTTCCAAGGAAGTCCGAAGTCCGGAGTTCGAACTTCGAAGTTCGGCACTCGGCGCTTCGGTGCGGCCGAAGGTAATCTATCTCGTTGGCGACATTCCTTTCCTCGAGCGACCGGACTGCGATTTCCTGATCGTTCAGGACACTTACCTCCCTCCGTTTAAGGTCGATGCCTTCCTTCCGGCGGCCACCTTCGCCGAGTCCGGAGGAACTCTCGTCAATATGGAAGGCCGGGTCCAGGAGATCGTCCCAATCGAGAACCCGCCGGAAGGGCCCGTGACCGGATTCATGCGTCCCGACTGGCAGATCTTCTCCGACCTGGCTAGGGCTCTCCAGTATTCGGGAATGAACTATCGAACGGCTCAGGACGTCGACGAGGATATTCATCGGGTGGTGCCTGATTTTCCGCCCCGGCCTGACCGGATGCCGCGGCGGATGAAGACGCCGACGGAAGACGGAGGACGGAAGACCGAAGGACCAAGAACCAGGAACCAAGAACCAGGGGCTTTCCTGCTCGTGGCCGAACCGGCCGGCTATCGTCATCGGGGGATCGATATCTCATCGAAGGTGGGGGGACTCGGCGAGCTGGCCCTGGAAGAGGGATTTCGGATGAACCCGGAGGACATTGCCTCCCTCGCCCTGACGGAAGGCGATCAGATCACCGTATCGCTCGGCAGTGCAGAAGTCGTTGCCTCGGGTCCGGCCAAGTCGAATAGCGAATGCCCGAAGGGCGTCGTGTACTATACGCGACCAGTCGTCTTCGGCGGGCTCGTCCATCGCCGCGCTCTCTGGCCGTTGTATAGCCTCACGGAGAACCCGGTCTGGGTGAGCGTATCCGGGACGACCGCGGGAAAGACCTGAGGACTCAGATGTACAAGATCATTGAGCGGCGGATGATCGTTCCGAACCTCCACGAGTTCACCGTGGAGGCGCCGGCCGTGGCGCAATCAGTGAAGCCCGGCAATTTCGTCATCGTGCGGGCCGACCAACAGGGAGAGCGTATTCCACTCTCCGTTGCCGATTGGGATCCGCAGGCCGGAACGGTAACGTCAATCTTCATGCAGGTCGGCGCGTCGACGGCCAGACTGGCCCGCCTGAAGCCCGGCGATGAGATTCCGACGTTCGCGGGGCCACTCGGCAAAGAGACCGTAATCGAGAACGTTGGAACGGTTCTGTGCGTAGGCGGCTGCTATGGGATCGGCTCCATCTACCCCATCGCCCGGGCGCTCAAGGCGGCGGGCAACAAAGTCTACACGCTCATTGAGGCGCGAAGTTCCTTTCTCCTGTACTGGGAAGACCGGCTGGCCAGCGTGTCGGACAAGGTGTTCGTCATCACGCGGGATGGAACTAAGGGCCAGAAAGGGCACATCGACAAGCTGCCGGAGCTGGTGCAGAGGGCGGGAATCACTCCCCAGCTTGTCATCGTGAACGGTTGCACGTTCCAGATGATGAGTGTGTCCAAGGCCACCAAGCCCCTGGGCTGGAAGACGATTGTCAACATGAACCCGATTATGATCGACGGCACGGGCATGTGCGGCGTCTGCCGCCTGTCGGTCGGAGGGAAGACGAAATTCGCCTGTGTCGATGGCCCCGATTTTGACGGCCACGAGATCGATTGGGCGGAATTCCTTCAGCGGCGCAAGAGCTACAATCCGGAGGAAGTGGACCCGCTCCGCCGGAGCAGTTGCCGGTCTCATTTTTGATGCGGCGGACGACAGGGAGCTGATTCAGAATGGCTGAAGAAAAGCAGCAGAAGACGAAGCTGAACCTCGATCGGCAACACATGCCGAAGCAGGATCCGTTGGAGCGAGTCAGGAATTTCGACGAGGTCGCGCTCGGATACCCGACCGAGATGGCCGTTTCCGAAGCCTCCCGCTGCCTGCAGTGCAAGAAGCCGCTGTGCCGGCAGGGCTGCCCCGTCGGCATCGATATTCCCGGCTTCATCAAATGCATCGTAGAGCGCGATTTCGGCTCCGGCGTGAGAAAGATCAAGGCGACGAACGCTTTGCCGGCCATCTGCGGCCGGGTCTGCCCCCAGGAAGAGCAGTGCGAGAAGATGTGCATCCTGGGCAAGAAGGGCGCGCCGATCGCCATCGGCCGGCTCGAGCGATTCTTGGCCGACTGGGAAGCCGCGGAAGGAAAGACCGAGGTCCCGGACATGGCTCCCAAGACCGGGAAGAAAGTCGCCATTGTCGGCTCCGGTCCCTCCGGGATTACGGTGGCTAACGACCTCGTCATCCGTGGCCACGAGGTTACCGTCTTCGAGGCGCTACATGAATGCGGCGGCGTCCTCGCGTACGGGATTCCGGAATTCAGGTTGCCCAAGGCAATCGTCCGTCGCGAGGTGGAATACGTCAGGAGTCTCGGCGTGAAGATTCTCACGGACTTCATCGTGGGAAAGACGAGAACCGTCGACGACCTGCTCAAGGAATTCGATGCTCTCTTCGTCGGTTCCGGCGCGGGGCTGCCCTGGTTCATGGAAATACCCGGCGAGAACCTCAACGGCGTCTATTCGGCCAACGAATACCTCACGCGCGTAAACCTGATGAAAGGGTTCCGTTTCCCCGAATACCAGACGCCCGTGAAAAGGCCATGTCGCGTGGCCGTCGTGGGCGGCGGGAACGTGGCCATGGATTCAGCCCGAACCGCCCTGCGACTGGGCGCAGCAGAAGTGCACCTCGTCTACCGCCGCAGCCGGGCCGAGCTGCCCGCCCGGTCCGAGGAAGCGGAGAACGCCGAGGAGGAAGGTGTGATTTTCGACCTCCTTACGTTGCCTTTGCGCCTGGTCGGCGACGGAAACGGCTGGGTCAAAGAGATCGAATGTCAGAAGATGGAACTCGGCGAGCCGGATGCCTCGGGCCGGCGCAAGCCGGTTCCGGTCGAAGGGTCCAATTTCCTCGTTCCTTATGATGCCGTCGTCATAGCCATCGGCAACAGCCCCAATCCGCTCATTCCCATGACGACGCCGGGGCTCGAGATCAGCAAAAAGGGAGGTATCGTAACCAATGCGGAAACGGCCCAGTCTTCCCGGCCGAACATCTGGGCTGGCGGGGATATCGTCCGCGGAGCGGCGACGGTGATCAGCGCCATGGGTGACGGGAGGATCGCTGCGGCATCCATGCACAAGTACCTCATGGACCGGCAGTGAGCATGACGCTGCACGACATCAAGGACCTTCTCCAGTGTGAAGTCCTGACCGGGGAGGACAACCTCGAGGTCGACGTCACTCAGGTCGTTGCCTCGGACGGCATGAGCGAGATACTGGCCTTTGCCAGATCGAATGAACTAATGATCACCGGATTGACCAACATCCAATCCATCCGCACGGCGGATATCGCCGGCGTCAGCGCCGTCATCTATTGCCGGGGCAAGCTCCCCGAGAAGAAAGTGATTGAATTCGCCGCGCAGAAACGGATTCCGGTTCTCGTGACCAAGATGGGCATGTTCGATATTTGCGGCGTGCTTTATAACAGGGGGCTCAAGGGAGTGTCCTGAAGTCGATGCCGGCGGAATTACTGCGGGAGAGTTTCAGTATCCAGGGAAGGAACTTTGACAAGGCCGGCGAGGTTTCGAGTGAGATAAAAGTTATGCTCCGCGACCTGTGCATTGACGCAGCGAACACCCGGCGCACGGTAATCGTCGCGTACGAGGGAGAGATGAATGTCGTCATGTACGCCCAGCGGGGGACGTTGACCCTGATACTGACCGACAAAGATATCAACTTGGAGTTCGACGACGAAGGCCCGGGGATCCCCGACATCGAGCAGGCGCTGCAGGAGGGTTATTCCACGGCCTCCGACGAGATGCGCGAGCTGGGGTTCGGATTCGGCATGGGCCTGCCGAACATGAAGAGGAACTCCGACGAATTCCGCATCGAATCCGAGGTAGGCAAGGGAACGAAGGTTTTTGCCAGAATAAAGCTGGACGGCAATGGTTGAACTGAGACACGGATTCCGAATCGACCCGGACAAGTGCGATGGCAGGATGTCATGCATGCGCGCCTGTCCGACGCATGCCATCAGAGTGAAGAACGGCAAAGCACGCTTGATCTCCGAGCTGTGCATCGACTGCGGCTCATGTCTCGGCGTCTGCGAGTTGGGCGCCATCTCCGCGACGACGATCAATTTCGCCGAACTGGACGGGTACAAATTCAAGGTGGCGGTCGCTTCGCCGGCGCTCTTCACGCAATTCGGTCTCAGAGACACTCCCGCCGATATCGGCAGAGCCCTTCTGGAACTCGGCTTTGACGCCGTGTGGGAGTATGCCGTCGACTTCGCCCTTGTCGATCGGGCCATCACGGACTTCGTCAAGAAATGGCCCGGACCGTTCCCGTTGATATCGAATTACTGCCCGGTGGTTGTCCGATTGATCCAGGTCGCGTATCCCTCGATGGTCGATCACGTGATTCCATTGGAGTCGCCCCGCGAGATCGCGGCCCGCGAATTGAAGCGCAAGTACTCCCGGGAGATGGGTCTGAAACCGGAAGAGATCGCCGCGATCTACATCACGCCCTGCCAGGCCAAAGCAATCTCAATTCTTCAGCCGGCGGAAGAAGCGAAAAGCAACCTCGACGGCGCCGTGGCCATATCCGAGATCTACAATGATCTTGTCACGAAGATGCGAGAGGCCACGAGATCTGGGGATGCCCCGAAAGACCTCGTGCCGGCGGGCGAACTGCTGCGCTGGGGATCTCCGGAAGGGGAAATCCCCGCGCTCTCGCGCGAACACTACCTCCCCCTGACGGGTCTCCCGCACATCATGAAGGTCTTTGACGACATCGAGAAGGGGAAGACACGCAACATCGAGTTCCTGGAGTGTCACGCCTGCCAGGGAGGATGCATCGGGGGCAATCTGACGGTCGAGAACCTGTATGTGGCTCGCAGCAAGAACCTTCACTTGATGGCCGGCATGTCCACGCCGGGTCACGAGTTCGAGAAGGAAGTGGACAGGCGTTATGCCCTGGAAGATTTTTCCCTGAGAGGTTCTCTCAAACCCCGCCAGACGGAGGGAGAGGCCATTGACCTTCGGGAGCGAGTAATGCGAAGGAAGAGGGCGGAGGAGGTCTTGAAAACTCTGCCCCAGCTAAACTGCGGCCTGTGCGGCGCCCCGAAGTGCAAGAACCACGCCGAGGACGTCGCGGCCTCAAGAGCGGACCTCCTCGACTGCGTTTTCCTTTCACCTGATCGAATCAAGGCTCTGGGGAAGCACTACAAGAAATAGCCTGCGGGCGCGCCTTGAGGTCGTATCCTACATCGGCCTGATCGTCCTGCTGATTCTCAACGCCTTGCCTCTCATCGGCCGCCAAGGAAGAACCTGAAGTGGCAGAATCCGTAGCGTGGATGCTGGAAGCGCACAAGCATCGGTCCGTGGCCTAGACGCCGCCCGCGCGGGCTGACGGTGGACGGCCAACCTTCTTTGCCCGGAAGAGTTGACAACCTCCACCTGCAATGCAGCGCTCATCCGGCGCAGGGAATAGGGCGGTGGGCGACGGGCGCACTGTCCGACAGGGGCAGTAGATGCCAAGTCAGGAGTCAGACGACATGCGTGTCGCCCTTATATGTCATACTGGATCCATGCAGTACAATCGTGGGTCGCTGATGCAGAACGGAGATCGTGGTGACCCCGCCGGGAAGAAGACCATGTCGCCCTTGTGGTTCGACCACTTCGCTCAGATTGTCTCTCCCGGCGGTAATGGTGCGGAAGGTTCGATAGTGAGCTGTCCTGCCGCGACCGTTGCGACAAGGACCGATATAAGGCTAACTGCCCACCAAGGCCACCATCCTCTCGTCGCCACTGAAAGGAGACCAGAATGCTTTACGTCGGTATCGACTGGGCTGCCGAAAGCCACACCGTCACGCTGCTGACCCGCCCCGGCGAAGTTCTCAAGCCGCTGGCCATCGCCAATACGCTCAAGGGCTTCCTTGCGCTCCTGGACGCCATCCGCCAGTATGTCGGCAAGGACAAGCCCGCACCTACGCCCGGGGACGTGCTGTTCATCATTGAGGACCGGAATCAGCGCTTGGTGGACTTCCTCCTGGCCCAGGACTTCACCGGCTACCTGATGGAGCCCAGTCGGATGCCAGGCTACCGTCTCCGCTACCGCTCATCGGGAAACAAGACAGACCCCGATGATGCTTTCATCATGGCCGACGTGCTCTGTCGGGATCGCGACCAGTTGCCGACCATCGACCCCATGAATGCTACGGTGCAGACACTGAAGACACTGCTGATGGATCGAGAAGGTTTTGTCCGGGACCAGACCCGGCTGACCAACCGGCTGACTGCCTGTCTGCGGCAGTACTACCCAGAAGCGCTGGAACTATCCGGCGACGTTGCCGGCAAGACCGCGCTTGCGTTTCTTGCCGCCTATCCGGACTTCGCCGCAGCGCACCGGCTCAACCGGGAACAGGTCCGGCTGTTTCTAGTCGAGCATCACTGCAATCGTGCCGACCGGTTGGAACGGATGATGGTGGTACTGGGTCAGGAACCGATTGCCGTACCCGCGGTGGTGATAGAAACCAAGCGGCGGATGGCTTTGCACGTCATCCAGCAGTTGCAGGCGGTACAGACGACCGTGGCCGAGTATGACGCGGAGATACAGCGGATTGGCGCCGAGAATGAAGAGGTGCAGCGTTTCAAGGGCCTGCCCGGGGCCGGGCCGCAGATTGCCGGTGGCCTGTACACGCTGATGGGAGACGACCGGACCCAGACGCGGTTTCGGTGTGCCACGGCGCTACAGAGCCTCGTGGGCACGGCGCCGAGGACGATCCAGAGCGGCAAGATGCGGGCGGTCTGCTTCCGGTTTGGCTGTAACGGGTTCTACCGCTCCCAGGCGCAGCAGATGGCGTTAGGTGCGTTGCGGGTATCGGTCTGGGCGAAACAGTACTACCGGGGCAAACGTGCCGAAGGCAAGCGCCATCAGCACGCCCTGCGTTGTCTTGCGAACCTGCTGATGAAGATAGCGTTTGCCATCTGGCGCGACAAAACCACCTACGACGAGAACCGCTACCTCGCCCAAATCATGCGCCACCAACTAAGGCAGAAATCAAGCACTGCTTGACATAGTGAGTCTGAGCGAGTTGGACGAATCGAAAGGTCTCCTCTTGCAGAAGTCAGAAGTCAGAAGTAAGAACCCCGACAGAGCGAATAGCAGCCGTAGGCGCAGGGAATGGGACGGTCAGCGGTCTAAATAGACGATGCAGTTTACAGGAGGTCTTATGAACCGCTTTCTCGTCCCGTTGGCCTTGGCAGCGCTGGTGACCGGTTGCGCCCAGCCCGGCATGTTCGGCTTGCAGACAAGGCAAGTGGTTGTAGTTGATTCCACGCCGGCAGAGGCTGCCGCCGCGCCGACTGTTATCGTGCGCGACATATACCATGAAACGCCGGTAGTCTACGTGGACACGGTTTACGTGGAAGAGCCGGTGCCGGCGGAACCGGTTTACATCGAGGAGGAGCACGAAACTTACGTCTACGTATCCAACCCGCCGCCTCCTCGTCCCCGCGGTCCGAGATGGTCGCCACGCGAGCAAGAACCGCCGGTGCACAGCCCGCGGCCGCGAGTCCCATCTCCGGTAGAAGCAAAACCGCTCCCGCCGGGCGGGCATCCCGTGCCGGTGCCGCCGCCGGTGATCGTGCCGCAGCAGCCGCTGAAGAAGACGGTTGCGCCGGCGCCGAATGGCCCCCAGAAGTCACCGGACCGGCCGAAGCCGCCGGTACGTCAGGCGCCTGCGCAGGGCGGCAGCGTGCCCGCCGCCCCGGGGCAGCCCGGAGGTCCGAAGCAGGTTCCGCCCCCGCCGGCTGACAAGCCTGCGGGCCTTGGGTCCGATGCAGTTCAGGGGCAGGCCGGGACGAGTCAGCCGGGGACAGGGCTGCTTGCCGCGCGGCCGACGAAGTGAGAGCGGACGGCCAATAGCTTTTGCGAGACAGGGACGGGCTTCTGCCCGCCCCGCGTCTTGTTGACTCCTGATTTCTGACTGCCCGCTACCGCGCCACAATCACCTTCCGGATAGCTGGAAGCCTGCAGCGTGGGGCTTCCGATTCCTCGTGCACGAAGTAGACTCCGTCGGGCAAGGCGCGGAGGTCGTTCGTTCCCGGTTTGAGGTCGAGGACCTTCTGGCCGGAAAGAGAGAAGAGAGAAAAGTGAGGAGTGAATTGAGCATGGGGAATGAAGAGGACGTTGCGCACGATGGTTGGGGGCGTCCTTGTCATTTCCACTTGTGACTGTCCACTTTCCCCAATGCCATACGGTTCGCCGAGGTCGGTCAGGACCCTGATGGCGAGGGGACGGGCTTCCTCGTCCCTGGTGTAGTAGAGCGGGAACCCGAAGAAAACGACCTTGCCGGGCGCGCCGAGCCAACGGACGCCGACCGGTTTGCCTGCGAACGAGTCCCCGGAAAGGGAGTTGAACCGCAGAACCGTATCCGCATTTCGCACCGTGAAGGCGTCAACAAATGGCAGGCGACCATGCGCTCTGGTAAAGAGCTTGGCCGAGTCAACCGACACGTCCGGGTAGCCGGAGAATCCGGTCGCACCCTTGAAGTCGTAGCCCGATTGCTCGAACCCGGCCGTGATGTGCAGGTAGTCATATGCGAACTGGCCGGGCGTGAAGGTAAATGGGTACTGCCCGCTGCCGGCAATGGCGAGCACCGGTTTCCAGCCGACGAGCCAGAGTCTCCCGCCGTATGTCAGGTAGTTCGCGATGCCGGTGATTGCCGGGTATATCTGCTGCTGCGAGTAGTCGTCTCCGTGCCAGACGATGGTCGAGTACGGCCCGATGTCGCCGGCGAGCGGCACGCCGAGGTCGGAGGCGTCCCAGTCAGTGTAGACGAACCCGTGCAGCATCGCATGGTAGAAGTCGTCAACCTGCGCGTCGGACGGATTGCCGGGTTGGCCGGTGCCGTTCCTCGTTTCGTCCACGAGCAGTATGCCGTGGTCAAGGGTGATCGGCTTGCCGCGGGCGAGCGCCGATTTCGGGCTCTCGTTGTCCTGCGTATCGACTGCAGTGACCTCATACCAGTACATTGTGTCGGAAAGAAGCCCGGAGTCGCGGTATGCGGTGTCGGTGACCATCGACGGGTTGATGCGCTGAAGGTCCGCCGAATCGGTGCCGCGGTACAGGTTGTACCCGGCAAGGTCAAGCTCGCGGCTCGCACGCCATGACATGCCCATGCCGAAATAGAAGGGCAGCGCGTGCAGGTTGTCCGGAGCGAGTGGCAACAGGCGGGGGGTGGCACTCGCTTCTGCCGATGGCGGTCCTTCGAATCCGTTCGAGTCGCGCGCGACGACCACACTGTAGTAGCACGTATCCGTCTGCAGCCCGTCTATCCGGTACGAGGTGACGAAGCCGAGGCTTATTGAATCGGTGTAGACCCCGGCGCTGGTGCCCCAGAGCAGCTTGTACCCGGCAAGGTCCGGCTCGGAGTTCGCCTGCCACGTCGCTTCGAGGCTTGCGCCGCTGCCCGCGTCCGTCAGTTCGAAGCCCACTGGCGCAACCGGCGCGACCGCGAGCGACGCGAGCGTGGCCACGGCCATCTTCGTGACCTCGGCCGCGAGCGGCATCGAGAGGCGATACAGCGAGTCGTGGCTGGTGTGGTACCAGACGTATGGGTCGGCGCCGTATTCATAGCCGGAGGTAGCGGCGTAGCCTTGATTATCGAACGAGCGCGAGTCCGACGGAAAGCTGCGGTACGTTTCGCGGTGTGCGAGGGTGGTGTAAGTCGAGGCTATCTGCGCTTCGTATTGGACGAAGCGCTTAGCCGCATCGACCCCGACCAAAGCCACGCCCCAGTCCCCGCCGGGCCAGGCAATCATATCGAAGTTGAAGGCACAGATGATGTCGTCGCCGCGGGCCCTGGCCTCCCTGGCGTAGTGGTCGGACCCGTTCAGGGCGACGTCCTCACCGGTGAAGGCGATGAACTTCACCGTGCAATCCAGACTCTCGCCGACAAGCACGCGCGCTGCCTCGATTGCCGCGCAGGTGCCGGAGCCGTTGTCTTCGCAGCCCGGCGCGACGCTGTCCGCAATCTCGGAAGTCGCGTCCATGTGGCCGCAGACGATGAGAATCTTCTCCGGGTGAGTCTTGCCGAGAATCGTGCCGACCACGTTGCGCCACGTGTCACCGTACGCAGGATACGAGTCGAGTTGGACCGAATCGAGGCCAAGGGACGTGAAGTAGCTTGCCACGTACTCCTCGGCGCGGCGGCAGGAATCGGTGTACGAGTAGCGGGTACGGAAGTCCTGCAGCTGCTGGAGCCGGGCCTGAATCGAATCCGGGCTGACCTTGGCGACCAGGCGCTGGATGAACGTGTCGGGTGCGGGGAGTTGCGGGTTACGAGTTACGAGTTGCGAGAGGCGAGAACCGGGAGGTGGAGGGAAACGGTCCCAGACCGAATCAAGTGGCATCGGCCACGACGGCATTTCAGATTTCAGATCGTAGATTGCAGATTGGCCGGACCAGACCGGAGCCGTGGCGGCAAGGACTGCGAGAATCAGGAAGACGCTTGTTTTCACGAGTCAGTTTCGGCATTTTGCGCCTCGTGTCAAGCGGGCGCAAGTCGGCGCTTGACAACTGGCAGCGCAGAGGCGAACATTACGTATGAGAATCATGGCCATCGTCCTCGTTCTGTTGCCAGTGCTTGCCTTGGCGCAGGATTGCGCCACGTGTCCAAACAGCGGTACCGAAGCCGCGCCGTGCCATTGGCTGGAAGTCACCGGCCTTGTGCCGGACGGACCCGCCGCGAAGGCCGGAATCCGAGTGGGTGACGGACTCGCGAGCTACGACGGAAAGCCGATGGGGTGCAGAGCCGACCTGGCAAGGGTACAGGCTGCCGTGCAGGTGGATTCAGTGGTGGCGTGGTTCCGGCGAGGGAACAAGGAGTTGAGCTTCGTGCTGCCCAAAGGCAAGCTCGGCATCTACTTCGCCGAGTGGATGAACGACGTGCTGCCTGACTCGGACGCGAAGCTGATTGCGGGCGTGCCCAATCTGAGCTGGAACGAGATGAACAGTTTCATGGGCGCGATGCAGGCGCTCGGGCACAAGCTCAGCGACCATTCGGGCTACGCATTTCTGTGCGGAGTATCGGGCGCGGCATTCCGCACCCACTTCTTCGACACGTGGTGCCCGAGTTCGCCGGATCCGACCTGCGGCTACGACGCCGGCGCGGCCGTCCTGAAGGCGCGCGGCCTCGACGCAACGTGGCTGCACGTATCGAGCGACGGCAAGAACAAACCGCAGATGCTCGAAGCAATCAGGAAGAGCATCGACGCCGGGATGCCGGTGTTGGCCATCGACCTGATTGAGGTGCCGGAATGGGGCATCATCATCGGGTACCAGAAGAACGGCGCGGAACTCCTCTGCCGCACCTACTTCGACAAGCGAAAGGGATTCGAGGTCGCGCAGAAGTTCCCGTTCGCGGTCGCCATCCTGAAACGGGCGGGCAAGGTGCCAGACGCGGGCGCGAGCATCAAGCAGGGTCTCGGCATCGTGGCTGAGAACCTGACCACCGAGAAGTACGGCGAGTACTTCTCAGGGCTGGCCGCCTTCGACAAGTGGATGGCACGGCTGCGGGACGACGACTTCACTAAGCTCGACAGCGCCAAACTGTCGAACGTGGTCCAAGCGAACTACTGGATATTCCAGCGTTTGATCGCCGACCGGAAAACCGGCATCGAGTACCTCGACGTCGTGGCCCAGAAGATGCCCGGACTGGAGCCGAAGACTGCCGGCCTTGCGGCGCTGTACCAGCGGGAGGTCGAAACGCTCGAGCCGTTGCTTGAGCAGTTGCCGTGCCCGGGAAATGTCGTACCGGGCTGGCAGTGGCCCAAGGCGGACCGCGAGAAGGAGATTGCCGCGCTCGTCACGGCGCGAGCGTTCGAGGAACAGTCGCTGCCGGTATGGAAAGAACTTGCCAGCAGCAAGTGACAGAGTCCGATCGAGCCGTCAGTGAGCGGAAGGCGGACCGAGTGAACCGCACTCGAGTGCGGAGGTCTTTCATCCTGAGCGCAGCGAAGAATCATCGCACCCGAAGACTCTTCGCCCGAGGCTCAGAGTGACAGCGCGACAACATGCTTGAGAAGTACCGGCCCGAGTTCTTTTCTGAGGTCGCCCGATTCGCCCGCAAGTGCGAGAACTTCTTCTACGTCAAGCTCATCATCAAGGTGCATACCAAAGGCCGGCTTCCAGGCGAATGCCACGTCTGGCGTGAAGGCGGCCGGATTGTTGCTTTCTCCGCGGTCGCGTTCCTGAACCCGGCCGATGCGTGGCTCTGGGGCATGCGGGTTGACCCGGAGTTCCGCAACAAAGGTGTGGCCGCGAAGTTCACGCGGGCTCAATTGCGCGTCGCTAAGGCGGCCGGCCGAACTTGGGCCGGGTTGAACACGCTCGACCATCGGAAGCCGGCTCCGACATTCCGGGTGATGGAGAAACTCGGATTCAGGCTCGAAGACACCTATGCAACTGACGTGTACTGGCGCCGGCCGAAGCGCGTGGCCCGGCCGAGGTTGAAGCCGCGTCGTGACATCTTCAATCACTACGTCGAGCTCGGCCGGAAGACCATCTTCCACGAACGGCCGGGCTGGTTCTGCTCACGCCTGATTCCGGCGCGCCGCGCCTGCGTGAACCGTTCTGGATTCACGCTTGACGATGTGCCGGTTCATGTCCGACGCCAGCACTACCCTGAGAAGGGACGCAGATATACGCTAGCGACGGTAAACCTGTTCGACCAGCCGCCGGACCTCCGCACGTTCGTGCCGCGCCTTCTTGCCCTCGCGCCAAAGCGAGGACACATTGTTGTGAACTACCCGGTCGCGTGGAACCACCAATTCCGCGCCGCTGCCCGCGCCGCGGTTCCCAAGCTTAAGAGGAACCACGGCTACTGGCCCAGCGCCTGGCGCATCTACGGCAAAGAGCTGTAGTCAGCGCGCGTGCAATAGAAGGTCTCTTTCGACCGGCTCCCCCAGTCCGAATGATACCAATAAGACTCACGCGGGTCAGTGGCATGAATGGGGGATAAGACAAGGAATCAGTTGGGTTTAGGGTCGCTCTGAGATTCGCCCTGGGGGTCACCCCGGGAACGGTTCCCAAGGTGGTTCCCGTAGTCATCTGGACAGGGACTCGGAAGGCGAATCCTACGGCGACGTCCATGGTGACTTGGGGCGCAAGATGCAGGGCGATTCTGAAGGTGACTCAGAACGTGACGGACGGTGTCGCTCTGACCGCGACTCTAGCCGTGACCCGTTCTGTCGCTCTGATGGTGACTCGCGGGATGACTTGCAGGGTAACCTGCGGGATAACTTGCAGGAAGACTTGCCCGGTGATTCGCAGGCCGACTTGCGGGACTGCTTCTAGAGCCAGCTGTCTTGCTGGCCTGTTGTGGCGAGCGGTGTTCAGCTAGCGCCTTCGGTCCGGCGCGAGCTTGGTCACGAACAGCCCACCAGACATGCCGGTGACGACGTAGCCTCCATCGGCTGTCTGGCGTACGCTGTAACCATAGCCGGTAAAGAGCGTGTCGGTCCACTTCAACGTGCCATCCGACTGCGTGCGCACTAGAAGCACCTTGTCAAAGTCGCCGCTCGGTCTTGTCGTCCCGGCGATAACGTAACCACCATCTACCGTCTGCTCGACCCATTGTCCTCTGCTGCACTCGCTCGGCGCGTACGTGCGCATCCACACGCTATCTCGATTTGCGTTTGTCTTGAGCAGGTAGATGCTGGCATAGTCCAGCTTGGCCCCGGTGGCGGCGTAGCCTCCATCGGAAGTCTGTATGACCGAGTTGGCGTTCATTATGCTGCCGACGGTCTTGAGCTGCCACTGAGCACCAAGCGAGTCGACCTTCAGCAACGTCTTTGTCCCGATGATGTATCCGCCGTCGGAAGTCCTGCGCAGCGACAGGTTCTCATCCTTCATTGCACCACCGTAGCCGATAGGGTACTTGCGGCTCCATCTGAACGTCCCACCGCCATTAGTCCTCCAGAGAATGACGGCGCTGTCGCTGACGCTTTTTATGACGGCCGTATACGCAGTATCGTTGAGGCTGACAACCGCTGCTGCGCCAGCCGAGAACGCATGCCACAGGTACGTATGCCAGAGCACGTTCCCGGACGCATCGGTCCTAACCAGGACCGCGCCAACGGAAGAGGTATCCGTTTCGACGCCGGACGCAGCCACGACGTATCCGCCGTCCGAAGTCTGAATCACCGACGACGCCGTACCGATTCCGTACGCCTTGATTGCCTTCGTCCATTGGGTATTCCCGGATGCGTCCAGCCTGACCAAGAAAGCAGCACCCCTCGTGCCGCTATCCCTACAGAAAGTTCTGCCGACTGCGATGTACCCGCCGTCGGATGTCTGCTGAACGCAGCGGCCACTTGCGTTGCCCCATCCCGCAAAGGTCTTTGTCCACTGCACCTTGGGTGGCTTGGCGGCGAAGGCCGGAAGTGCTGCCGCCAGCAAGGCGGTCAGAAGCCACGGCGTACGCATGTGCGTTGCTGGATGGTTAACGGGATCAGAGCGGGATGTCAAGAACATTGTCTCGCGAACAGGCTACGTCGCGGATGGCGAATGTCAAGCGCAGGAGGACGCGACCCGGTTGGGTGTGATTCGAATGCTGTATTCCGGGCACTCATTGCTGTATACTTACCCAAGAGTGCCTGAACTTCCCGACTGGCTATCCGGGCTCAATCCGCAGCAATTGCAGGCCGTCACTTGCAGTGACGGGCCGCTGCCGGCGCCGCGATTCCGAAGCCTAAGAAGAATCGCGGCTACTGGCCCAGTGCCTGTCGGGTCTACGGTGCCCGAGCTAGCCGAGGTCAGACCTCAGTCGCTACGGCCGGTGTTGCGGATGTCGTGTCGGGACGAAGGCCAGGGCGTGACGGCGAGCCCGATCGATGCCGTTGTTAATGCCCGCAGTCGGCTGCCATCAGGGACTAGGAGTACTCCGTCTGGTCGGATAATCGACGTCCTGGCATAATCCTGCAACTTGGCGTTCCAGCGTTCGTGCCCGTCTGGTCCAAGGCAGTGGGCGTGATTCATACATGCCACGTAGAAGGCTGAATCAGTCCCGATCGACGGTGCAGAACGCGATGGCCATTCAATCACTGCCTTCCAGAGAATAGCGCCGCTCGGACTGACGCAGAGGACCGTATCGTCCTCGGCCAATCCGAATACGCAGTCGTTGTCCTGGTCTACAACGCCGGCGCCGGCGAGGTCGCTGAGCCCAACGCGCCACTCCTCTTTCCCGTACCGATCGAGAGCGTAGAGCAGGCTGTCGTTGTCTGCCACATATAGCCGGCAGGAACTGCCGACTGCGGTGATTCTGGCCGACCATCGGGATGTGGAGAATTCCCAGCACGTCACACCAGCCTGGTTCAGTGTGACGATCTTCCCGTTGCAGGGGACGGATATGCACCCATCTTGACGAATGACCGGTGGGCCGAGCGCGGTTGAGCTAAGTTGACTACGCCAGTGCAGCGTCCCATTGGGGTTTAGTGCGTAAAGAGCGCTGTCCTTGACCGCTACGTAGATGACGCCGTCGGCCCCGAGTGCCGGAGCGTAGACGACGCCGGAATCGACCGCGAAGGTCCAGAGGCTCTCCCCACCAGGACTGATCGTATGCAGTCCTCTGCCCGCGGCGGCGTAGACGGTGCCATCTTCTGCCACCGCCACAGCCGAGACGCCATTCGATGTCTTGTATCGCCACTTCTGACATCCGTCAGGAGAGAGCGCCACCACGACACCGTTCTCACCGGCCATCATGGGGAACGGCCACCACCAACTTGTTGTCGCTCCAACGTAGATGGTGCCATCGGGACCTATCGCCGGTGCCGTCGATATCTCGGTGCCGGTGAAAGCCGAGCCGTCGGAGCCTACCTCCGACAGCCACACTGTCTCACCGTACTTTGGTCCGGAGAGACCTTTGCAGCCAATACAGCCCAACAGGGCCACAAAGGCCCCTGCTAGCGCCAAGGTGGGCGGGATGTGACTTCTGGTCCCAATGTCCATACGGAATGATAGTCCTCCTGGGTGTTGTGTCAAGCCCCAGATCGTTGACGTTGGATACGATGACGTCTGCACGTTTACGGCCGAGCTCCGACCAGGTGCTCAGGCTCGTTTGCCTCTCGTCGTGCTGTATGCCACCAACTGATTCCTGTATACTCGCTCATGCCTGATTTTCCTGACTGGCTTTCCGGCCTGAACCCGCAGCAACTGCAGGCCGTCACTCACGGTGACGGGCCGTTGCTTATCATCGCCGGTGCGGGCACGGGCAAGACCAACACCCTTGCGCACCGGGTGGCGTGGCTGATTCACGAGGGTGTGCAACCCGGACGGATTCTGCTGCTCACGTTCACGCGCCGGGCCGCGCAGGAGATGCTGAATCGCGCCCGCGCAGTTGGGCTCCCGGAAGCGACCAAAGTCTGGGGTGGCACGTTCCACTCGATGGCCAACCGGCTGCTTCGTACTTACGGCCGGGTTGTGGGCCTCTCGCCGGATTTCACGGTCATGGACGAGTCGGATTCGGCCGACATGCTGGGTTTGATTCGGGCGCAGATGGGCCTCACTTCGAAGGAGAAACGGTTTCCGCGCAAGACGACGTGCCGCGCCATCTATTCGCGGGTCGTGAACTCGCGCGAGCCGCTCGAACTGGTGCTCAAGAAGGACTACCCGTGGTGCGTCGAGGCGGAGGAGGGCTTGAGGGCCATCTTCAACACCTACACGAAGCGGAAGCACGCGCGGCAGGTGCTGGACTACGACGACCTGTTGTCATTCTGGAATCTGGCGCTGGAGGACGCGACGGTTGCCGAGATGATGGGAGCGCGGTTCGACCACATCCTCGTGGACGAGTACCAGGACACAAACATCATCCAGGCCGAAATTCTGCAGCGGCTCCGGCAGAAGAACCATAACATTACGGTCGTCGGCGACGACGCCCAGTCAATCTACTCGTTCCGGGCCGCGACCATCAAGAACATCCTCGAGTTCCCGAACCAGTTTCCGGGCACGACCGTCGTGACGCTGGAGCAGAACTACCGCTCGATTCAGCCGATACTCGACGTCGGCAACGCGGTGATGAAGCCGGCGCCGCATCGCTACACGAAGAACCTCTTTGCGGTGCGGGAGGGGAAACAGAAGCCAGTGCTGGTCACTTGCCGGGACGAGGACGAACAGGTGAAGGTCGTCTGCGACCAGATACTCGAACACCTCGAGCAGGGCATCAAGCTGCAGCAGCAAGCGGTGCTGTTCCGGGCCGGGCACCACTCGGACCAGCTCGAAATCGAACTCGCGCGCCGCAACATTCCGTTCCACAAATACGGGGGCCTCAAGTTCCTTGAAGCCGCGCACGTGAAGGATCTGCTCGCACTCCTGCGCATCCTTGAGAATCCGCGCGACGACATGAGTTGGTTTCGGGTCCTCGAGATGCTTGAGGGCGTGGGTCCGCGGACGGCGGAGCGGTTCGTTGCCGACCTTGAGGCGCGAACCTTTGATCTTGCCGTGCTGGGCCAGATTACCATGCCTGCGGCCGCGCACGACCAGTACCAGGCGCTGGCGCAAACCCTCAACTCTCTGCGCAAAGAGGAACTGCCGGTTGCGGCCCAGGTCGAGCGGCTGCGCCGGTACTACGAGCCATTCCTGGCTACGCTCTATGACAACCCGAAGCCCCGGCTGCGCGACCTGGAACAGCTTGAGGCAGTGGCCCAGCGGTACAAGTCGCGCTCCAGCTTCATCTCGGACCTGACCCTTGACCCGCCGGACACGACCGCGGACTTCGCCGGGCCGCCGTTCAAAGACGAAGACTGGCTGGTGCTTTCGACCATGCACTCGGCCAAGGGCTGCGAATGGAAAGCGGTCTATGTCATCCATGCGGCGGACGGCATGATTCCGTCGGACATGGCGACCGATGACGACGACAGTGTCGAAGAAGAACGGCGGCTCTTCTACGTTGCCGTGACGAGGGCCAAGGACTGGCTCTACGTCGTCTTCCCTCTGCGCTACTACTACAAGCGTTACCCGATGGGCGACGCGCACGCGTACGCGCAACTCACTCGCTTCGCGCCCGCGAGCGTTCAGAAGCTGATGGACTCACGCGGCGGCGGTTCACTTGAGGTTCGCGACGGCCCGCCTACCGACGAGGAAATCCGGGCCAAGATTGCGCGATACTGGGACCGGAAGTTCTGACCGAACGCGAAGTGAACCGCCAAGACCGCCAAGTCTCGAACCCCGAGTCTCACAACCAGGACCCGAAGACACTAAGGCCTCGGGGTTTGAGCATTGTGTCATTCGAGCTTCGGACTTCATCGTTGCGGTGCGGCTGAGGACTCACCTTGGACATCGCTTCAGTAACGCCAACTCTCTGCTGCCTCATGGGCATCGAACCGCCGTCCATGTGCGCGGCTCCGGCGCTTGGGCCTGTGCTTGCGCTTGGGCCGGCCAAGGTCGAGCGCGTGCTCGTCCATGCCGCGGACGCCATTGGCCGCGTGTTCCTGGACAATCATCCGGACCTGAAGAAACGGCTGCTTGCGGCCTCGGACGTACAGGTCGAACTGCGGTCGATGATGCCGCCCAAGACCCCGGTCTGCTTTGCCTCGATGTTCACCGGAGCTCCGCCCGAGGTCCATGGCATCCGGAAGTACGAGCGGCCGGTGCTTTCGTGCGACACGCTCTTTGACGCATTGGCGCGGGCCGGAAAACGTGTGGCCATCGTCGCCGTCAAGGACTGCAGCATGGACATCATCTTCCGCAACCGGCAGATCGACTACTTCACCGAGGAAGACGACGCGGCGGTCCTGGACCGGACGCTATCACTGCTGAAGGAAGACCGGCACGACTTCATCGTCTCCTACAATCAGGAGTACGATGACACTCTGCACCAGACCCGGCACGACGGCCCGGAAGCGTTGGCCGCTGCCGGTCGGCATGTGGAGACGTTCGTGCGACTGTGGCAGGCGACCGAAGAGCATTGGGCCGGGCATAGCCGCGCGCTCCTGTTCACGCCCGACCACGGAGCTCACTTCGATGCTGCTAAGGGCAAAGGCGACCACGGGGAGGACATTCCTGAGGACAAAGATGTCCTGCACTTCTGGCGAGTCCGCCCGGCAGGCTGTCCAAACCTCCGACTTCTACCTTAACGTGCGGCATTCGCTGCGACCCGACGGGTCCTCCACCGCCAAGTCAGACTCTGGACGCCATACCCCAGGTTGGAGGTCTAGGTGTTGGACTTCGGACATTGCTTCATTCGGGTTTGACTCGTCATTCGGACTTCGGAATTCGTCATTGCTCCCGTGATGGTCCTCTGCCTCGGCGACAGCCTGACCGAAGGCACGGTCGGGGTTGGGTTCATCCCATTCCTCCGTGAGTTCCTGTCCGGCCACGAGTACGTGAACCTCGGGGTCAACGGCGATACCATCGCCGGCCTGCGGCGCCGCGCCGAGCGGCTGGCCCCGCGCCTGCGCGGCGACGTGGCTGTTGTGTGGATTGGTACCAACGACGTCCTGACGTACCCAGACTGGGTCGACAACAGCCCGGCTGCGGAAGAGGACTACCGGCTGCTGCTGCGCGCGGTCGCCACGCGAGTGCGAGTTGTGTTCGCGGTGCCGCCGCTCGTCGCCGGGTCCGGGCTCGCCGAGATGTACGAGTATTCGTTGGGGCGCGCAACCGAGATGACCAAGCGGCTGAGTGAGGAGGCCGGCTGCCGGTACGTGGACATTCAGGCGTCGTTTGCCGGGCGTCCCGGACGCGAGTTCACAGTCGACGGTACGCACCTGAATGATGCCGGTGCACGGCTCGTCGCCGAGGTCCTGTCGGAGTACCTGCGCGCCGTCCTCGTCTAACCTGGAGTTTCCCGTTCCGAACGCAGCAATACACAAGGGGGCTTGGCGGAGCCGGAACTCCCGGAGTAGAAGGCAGGATTCAGAGGTGGGGAAGTCAGACCAATGTCCATCGGTAGCCGGTCATTCAGCGGCCAGACTTCTTGACTGGCAAACGGTTTTCGGTAAAGTCTGGCCAACGGGCCCGTAGCTCAGTTGGTCAGAGCAGCTGACTCATAATCAGCTGGTCGTCCGTTCGACCCGGACCGGGCCCATACCACTTTAAGAAAAACGGTTCGGCGACACTCACGCGGCTTCGCCGCGAATGCGGTACGTTCGCGTCCAAAGTCATCTTTGAGTCGCCGGTGACCAGTTGCCGGGGGGCCGAGTCTGGAGTTCCGCAGTCGGGTTTTCGTCTGCATCGCGAGGTCTCGGTACGATTCCTGTCCTAAAAGCGCCTCGCTGCCGCAGTGGCGCGGCAGCGAGCCGTAGAAGTATGTAAAGACTACTTCTTTTTCTTGGCTGTCTTCTTGACGGCCTTCTTCGCTTTCTTCTTCGCTGGCATGTATCCTCCTTTGGTTAGGATTTCGCCCGCGCAAGGCCAAGCCTCCGCGAGCACGTTACGGAACGGACAATTGCATATAGTGGGAGCAACGAGAGTCTCATTAAAGTGACCCGCAAACACGGGGTCGCACAATCCATCGCACAGAGAATACGGAGAACGAAAGGAATGTCAAACGATTTCTGCTATCGTTCGACGTTTTCCGTCCTTCGCATCGCGCCCGACACGCGGAGAAGACAGCGGCAGCAGTCACTCAACGCCCAGCAACGTCTTGCTGCCCGCTTGACTTCGGGCGCGGGCGGTTTATATTGGCTCCACTTATGATTCGCGAACCGTTCAGCCGCTTCAACCGGCACTACGACCGGTTCATGGTGAAATACGTCGACTACAAGGGTTGGGTCGAGTACGTCGTGCGCATCTTCGGCCGTTTCCACTCCGACCCGAAGACCATTCTTGACCTCGCCTGCGGCACCGGCATCCCGACCATCATGCTGGCCCGGCGCGGATACCGGTTGACCGGCGTCGACCGCTCGCCCGAGATGCTTGCGGCGCTTGAATCCAAACGCGGTGACCTGCCGATTGCCACAATCCGCGCCGATATGCGCGAGTTTGAGGTACCCGAACCGCTCGCCGCGGCCATCTGCCTTTACGACAGCATGAATTACCTGTTGACCGAGGATGACCTGGTCCGGTGCTTCCGTTGCGTGCGGGCAGCGGTGATGACCGGCGGGCTCTTTGTCTTTGACATGAACACGATCTTCGGCCTCGCCGAACATTGGGGCGCGAGGACGACTGCTCGCGAAGCCGGCGACATTTATTCAATCTGGCAGAACAGCTATGACCAGGAAACCCGCGTTTCGACCCTGCACTTGACCTTCTGGGAGAAGCCGGAGCCGGGAAAGGCGGGCGAGCGGTTCGAGGAGATTCATCAGGAGCGGGCCTACGCTCCCGAGGAGGTCGAGCGCTGCCTCAGGGCCGCCGGGTACGCCGAGGTCCATTTCTTCCAGCACGGTTCGTTCATCGAGCCGGGGCCGAGCACGACGCGCATGATGGTTGTGGCGCGGTAGGAGCGAATGACCAAATCCCAAGGCCCAAAAGGGGGAGTTCCTGCGATTGGTCATTCTCCGCGTTGGGGCCCGATTAGGAATTCGTCATTAGATATTCGCCATTGGCTCCAGTTCGCTTGACTCTCGGGGAGCACAACCTAGAATAGCTTGAACTGATGCAATTCATCGCCGACCTGCATATCCACTCCCGGTTTTCCCGCGCGACGAGCCGGGATATGGACATCCCGGTCATCGCGGCCACGGTGAAGACCAAAGGCATCAAGCTGGTCGGCACGGGCGACTTCACCCACCCCGAGTACTTCAAATCGCTGAAACAGCACCTGAAGCCGACCGGCGCGGGTCTGTTCACGCATGACGACACATACTTTGTCTTGAATGTGGAGCTGAACAGCATCTACAGTGCCGGCGGCAAGCTGCGCCGGATTCACAATATCGTCTTTGTGCCCAGTTTCGAGACGGCCGAGAAGCTGACCGCATGGCTAGACGGCTACGGCAAGCTTGCCTCGGACGGCCGCCCCACACTCAGCCTTTCAAGCTACGACATACTGGCAAAGCTGCTTGAAATCGACGAGCGCGCGTTCCTTGTGCCCGCGCATGTCTGGACTCCGTGGTTTTCGCTCTACGGCTCGAACTCCGGGTTCGACTCGATTGAAGAGTGCTTTGGCGACCTGAGCAAGGAGATATTCGCGGTCGAAACCGGGCTTTCGAGCGACCCGCCGATGAACTGGCGGCTGTCCGCGCTCGACAGCCGCACGCTCATTTCCAACTCCGACGCCCATTCGCCGGGCCGCCTCGGCCGCGAGGCCAACGTCTTTGACTGCGAATTGTCCTATGACGCCATCCGTGACGTCCTCAAGACAAAAGACCGGAAACGATTCCTATACACGATTGAGTTCTTTCCCGAGGAAGGCAAGTACCACTACGACGGCCACCGGGCGTGCGGCGTGAGTTTCGCCCCGGCCCAGTCGCTCGTGAATGACAACCTCTGCCCGGGTTGCGGCCGGCAGCTTACCATCGGCGTACTACACCGCGTCGAGCAACTGGCGGACCGGAAGCCCGGGGATGTGCCGCCCGACGTGATCCCTTTCCGACACGTGGTTCCGCTTGAGGAAATCATCGGCGAGGCTTTGGGCGTGGGCCGGGACACGGTGCAGGTCCACAAGCTGTATGAGGCGCTGGTCCAGTCACTGGGCAGCGAGTTTGAAGTGCTCCTCAACGCGCCGATACCCGAAATCGCGCGGAACTCGAACGAACGAATCGGTCTCGGGATCGAGCGGATGCGCCGTGGCGAGGTGCAGGCGACAGCGGGCTACGATGGCGTGTTCGGGGTTATCCAGGTCCTTCCCGGCGTCCCGCCGACGCCAGCCGCGCGCGACGCCGAGCCGGGAACGCAGATGGGGCTGTTCTAGTAGTTGTGAATAGTGAATTATGAATTGTGAAAGCGGCCTCAGGTCTTTTTCACTATTCGCTATTCTCCATTCACTATTCTCCTCATGAAGACATTGTGGGCGCCGTGGCGGGCCGAGTACATCCGCTGCGCCGCCAGCCAGCATTCCACGGGGCGGCGCTCTTGCCTGTTCTGCAACCTGCTCAAGACAAAGGACGACGCGGCGAACCTGGTTCTCCACCGCGGCCGGTACGCCTTCGTCGTGATGAACCGTTTCCCCTACAACAATGGCCACCTGATGGTCGCGCCTAACCGGCATACGGCGGACATCGAGTCGCTCAGCGCGGCCGAGGGTGCGGAGTTGCTTAAGCTCGTGCAGAAGTCACTTGCCGTACTGCGCCGGGGACTCAAACCGCAGGGCTTCAACGTCGGCGCGAACCTCGGCCGGGCGGCAGGCGCCGGCGTCGCCGGGCACCTGCACATCCACATCGTGCCGCGCTGGCTGGGAGACGATAACTTCATGCCGCTTCTGGCCGAGACCAAGGTAATCAGCGAGCACCTGACGGAGACCTACGGCCGGCTGCGCCGGCAATTCCGAAGCCCGAAGCACTAATGACGATTCAAGTCCGAAGGGGCGAGTGGCACAGGTCCGAACCGTTTCGTTAGAGGCAAACGGACTTTGGGTATTGTGGGAATTCGGGCTTGATTCGGATTTCGGACTTCGTGCTTCGGGTTTGACTCTGTGATCAAGGCCGTGGTCTTCGACGTCGATAACACCCTGGTTGACTTCACCAAGTGGAAGAATGCGGCGGTGGACGCGGCGATCGATGCGATGATTGATGCCGGACTCGATCTGACTCCGGAGCAGGCACACAAGAAGGTATTCGAGATTTACGACCGGAAGGGGATCGAGTACCAGGAGGTGTTCGACGACTTCCTGCAGGAAGTCCTTGGGTATATCGATCACCGGGTTCTCGCCGCCGGCATCGTATCGTACCGCCGCGCGCGGGAAGGCGCGCTCGTCGCCTATCCCCACGTCAATCTCGCGCTGCTGCGGCTATTTCGCATGCGCCTGAAACTTGCGGTCGTTTCGGACGCGCCCCGGCTGCCCGTCTGGATGCGGCTGGTTCAACTCGGCGTGGACAACTTCTTCGACGTGGTGGTTACGTTCGACGACACGGGCGTGCGCAAGCCGGCGCCGGAGCCGTTCCGCAAGGCGCTGGAGTTGCTGCAGGTGAAGCCGGACGAGACGGTCATGGTTGGCGACTGGGCCGAGCGAGACATCCTCGGCGCCAAGGAGCTCGGTATGCACACGGTCTTTGCCCGGTACGGCGATACTTTCGGGACCAAGCACTCGGGCGCGGATTTTGAGGTAGACGATATCCTGCAGCTCATCCCAATAGTGGAGAGATTGGGGCGTCCGGCCGGCACGGCCTGAGCCAATGGCTATCTTCGGCGTTGGCATCGACTTGGTGAACGTTGGCCGGCTGAAAGCGGTTCTTGAGCACTACCCGGAACGGTTTCGCGCCCGCATTTTCACCGAGTCAGAAGTCACGTTCTGTGAGACACTCGGCGACAAGTACCCGTCTTACGCGGGCCGGTTTGCGGCCAAGGAAGCGTTCTCCAAGGCGCTAGGGACCGGACTACGCGGGGCAATCGGCTGGAACGAAATCGAGGTCCTCGATAATGAAAAGACCCGCCCGACGATACGCGTCACCGGCCGCGCCGCGGCGATTCTCGGAAGCAGAAAGGTCCACCTGAGTATCTCTCACCTGTCCGACTACGCCACCGCCATCGTCGTCATCGAAGACTAGGTCAGAGCGGGGCTCGGACCTGGTCAAGCATCAGAAGCTGGAAGTCAGATGTCCGACGGCAGAAGCGGGAAGGCGTGAAGGCGGAATGATGAACCCCGATTCTCTCAGTTCTGCTTCAGTCGTGCACGCCACGTGTCGGGGCGACGCCGCAGGTGCATAATGGCAACCACGAGAATCGTGTCTTCGCGTATCTGATAGACCACTCCGTAGGGGAAACGATTGGTTCGGCAGCGGCGGGTCCGTGGCGAAAGAGGAGCCCATGCGCCGGGGAATCGCACGATTCGGGCCATGGCCCGTTTGACCTCAGCCGCGAATTCGTACCCAAGACCCTCGCTCTGCTGGTTGTAGTACTCAACGGCCTCTCGAAGCTCGGCTTCAGCCGGTTCGAGGACCTCGACCTTCATCGCGTCGGTGGTCGGTCTATTCTTTTGAATACCTCGCTGGCGGACCGGGACGTCGCCTCGCCCTTCTCGTAGGCCTCAATCCGGTTTTCTGCTTCCTTCGCCCACAAGGCATCCACCTCATGGCGCGATGGAAAGTCGAAGCTCGACAGAATCTCTTCGACCAACTCTGCGCGCTCGACCGGCGGCAGTTCCAGAGCGTTCTCCAGTATTCGTTTGCCTTCAGCAGACATGCGTGGTCTCCATACGAGCCAGTATAGACCATGTGAGGATTGTGTCAAGCAATCGGCTCCGGCCCCGCAATCGTCACTCGCCAACCGGAGACCAGCGCGAGAGCGGAACCGGCCCGGAAGGTCCTTTGTCGCGCCCCCGGAATTCCCCATCTATGATGCCCGCGTGGATTCAGCTCATCTTACCTCGCAGTGTTGCACTTCACTGTTGAACCCGCGGCATCGGAATCATAATTGGCGAAGTATTTCCGAAATCCCTCGAAGGTCTGGACGGGGCATCCGCTGATCGCAGGTGTGATGACCGCCAAGGACCAGAAGGACTATCCGCAGATTTCGCAGATTACAGAGATTCTACCTCGGTTCGGTACGGGCAGGACAGCCGTAGACGACGCAGATTCCTCAGGTGGGGCGCTGTTTCCGACCTCTTACACCTGTCATCCAGTATCTGACATCGCTCCGTCCGCTCCCCGCAATGCGCGGGCGGCCGCCGAGCTTGACCCAACCAACCAGTTCAATAGACTAGTTCATATGAAGACCAAGACGATCGGCGCCTTTGAAGCCAAGACGCACCTGTCCGAACTGCTGGAGCGGGTCCGCCAGGGACAGGTGTACCGCATCTCCAAACGTGGGCGCCCGGTCGCGGAACTGCGTCCGTTGACGCAGCCGAACCATCGACCCCGATTCGGGTGTGACAAGGGGCGAGTGACGGTCAAAGCCGGCTTCGACGAACCGCTGCCGGAGATGGAACCGTACACGAAATGAACCCGGTAATTGAACCGCCAAGAACGCCAAGATGCGAAGTGGAAAGTGGAAATGGCAAAGTGCGAACGGAGCCGCCAGGCTTACGGAGAGCATTTCCGTCCGGACCCATCTTTGTGTCGGGGACTGTCCCCAGAGCCCTTCCGTCTTGGTGAACTCCTGAATCCGGACTTAAGATGAAGCTCCTGTTGGACACGCATGCATTCCTGTGGTTCGTGACCGGCGACCCGCGCCTCAGCCGGCGTGCCCGCCGCGCCCTTGAGTCCGGGGGCGCGGAACTCTACTTGAGCGCAACCAGTGTCTGGGAGATGGCAATAAAGGCGAGTCTCGGGCGGCTCGTGCTACCGGCCTCGGTCGAGGAATACGTGGCCGAGAAGCTGGCTGACGGGTTCAGCGTATTGTCGATCGACTGGCCCCATGCCGCAGCGGTAGAGAAACTCCCGTTCCTCCACCGCGACCCCTTCGACCGGCTGCTGGCAGCGCAGGCGCTTACCGAGCGCCTGTCGCTGGTCTCAGCCGACCCGGTCTTCCGGGAATACGGCGTCAAGGTCATCTGGTAGCGCCTCGCGGCGCAACCGGAAGACTGGAATGGAACCGCCAGGACGCCAAGAACGCCAAGAGGACGCGGAGCATTTCCGTCCGGACTCATCTTGGTGACTTGGTGGTGAATTCCCATTTCGGTTCCTGGGACCGTTTGACCACGGGACAACTGTCTGCTCCTCAGCCTCCCGCCCTGCTTCCCCATGATGCCCGCGTGGATTCAGCTCATCTTACCTCGCAGTGTTGCACTTCATTGTTGAACTCGCGGCATCGGAATCCTAATTAATAAAGTGTCCCCGAAATCCTCCCGAGTCTGGTTCCAACAATGTGACCAGCGGTCCTGACGCGCGGCGCGGATAGTCCTGCGCGAACTCGGCTGGTCCACGAGAGCTTATGGCTGACGGCTAGCGGCTGGCGGCCTTTGGGGGAGGACTAGCGGGCGTAGGTATACTCCGCCTACTACGGCTTCGTGTGGATTCACTGGACATTGCGAGTGGACCGAACTCTGCTGAAGGCTGGGCTGGTTTGCCGGACGAAGGGTGTCAGATGCTAGCGCGCGTAGACGCAGCTAGCGTTCTGACAGCCATCTGCGAATGTCCGCCCGGGTCTTGCCGATGAGACGGAGGTTCGTTTTGACGTGCGTATCTGGGACGAATCTCTCGTTGGACCTAAGAGTCATGGGACGTGTCAGCGGCCCGTCTTCCCTGTCGTAGTGGTCGTGACCGTTGCTTGTGCGTTTGAAGACTACGCCGTGGGTCTTGATGTAGGCGATGAAGTCATCAGCGGATATCTGCGTAGGCTGGAGCCCTCTCAGGCGGGTCGCAAGGGAGTCGTACGCTCTCGCTGTATTCTCTCACGACGTCAGCTGATCTCAACCGTCGAGTAGAAGTGAGGCCATCCAGAGAGGAAGGGGGTTGGTATTCGCAGGAGGGCTTTTGTCTGAGAGTCCAACCTAGACTGAGCAACTCCTTCTCCAGGGTTCCTCTTTTTGTGGTTTCCTCGATAAAGATGCGCATGGCCCCTTCAAACCCCTGCTTTGCTGCCTCCGGAGTCTTGCCATAAGAGGAGAGTTCAAGCATCGGGCAGTACGCAACTAGGTAGTCACCTTCCTTGAGAATCTTCACCTGTACCTGAACAGTGACGTACATAAGGCGGTGCTTGGTTGTCTTGGGCATCGGTATTCTTCTGTTCACAGTTTATATCTCCCTCTAGGTATATGTCAAGCTTTTACATTATCCCCGAACCCGATATTGAACCACAGAGCGCACAGAGTTCACCGAGGGTACGGGCCGGATTCCTGGCTTCACCCCCTCTGCGTTCTCTGTGGTCTCTGTAGTTGCGTCAATGTCGGTTCCAGGGATTATGACCCTGGCCGTCTGGATTCGATTCTGGACCTTCGTATCCTTTGAAGTCAGCTGCTATCAGGACAGCGGGTGCGGGTCAGGTCGAAGTCAGATGTCGGGCGCGGCTGCGCCGCGGGGCAAGTTCACCTCCAATTTGAATACCTGTTTGCAGATTTCGGTGAGCACTTCCGGCTTGCACCCGTAGCATTTCCAGCGGAGGACCGCGTCGAGGGCGCGTTCGCGGAGGGTTTCGCCCGCATGGGCACGGCAGAGTTTGTCCACGTGCAGGCCGAAGCTGCGATAGATGACGAACTGGCAGGGCGAGACGCCGGCGTCGCAGAGCACCTCTTTGATCTGCGCGTAGCGGAGACTGGCCCGCTCAAAGGCGTCGCGGAAGTTCTCGGTCTGACTCTCTGAGTTGCCGTCGGCCCGGCAGGGGTTTGTCCCCTGCCGGAGCGAGACAGCGTAGCGCCGGGTCGCACGATCAACTGCGATGAGCCGCCTTGTGTCTTTGGTTATCATGATGGCTCCTCGACCTTGGCGTTCTTGGCGGCCTTGGCGGTTTCCTTTCCGCCTAGGGGTCCAGGAGTCGAGGATTCGAGGGGTCCAGTGTCAGGACCCGAGCCGGAGCGGACATCCACAGATTTCGCAGACGACGCCGAGTCGCCCTGAGCAGAGCGAAGCGGAGTCGAAGGGTCTCTCAGACTAACCGGAGATTCCGCAGATTGTGTCTCGGGGCTTGGGACACGATCCGAAATCTCCGAGCCGATTTCGGTCATGTCCCCGTCCGGTTCGGCCTTGGCGTTCTTGGCGGTTTCCAGACTCCGGACATCCACAGGGCTTTGGGGACAGTCCCCGGCGCCCGGAGCGCCGCAATCAGGGACAGTCCCCTTCAGGCGCTGGTGCGCTTCGCAGATGAGGAACTGGAGCGTGCGGGGTTCGAGCCCGAGATGGACCCACTTCCTGACGCAGAGTTCGAGGTGGAACGCGAGGTCCCGACCTTTGCGGCTGCGCCAGTGGCGCGCGAGTTCGCGCAGGTACCAGCGGTAGTGCATGACATGCAGGCTCGGCAGGCCTGAGCCTTCAATCAGGGGCAGGACGGAGTCGTTGACCTTTTCCTCGGCATCAGCCGAGTCCGTGCCATAGAGCGCGTTGTCTGCGCCGGAGCGGATTTCGTCCAGCGCCTGGGTTGTTTCCTGGTTCAACTCAACCGGTTCGAGCAGGCTTTCCATACTGTAACTCCTTTACTGTTTAGTACTTCCGATTTTGGGCATCGGCCGCGGTCCCGGTCTGCGTCCTGCTCGCACTTGAGCACTGGAGCACTAGACCACTCGACCACTTTCCTTTGCCCTCACTAAGTTATATGGACACCGAGGCCGGATTTGCTCAAAAAGATGCAAATTCCCGTATGGGGTACGGACTGGAGACCGCCCCCCCGGCTGCTTTCAAGCGAGCTTTTGAACGAGCTTTGAACCAAGCTCTTGAATGAGCTTTGAATCGTGCTTTGAATTGAGCTTTCAAACGAGCTTTTGGTTGAGCTTTTCCGCGAGCTTTGAACCGAGCTTTGCGAGGAGCTTTTCAACGAGCTTTGAACCGAGCTTTTGAACGAGCTCTGAAATGAGCTTTCAAATGAGCTCTTGAACGAGCTTTCGACCGAGCTTTCCGGTGAGCTTTCCGGCGAGCTCTGCAAAGAGCTTTCGCGCGCCCGAGGTTGACAGGGCTGTCTTTCTTATTATTCTACACGCGCCATGGCTAAAAAGAAACCGAAGGCCCCGAAGCGGGCCAAGACCGCGCGGAAGCCCGGAGATTTACCACAAAGACGCAAAGACACGAAGAAGCAATTGAGTTCCGAGTTACGAGTTGCGAGTTCCGAGAATGCGCCCCGCGCATCGGACGGGCCTATTTCGGCTTCCGTGACGAAGACGAAGGCTGAGCCGGGGAAGGGCCGGGAACTGTTGATTGTGGAGTCGCCGACCAAGGCGCGGACAATCGCGAAACTGCTGGCCGGCAAGATGCACGTGCTCTCGTCCCGGGGGCACATTGCGGACCTGCCGAAGTCCCGGCTCGGGGTCGACGTCGAGCACGGGTTCGAGCCGGACTACATTCGAATCAGGGGCAAGGCGCCGGTGATCAACGAACTCAAGGCCGCGGCCAAAAAGGCAAAGGCCATTTACGTCGCGTGCGACCCGGACCGAGAAGGGGAGGCAATCGCCTATTCGGTGGCGTTCGAAATCCGCGACGGCAGCCCGGTGAAGCGCGTGCTGCTGTACGAGATTACGCCGAAAGGCATCAAGGAGGCGTTTGCGGCCCCGGGCGAGATTGATATGAACAAGGTCTATTCGCACCGGGCGCGCCGGGTGCTCGACCGGCTGGTCGGCTATCTCGTCTCGCCGCTGCTCTGGAAAATCGTGCGCGGCGGGCTTTCGGCCGGCCGGGTGCAGACCGTGGCGCTTCGCATCATCGTTGACCGCGAGCGTGAGATACAGGCGTTCAAGCCCGAGGAGTTCTGGTCGGTCAAGGCGCTGTTCGCCAAGGCCGATGGCGTAACGTTCGAAGCCCAGTTGGCGAAAATCAAGGGCGAGGATTTCAAGATAAGGAGCGCGGCCGAGATGGAAGCGGTGAAGCAGGGCTGCGCCGTCGCTTCTTTCAGCGTCACCGACGTCAAGCTGCGCGAGCGGACAAGAAGGCCGCTGCCGCCGTTTATCACCGCGAGCATGCAGCAGGATGCGGTGCAGCGTCTCAGCTTCCCGGCCCGCAAGGCGATGCAGGTCGCGCAGCAGCTCTTCGAGGGGATAGACTTGGAGAAGGAGACCGCGGGTATCATCACCTATCCGCGTACCGATTCTTTCCGCGTTGCCGACACGTTTGTGCGCGACACGCGCCAGTTCGTGGCCGACAACTACGGCCCGGAGTTCCTGCCCGGTACGCCACGCCGCTATCCCGACAAGAAGGGCGCGCAGGGCGCGCATGAGGCAATCCGGCCGACCCGGATCGACCGCACGCCGGATTCGGTAAAGCAATTCCTGACGCCGGAGCAGTTCCGGCTCTATGACCTGATTTACCGCCGGTTCCTGGCCAGCCAGATGGCCGACTCGGTCTACTCACTTACCGAAGCGCAGGTTACCGGCGGCGACTATTTGTTCAAGGCCGATGCGCTAAAGTGCAAGTTCTCCGGGTTCGAGCGTGTCTACGGCGACCCGGACAAGGAGAAGGTGCTGCCCGCGCTCGAGTCGGGCGAGCCGGTTACCCTCGCCGAGTTCCGGCCGGAGCAGAAGTTCACCCAGCCGCCGCCCCGCTACACCGAGGCGACGCTCATCAAACGGCTGGAAATAAACTCCATCGGCCGGCCTTCGACGTACGCGACCATCGTCTCGACCCTGTTCGACCGGAAATATGCGGAGCGGAAAGAAGGACGGCTGCACCCGACCGAGCTCGGCATCCTGGTCTGCGACGTACTGGTACCACGGTTCTCCGACGTCTTCGAAATCGGCTTCACGCGCCAGATGGAGAAGGAGCTCGACTTGGTGGAGGAGGGCGCGGAGAAGTGGCAGGACGTCATCAAGCGGTTCTATCTGCCGTTCAAGGAGGACCTGGACAAAGTCTCGGAGGACGCGGCCGGCATCAAGGAGGAGTTGAGTCCGAAGCTGGATGAGCTGTGCCCGACGTGCGGGGCGAACCTGGTCGAGAAATGGGGCAGGTTCGGCAAGTTCATCGCCTGCTCGCGCTATCCCGAGTGCAAGTACATCAAGAGGACCCCGCTCCGGCTGCTCGACGAGAAGTGCCCGCAATGCGGGAAGCCGCTGGCCGAATGGGAAGGTCGGTACGGCAAGTACATCGCCTGCTCGCGCTATCCCGAGTGCAAGTACATCAAGAAGACCCCACCCAGGCTGCTCGACGAGAAATGCCCGCAATGCGGCAAGCCGCTGGCCGAACGGGAAGGCCGGTTCGGACCATTTGTGGCCTGCACCGGGTATCCCAAGTGCAGGTACATCAAGAAAGAGAAGGGGAAAGGGGAAATGAAAAAGGCAGCGGAGACGGAGGAAGCATGACGGCTGTCCGCAATGGTGCGTACTGGCAGTTGCGGCTGATGCCGGGCGAGGAGATTGTCGCGACCATCGCCGACTTTGTCCGGCGCCGGCGCATCAAGTCCGGGTTCCTGACCGCAATCGGCGCGGCCGAGGATATCACGCTGGGGTGCTTCAACCCGAAGACGCGCGTCTATCACAAGCGGACGTTTCGGAGCGACCACGAGGTCGCAGCCCTGGTCGGCAACGTGACGTGGGACGGCAGGAACCCGGTGTGCCACATCCACGCGGTCATCAGCACGCCCCGGCTCGTGACCTTTGCCGGGCATCTCTTTTCCGGCAAAGTCACGGTCACGCTGGAGGTTGCGCTGGTTCCCGGTGCGCGACGACTCAGCCGGAAACCCGACCCGTTTTCCGGACTAAAGCTACTGCACCTGCCGCGCTAAAGCCCGCCTGAATTTGACTTTAGCGGGCAGATTGATAGACTGCTACGCTAGGAGTGCAGTTGCCAATAACGGCCTGCTGCGCAGGCCTGAATCCTTAAGGAGGAAATAGATGGCGCTGATAGACGATGTCAAGAACATCATAGTCGAACAGTTGCACGTAACGCCGGAGAAAGTCACTGAGAGCGCTCATTTCGTTGACGACTTGGGCGCGGACTCGCTCGATATCGTCGAGCTGGTCATGGCGTTCGAGGAGAAGTTCGCGGTCGAAATCCCGGACGAGGACTCGCAGCAACTGGTGACAGTCGGCAAGGCCGCCGAGTACCTGCAGAAGAAGATAGCCGAAAAGAAGTAGTCGGAATTCCCCGACCTTGAACTGCCAATGAGCAACCAGAGCGGTCGCCGGCGGGTAGTGGTTACCGGGATGGGCGTGGTCACACCCATCGGTAACGACGTTCCGACTTTCTGGCAGAGCCTCGTCGCCGGCAAGAGCGGCGCGGCCCTGATCGCCGCGTTTGATACCTCGGACCTCGAGGTGAAGATCGACGCCGAGGTCAAGGGGTTCGATCCGACCCAGCGGCTGGACGCGAAGCTGGTGAAGCGGACCGATCGGTTCGTTCAGCTTGGCCTCTGGGCGGCCGACGAGGCGGTCAGGGACTCGAAGATCGAATTCGAGAAGGAGGACCGGAGCCGGATCGGCGTTATCACCGGCTGCGGCATGGGCGGCATCCAGTCCTGGGAGGCCCAGTTCGCCCAGTTTCTTACGAAAGGCCCGCGGCGCGTGTCCCCGTTGCTCGTCCCCATGATGATCCCGGACATGGCCTGCGGCCAGATTGCTATCGCCTACGGCCTGCGTGGTCCGAACTACGATATAACCTCGGCCTGCGCGTCCGCCGCGCACGCGACCGGCAGCGCATTCCGTCACATCATGCACGGCGACGCCGACGTGATGGTTGCCGGGGGCGGCGAGGCCGCGATCTCACGATTCACCATCGCGGGATTCTGCAACATGGGCGCTCTTTCCAAGCTGAACTCGGAGCCGGAGAAAGCCTCCCGGCCATTTGACCGGGACCGGGACGGGTTCGTGATGGGTGAGGGCGCTGGCATTGTCGTCCTCGAAGAACTTGAGCACGCCCGCCGGCGCGGAGCGCAGATTCACTGCGAACTGTCCGGGTACGGCGCGACGGCTGACGCTTACCATATCACCGCCCCGGACCCGGATGCGCTGGGCGCGACCGCGGTGATGCGGGAGGCGATTGCCGAGGCCGGTCTCGCGCCCGGGGACATCGACTACGTGAACGCCCATGGTACTTCGACGCCTTTGAATGATGCGTCCGAGGTGAAGGCACTGTACGCCGTGTTCGGCGACCATGCGAAGCAGCTTGCCGTGAACTCGACCAAGTCGATGATTGGACACGGGCTTGGCGCGGCGGGGTCGATGGAGTTCGTGGCGATGGCGCTGCAGGTGAAGCATCGGCGGGTGCATGCGACCGTGAACCACGTGACCCCGGACGACGGGGTGGATCTCGATTTCGTCAAGGACGCGGCGCGCGACTGCCGGATTCGGGCCGCGCTGTCGAATTCGTTCGGATTCGGCGGGCACAACGCGTGCCTGCTGGTGAAGCCCTGGCAGTGAATATAACGGTCTGCGTCAAGCAGGTTCCGTCAACCGAGACGAAAATCCGGGTGAATACCCAGACCGGTTTCGTTGACGCGACCGAGATGGAGTGGGTCATCAATCCCTACGACGAGTACGCGCTTGAGACGGCCCTGCGCCTCAAGGAAAAGGCCGGCACCGGAATAATCACCGTGATTTCGCTCGGCCCGGAACGGGTGAAGACCGCGCTCCGGACCGCACTGGCAATGGGCGCAGACAATGCGATTCAGCTTACCGCTCCTGAGTTCGACGGCGTTGATGCCCTGGCCGTGGGCCGGCTGCTGGCCGCCGCGGTTCAGCACCAGCCGTTCGACCTGGTCCTTTGCGGGAAACAAGCGGTTGACGACGACCTGGCTGCCGTGCCCCCGGCAATTGCCCATTTCCTCGGGATTCCGCACGTCTCGGTCGTGGCCGAGCTCGAGGTCGACTTTGCTTCGGGCAGCGTCGTGGCCCGGCGCGAGGTCGAAGGCGCGACCGAGGTCGTCCACGCCCCTTTCCCCTGCCTCGCCACGATGCAAAAGGGCTCATACGAACCGCGCTACCCGACCCTCAAAGGGATGATGGCTTCAAAGAAGAAGGAAATACCGGTGCTGGCCGCAGCCGAACTGGGGATTGACCAGGCAGCACTGACCCGGCGCCTCGCGTACATCGAAGACCGGCTGCCGCCCGGCCGCAAGCCGGGACGGGTGCTTGAAGGTGAGCCGGAACAGGTCGTGCCTGAACTGGCGCGGCTGCTGCGCGAAGAAGCAAAGGTTCTATAAACAGGGATGGATCTCCATGTTTGACAGGAAACTTTCGCAGGACCGACTGCTCGTTGGAATCGGCGGCAACATGGGCTCCGGCAAGTCCACGGTTGCGAGCGAACTCAAGCGCTACGGCGCGAAGATCATCGACGCGGACGAGATGGGCTGGTCAATCCTCGCCAAGGGGACGGATGAGTACCGCCGCCTGGTCAAGACCTTTGGCCGCGCGATTCTGACCAAGCCCGGCAACATCGACCGCCGGGCTTTGGGCAAGCTGGCGTTCGCGAGCAAAGCGAACCTCGCCAAACTGAACGCGATCGTCCACCCCGCCTTGCTCAAGCGAGTGCGCAAGGAGATGGACCGTAACCGGAAAGGCCTCGTCGTGGTCGACGCGGCGCTGCTATTTGCCTGGGGGTTGGACAAAGAGGTCGACGTAGCCATCCTCGTGACGGCCGCCGACCGCCTCAAGATCAAGCGGCAGGTCGACGCCGGCATGAAGGAAGATGACGTGGTCGCGCGCCTCAAGCTTCAGCCGCCGGACGCAAAGATCTGGCGCAAGGCCGACTTCGTGATCGAGAACCGAGGCTCGTTTGCCGAGTTGCGCCGGAAGTGCCGCGCGCTCTGGAACTTCTTCTACAGCGCGAAGTTCCAGGCGTTCAAGGCTGCTCGCCGCCCCTAGCGGGCCGGACACGGCACCCGCGAGCGCCGGGCGGCAATGAAGCTTAATCAGGTCCCGCTCAAGGAAATCGAGTGCGCCGGCCCGGTGATGCGGGCGAGCACGCCCTACATTCTCGAATACGACGAAGTCGCCTCACTCGCCGAAGACCTGTTTGCGACCTACCGCTCCAAGATCAACCAGGCTGCATGCCGGCTCGGCCCGCGGCAGCGGGAAGCGAACGCCGAGAGCTATGCCCTGCTGGGCGGCGACCGCGAACTCGGCCGCTTCCACGTCGTCTATGACGTCGACGAGACCAGGCTCGCGCTCGAGTTGAACGAAGATGAGGCCGACAAGTTCTACCGCCTGATGCGCGAGCAGCGGATCGTCACGCCGGACCTCGGTCTCATCCGCCGCGTGATGTCGGGCAACCTGGACGAAACGGTTGCCGCCGTGCTCTGGCAAATCGGCGCAATCAAGGTCACACTCGGCGACCTGCGCCCGCTATTCAAGGTCGACGAGGGCAGGAACTACAGCCCCATCTACATCGACGTCAAGGGCCTCGCCAGCTACCCGGCGGTGAATGACTTTGTGCTTTCGTCGGCGGCACTTCTCGTCCGCAACCTTGAATTCGACGTCGTCTGCGGCATCGAGTCGGGCTCGATCGCCATCGCCGCGGTCATGGCCCAGAAGCTGGCCAAACCGATGTTCTACGCGCGGCGCACCCGGCGCTACCCCGAAGCGAGTCCGTTCGAGGGTATCAAGAGCCACGAGCTCTTCCGGAAGCGGGTGCTGCTCGTGGACGACACGCTGGTCCACGGCTGGACCAAGACCCGCGTGATCCGGGAAATCCGGGAATGGGGCGGCAGGGTCGAAGCCTGCTTCGTCGTCTTTGACCGGCAGCAGCAGGGCAGTACCGACCTTGCGCAGGCCGGCGTGAAGCTCGATTCACTCACGAACCGCGATGCGGCACTGTCCCTCAAGATTCCCCGCGAAATCAGCTTCCTGACCGACGACGAGTATGAAGAGGTCACCCGCTACTTCTCGGATCCCCGCGCATGGCACGCGGCGCGCGGCTACACCTTCCACGAACCGGCGCCGCTGGACTGAAACGGCGTCGGCAGGCCGGAATTCACCACCGCCGAAACACGAGAAGAATCAACCACAGCGCGCGTAGGACGCGCAAGTCAAAGTGCAAAATGCAAATATCAAAATGCAGAATGCCCCGAGGCGGAATCTGCCACGAAGACGCGAAGCACGCGAGACAGGAGCAACCGAGAAAACATCTTCGCGAAAACGACGATCTTGCGGACTTGTAGTACAGATGAACGCAGATGACCGGAAAGATGGGCACGAAGTCAGGCCATTCGGCATTCGGGCCTGAACGGTCGTTGGCGCTTAGGGTCTGGTTATTAACTGGGGACTGCAAACTGGAAACTGGTAACTCGCGCGTAGCGCGCTGCCTGTCTTGACAGCGGGCTATCTCCGGTCATCATATCTTGAGGAAAACGTAACCATGATGACCCGAGATGCCATGCCCCTTACCCGCGGAGGGAACCATGTTGTGGAATTACAACTGTCCTGACTGCCACCGGCCGACTTCGGCCGAGTGGCGAGTGCGCGAAGGCGAGGTCGTCTGCCGCCTGTGCGCACGGACTCATTACCCGCCTACGCCGCACGAAGACCGGTATGCCTACGTTGACTGCGAGAAGTGGCCCAAAGAGATGGAAGAAGCGGTTGCCGCGCTGCGCGGTACGATCTGTTCTGTGCCCGGTTGCTATCACGAGTGCGAGAGGCTGGTGCACCGCCAGTCGTTCCTGGCCGGCGGCCGGACATCGGTGGACAACCTGATGCCGATGTGCGAGCGCCATGCCGTATCGAAGGGCGATCGAGACTATGACGAATGGCTGGCCGCGGTACGACAGGAAGACGCTGAAAAGAAACAGGACGAGCCGAAGTTCGAAATCACCATAACAAGTCGCACGCCGGCCCCTGACTCGCCGGTGGCCGACTTCAGCGCGCTACCCGGCGTCATGCTCCCGCTGGCTGCGGCCCGGAACCCGCTCCCACCGAAGGGCGCGACACCGGGCGCCCAGTCGCTGGCCGAATTGAAGCTGACGGTTCCGTTCCTGCGCGGCCCGGCCGGCAAGATCGTGTTCGACTACGACTGGGAGATGAAGAAGAGCGGCCGGTGCCACGTATTCCTGCTGGCCTGGCCCCGGGGCGACGAGCCGGACATTTCACTGCTCGGCGGCCCGAAGTATGCCGGCATTTTGAAAGCGAAGGAACACCTGGGCGTCAAGGACGAGACGGGCACCGCGGAACTGGAGCTGACGCTGCCCGCGTCGCCGGGCGGGCGCTGGACTGCGGCGGTGGCGCTGCTTGACGCGGGCTGCGAACTCCAGCTCACCGAGTACGCGCTCGCCGCCACAACCTGAGGAGAATAGTGAATAGAGAATTGAGAGTTGTGAAATCCGAATTCGTCTTTCACTATTCACCATTCACAGCTCACTATTTCTGAGCCCGGGGGAGAATGGCCTGCCGCTAGTCGCGGAACAGGGCACGGACGGCTTCGCTGACGGCGTCCGACGCAACTTCGCTTTGCTCGCCGGTCGCCAGGTCTTTGAGTGAGTAGACTCCCTTGGCCAATTCGTCCGGTCCGATGATGATGCAGCAGGCGGCCTGGGCCGCATCCGCCGACTTGAACTGCCCCTTAACCTTGCGCGCGTCGTAGTCAACCTGCGCGGCGATGCCGTCCGCCCGCAGCCGGTCGGCCAGCTCTTGCGCCGCGTCCCGCTCGGCCTCGGTCAACCAGACGACAAACGTGCTGTGCCGGCGTGCCGGCGTCGCCGTGACCGGCGCGGCCAGCAGCGTCCGCTCGAGCCCGATGGCGACGCCCACCCCGGGCGTATCGGGTCCGCCGAACTCTTCAACCAGGTAATCGTAGCGCCCGCCGCCGCCGAGGCTGTCCTGCGCTCCGAGGGACGCCGAGATGTACTCGAACGTGGTCCGGTTATAGTAGTCGAGCCCGCGCACCAGGCGGTCGTTGGCCTCATAGCGCAGGCCGCGCCGGTTCAACGCCGACAGGACTTGCTCATGATGCTGTTCGCAGTCCGTGCATAGATACTGCCGGGGCGTGGGCGCGTCCTGCACCGCCAGCCGGCAGGTCTCGACCTTGCAGTCAAAGACCCGGAGGGGGTTTCGCTCGATGCGCACCTGGCAGTCCGCGCAGAGTCGTTCCTTCCGGGCGAGGAGGAAGCTCCGGAGCGTTTCACGGTACGCCGGCCGGCACGCACGGCAGCCGATTGAATTGACCTGGACCAGGCAATCGCGGATCCCGAGGTCTTCGAAGAAACCAGCGCCGAAGTAGATAATCTCGGCATCCACAAGCGGGCTCGCCTCACCCAGCGCTTCGAGCCCGAGCTGGCCAAACTCGCGGAAGCGTCCCTTCTGGGGTCGGCCGTAACGGAAGAACGGGCCGACGTAGTACAACCGGCAGGGAATCCGTAGCCGGTTCTCGATCACCGCGCGCACGACCCCGGGCGTGCCCTCCGGCCGCAGCGTCAGGTCCCGGTCGCCGCGGTCCTTGAAAGAGTACATCTCCTTGGTGACCACGTCCGAGCCCTCGCCCGACGACTTCACGAACACGGCCGTGTGCTCGAACGTCGGCGTGATGATTTCCTGGTAGCCATAGCATTCGGCCAGATGCCGGAACACGCCTTCGACCCGCCGTCTCCGTTCCGAATCAGGCGGTACGAAGTCCTGTGTGCCCTTGGGCCGAGACTGCTTCGGGGCGGTCATGTCACCAGTCTCCGTGACAGCTCAAACGACGCCACGCCGAGAAACATGCCGACGATGTTTGCCAGCATGTCAGTGATGTCGTACGAACGCCCGGGAATCTTCTGCTGGAGGAGTTCAAGGCCGACCGCGAGCGGCGCGGTAACCAGCAGCGAAACCCACGGCGCTGCCGCCTGCGCCGCGATGCCCATGACCGTGAAAAGTGACGTATGAATTACCTTGTCGCCCCCGCGTTCCAGCATCTTCGGCGGGTGCTTCATGTGGAAAGGGAAAGTCAGGGCGAAACTGGTGAGCGCAATCCAGCAGACGAGGAAAACCCACGCCCGGCCTCGCCGCGCCCTGGCCATCTTCCTGCTACCTGGCCTCGCCGCGGATGATTTCCTTGACCCGCATCAGCCGCGTCAGGTCGCCGCGCTCGGCTTCGGCCAGTTTCAGGTTAATGAACTTCACTGTCTCCGCGATGCTCGGTATCAGCACGTACTCGAGCGCGTTGACGCGCCGGCGGGTCCGTTCGATTTCGGCGGCCAGCAGCTCAAGAGTCTTCTCCTTCTCGGCCAGGATCAACAGCGGGTCGAGCAGTTCGTCGAACGCGGCCAGCGCAAAGTCCAGTTCCCCGGAAGTGGTCGCGAAGCCGTAGCAGCGCGTCTTGCCCGAAATCTCCTTGTGGAACACCGGTACCTTCACGTTCATGATGTTGCGCGTGGTGACAGTGACCGATACCTGCTTGGACGGCAGCATCACCGCTTCGTCCAGCGCCTCCGCGCCATAGGCCGCGCGGGCGATGGCGAACCGGCCGAGGATGGCCGCCATCTCGCTCTCGACCCGTTGCCGGTGTGTCCGGATTTCGTCCACCAGGGCGAGAATGAGGCGCATTAGCTCTTCCTGTTTGTCCTTCAGCAACTTGTGCCCGCGGCGGGCAATCGCCAGCCGCTTCTTAAGGCGGAGCAGTTGCATCCGGGTTGATCCGACAGCGAGTCTCATGGTCGCGTGATTGTATTTCCGGAGCCCCGTGAAGTCAAGCAAAGGCCCGGCCGGCGGGCGTCGAAGACACCGGGGACAATCCACAACGGTAGTTAGCAGTTAGCAGATAGCAGTTAGCAGTGGCGCGTGCAACCGCGCCACTGCACCTTGCCGCTACGGGGTCAGCAACCGGTCCAGTACGTCCGCAGCGCGGGCCAGTTGCACGAGGAGCGCGAAGGAGAAAGGGACCGAGGGATCAAGTGGACGATTTACGAGTTGCGGTCCTCAGTCCTCGGTCTTCCGCCTTCAGTCTCCGGTCTCCCGTCCCCCGTCTCCGGTCTGTGGGTGCTCATCGCACTCGTCATCATGGCCGCTATCGTAGCTTTCATTATGGCCGTCATTATGGTCGGCTTCATGGCCGTCTTCATGGCTCCAATCATGACCTTCGTCGTGGTTCCGCTCACGGCCATGAGCGTAGCGCGCATCATTGTACGGAACATCGCACGAACCGCAGTCTAACTCATGGCAGTCATCATGGTGTCCATCATAGTCACCGACATGGCGTCGGTCACGGTCATAGACGCAGTCTCGGACAAGACCGCCATCATGGTGCTCGTCACGGCGGCGAACAGGATGCAGGTCACGGTGGGGGTAACGGCCCCCCAGAAGGGACTTTCAGCCACATGACACGACTTAACCTGTCGATAATGCCATCCTTACATCCGGTGTGCGAAAACGGCTGATCAGAATTGCCTGGCCTGTCAATGCCAGGCCACGACGGGACGAGACCACCGCCGCCTGCTGCTCTCACGGCACACTTCCTTTCACCGGTATTAGAGAAACCACAACCCCAAACGTAACATGGCGCGGGACATGATAAGAATTGTTATCGATTTGTATCAAACCCAAAACCGACTAACTCACTCATCGCTCATTACTTATCATTCATCGCTTCTCTTGGCAGCCGTCCCCTAGACCATTGGGGGGACCCCAGCCCCCAAAACAGCCCTTGTCCCAGCGCCCGCAGCAGCCGCTGCAACAGCACCCGCAACAGCGACCGCAAAAGCACCGGCATCGGCCCAATGTGCAGGCCTCGCACCAGCCACCGCTCATTGAACCGCAACAGCGCCTGCTTCAGGTGCTGCATCTGCGCCCTGAACAGCACCCGGTCCTCGTCTCGCAACGGCCAGCGCTCCAGCCCTTGTCCCGGTGCCCGCAACAGTTCCCGGTCCTCGGCTCGTAACAGCACTCGTTCCAGCCCTCGTCCCAGTGTCCGTAACAGCGCCGGGCCCTGCTGCTGCAGCGGCGCTTGCTCCGGCCCCTGTAACAGGCCAACCAACAGCAGCCGCACCGGCACATGCAACAGCACGACCGCCGCACCTCCGGCGCGCCTTGACTTCCCGTCCTGCTGCCATATTCTCAAACCCAATGGGAACCGCGCCCGACGCCGTCAAACGTCTGGTCGACCGCTTCGACCAGAACCGCAAGGTCTTCCTCTCCGGCGACTACAAAGAAGAACAACTCCGCGCCGAGTTCCTCAATCCTCTCTTCACCGCGCTCGGCTGGACGCGGAAGACACTTTTGACACGATTCGTAAGCAGGATGTCCTCGGCCTCGCTCACGCGAAAGTCGAACCGGTAGATGGCTGGACTGCTTCCAGACGCTACGTTCAACAAGGAGGACTTCGAGTCATCGGGATGGCAGAGCATCATTACCGGAGCCGACGGGAAGACGTGCTTCTGGTTCGCCAGAGCCCTGCTGGAGGCGGCACACAAAGCTGGAGAGGAGGGCAAGGCACAGACACAGGCCGCTTTGATACTGCTGGGCTATCTGAGTGAACTTCTGTTCGCTCATGAATCAGGCAACGCCGTGTTTGTCACGCCGCCAGTCAACGTGCCCAAAGACAACTCCGCGCTAGACGAACTAACGAAAGACCACCTCCGTGTGCTGTCGCTCCTTGTCGTCGAGACATCTGACCCGGAGATGCGCGCCCGCATCGCGGACGTGCTATGGCTCCGCACAAGTCCACGCAATCCGGAGTACGCTCGCGTAGCTGTGGCTGCTTATCTTGATTCTGTCACGCGGCTGGAGGACCATTGGCCAGACCTAGCTGACAGGCTCCGAAGAGCTGCCCAGATCGGGCACGAGCTTGGTGACGTGGAGCTGGTCGGACGTGTAGCGGCGAGGGCCGAGGACATTGCCGGCAGGCACAGGGATGACAAGATGACACACTTGCTCGGCGCATGTATGGAATTGATGCTCGACCTAGGGCACGAGGCCCCCTGCGCTCAAGCTGGCATCTGCGAAGAAGCGGCCGAGAAGGCTATGTGTCGGGCGAACCAAGACGGTGCCGAGGCGCTCTGGACGCTTGCCGCGCAGTGGTATGCGCAAGCGAAGCAGCCCGATGCGGCTAGGCAGGCCAGAATCAAAGCAGCGGAATCGCACGTCAGGATGGCCAATCTGCACACAAAGGGATCAACGCCTGCTCATTCGTTCGCGGTGCCCCACATCGAGCAAGCCATTGCCGCTCTGAGCAAGATACCAAACACGAGGGAGCGCGTCCTGGAACTCAGACAACAGCTCGCGAATCACCAAGAGGCGTCGCTCGCCGAAATGAAGGGCTTCAGCGTGCCCATGGACTTCACCAAGGCGGCCGAGGAAGCCCGACAGGCTGTCCGAGGGAAGAGCTTCCCGGAGGCCCTGGCGACGTTGGCCGTGAGAATGGGCGGCGTTAAGGACTATGCGACCGTCGAGAGAGAGACCCGCCAGCAGAATGAAGCACGGCAACTGGAGACGCTCTTCACCAAGACGCTGCTTGATCACCGAGGCAGGACTGTGGCGAAGTCGAATCGCGCGAAGAGGAAGGCGGTTGGACTGGCGGAGACTGACCCCGCGCTGTGGAATCGCATGGTCCAAGACACGACAGGGTTTGACCACGCGGGATTCGCAATCGGCATGATAGAACCAGCACGTAGACAAATCGTGTCGGAGCATTCATTCGGCATCCGCGACTGGTGGCCGATTGTGGTCAACAGCCCATTCGTCCCCGCAGGACGCGAAGGACTGTGGGCATTAGGACTGCACGCCGGACTCTGTGGAAACCTGCCCGAGTCGCTGCACTTGCTGGTTCCCCAGTTGGAGCACGCAGTCCGCATCATTCTCCGGCAACGTGGCGTCCCGACGACCTCGCTGGATGATGGGATTGAAGAAGAGAAGGACCTAACATGGCTACTGGACCACGAGACGACCCGAGACGTGTTGGGCGACACGCACGTATTTCACCTCAAGTGCCTCTTGGTCGAGCGGTTCGGGTCAAACCTGCGCAATCGGGCTGCGCACGGCCTTCTGGACGACGGCGAGGTCCGTAGCTACCAGGTACTCTACCTATGGTGGTTCGCGCTACGCCTCTGCCTGATTCCTCTCTTGCGCCAAGCCGACCGTGCGCGTCCAGGTACGGCCGGCACTGCCGGATCGGGTACCGCTAAAGACCTGTCCGATACGAGGTAACATCCTGTGTCTGACTATGGAACGCTAACCATGGGAATTAGGGATAGTCACCACTACTGTCCGGTTATAAGTCGAATAGTTTCAGTTGGTTAGGAAAGACGCCGTTTTCGTTCTGCGGTGCATTCTCTGTAAGTAGTTGGGATAGCGGCACCTGCTCGAAAATGGCGGTGCT